>Ga0222712_10006103_pt1 | contig 11972 bp, 24 predicted proteins | sample C33_657DmetaG_FD_165043 | JGI IMG/M metagenome (GOLD analysis project Ga0222712, IMG submission 165043) | Estuarine water microbial communities from San Francisco Bay, California, United States - C33_657D | ecosystem: Environmental > Aquatic > Marine > Unclassified | place: USA: California... | reverse complement strand
TAACATAAAGTGTCTTTGCGGTGATATAAACGTACTTGTCTTGCCATTCGTCAGCATCAGCTTTGACTTTTTCAATCAGAGGCAAGAATTGCATGAGATTTGCAGGGACAACTGCATCAATCATGCCCGGAGTTTTAATTGGACAGTACATCCAAAACATCATTTCAGTCGGATCAATATCTACAAGACCCAAATTTTCAGGTTGAGTGCCGTAAATCTTATCAGTCATCATGATGCAAAAACTCCTTTTGCTATTGTGAAGAGGCCTCTCTGGCCTCTTCCGTATTTATAAGTCAATCGTATGTTGCCTCTTCATGAAGCGCACGTGCAGAAGGTTTAACAATCTTCAGAGGATTATGAACCTTCATACGACCTTCGTAAGCTGAGGAACTATAGTTCCAATGCTGAGGATCAAGAATGCAAGCGATCGACTTCGAAAGACCGATCTCTTTGATCTTTGCTCGAATGCGTTCTGCAAGAAAGACGGCGTCACGACCGGACTCGAAACGAGCTACGTGAACTGCGATCTCAAAGAAATACTCGAAGGGATCACGATAGGTAACTCGAACTGCAAAACCTTCATCAGCTTTGAAAACTTCAACATTAGACATACACGTTCTCCGTTGCTTACAGTTACAATATAAACAACGGAGAATCAAATGTCAACTATTATTTTACGAAGTTCACTCTCTGTTCAAGAGAAAGATCACCAAAGTAGCCAAGATTAACTGACTCGATAACTTTCCGTACAAACTTCAGATTGGTAGGACGTTTGTCTTCTGGAATCTCATCGAGTTCATCTTGAGTCAGATACGCTTCACGAGTAACACTTTTGAGGTAAGAGCCATACTTCCAGACGTTAGGTAGATCATACCAGTCTTCTTTGTTATGATCAATCAGGTACTGAATCATCTCACTCGAACTCAAGTTCTGCATGGCTTTATGGCCAACAGTCCAACGGAAGTGACTTGACACGCTGTTCTTACGAGCATCTTGTACACGCCACAGAAGTGTGTTGGATGCTTCAACATCATCAGGAACTTCCCATACGCGACAGTCGAAGTAAGCGTACTTCTCAGTGTATGGTTTCATATGGCTGTTGAAGTGTGCCGTTGCGATCGATGCAAATACCGAGTTGATCTTCGATACTTTACCACCAAAGATGCGTTCACCTTCGACTGGCGGATAGAGAAGAGTGATCTCATCAGACTGTGTATAACCAACCGATGCATGAGTCTCTTTCATGAGAACTTCGGTGGTGTCTTTCATGGCAGCAGTGATTCGACCAGAGAAGGGTTTAGTGAACCCCTTTGTGTACTTGCTAAAGCCACGGCCGTCAATGCGAACAGCCATCCATTTGTCAGGTGAGACCTTTGCGGAAGTGAAGGCACCTTCCAATGCCTTCATTCGATCTCCGAATTCATCGTGTTTCACTTTTCACCTACAATATCTTCGTCGGTACGTTGTTCGTCCCAACGTAGGTTACCACTTTCGTGTCTGCACGTGGCTTTTCCATCTGCATCTTCAAACACGATAACTGATCCTGATCCCTTTCTCGAAAAGGTGTAAACCCTACCGATCCGATCGAGGTATTTTTGACCAACGCTAAAGTTCATTCGTCCTCCTCAGTGATTGCCGCAACCGCGCTGTCCTCGTGGACATAGGTAATCTTTCCGTGATAGTGCGGGTGTCGTTCGCTGTAATAGTAGTTACGGTAATCAAGCGGTTTGAAGAATTCAAGAAGTTCCTGGGCATCGTAGATCTTAGCCATAGACTCTGCCTTCGTCTTGAACAGGACAGGAACCGTTTGTTCACCAGCGCTCATGTTCATCTCAACCGTATAGTTGGTGGTTTCGATGATCTCTTCGGTGTCACGATGCCGGTTATTATAAGACACCTCCCGAAGCATCTCGCCCAGAGGAAGCACGAACGACTTAGCGAAGTCACACTTCACGTCGGTCGCGTTGATCGGAATCAAGTCTTTGATCTCGGTCTTACGAATAACGATTCGAGCCCGTTGTTTGTGCGGAAGGTCTTCACGATAATAGTTCCGGTCTGCACGAGTGACGCTGTTTTCGTCGAGATGGTACTCGGTGTAAACGAATGCTGGCTTATCCTGCTTGCGGTTAACGAGTGTCTTGACCTTTGTGGTCACGCGAGAATAGTCGGTTCGAGGATTTCGGTTCCATCCCCACCGCCAAGTGTGATCATCAGGATCTTTGCGATACACGTGAGAGGCAACAAGGTTGTACGCCAGACGACCTTCAAACCGGTACAAGATGTTTCGTGCCCGGTTAGTGAACCATGCACCCGCATCGAGAGAGGTAACCTTCGGGCCACTTACATGGTGCTTGTACTCTTCAGATGCGCTCGAGATAAGATAATTGTCTTGGCCAGATCGACCCCAAAGCATGGGTTCCATAATCGTACCTTGAACAATTGTATGCTTGGTGATGATGTCGAACAGGTTGTACACGCTGATCTCAAGTTCAAAGCCACGAGGGTCTTCGATCCGAAACTTCTTGTTGTCGGTCGAGTAACGACTTACCGCGTCGACGATCTTGAAACCATGCGTCGGCTTGTTTTCCATATCGAGTGGAGTCAGGTCTTTTTCAGACCAACGATCTACCGTCTCTTTACGCTTCTTGAAAGCGCTATCACCGGTATTCGGGGTTGCAAACCCGAGCATACGAAAAGACTCTCCGGAGGAGTATCGGTTCTTCTGGAAACCGACGTAGTACTTTTCTGGGAATTTGATGTCACGAAGCATTTTGTGTTCCTTTTTCAGCGATCGTGTTTCCAAACAGATCGACAACAATAATGTAGTCAAAGCCTTCATCGAGTTCGGGTTCGACATATGAGTCGGCCATCATTTCAATGATATGGTGAGGAATAGTCTTACCTTCACGAAATATCAATCGAATTTCGAGTTCGGCCCATTCTTCAGGTGTACGAGGAGGAGTGATGCAGTAGCATTCCTTGCGATAGTTCTTCGGGAACTTTGACAAGATGCCTTTACGCTTCTTCGACGACATGTTGGTCTGATCCCAATAGACCGTGACGTCTTCACACAACTTCAAGACGTAGTCAAGCATTTGATTCTGATGCTTCGTCGCGGCATCGATTTGATCTCGAAACACCTCGTCGTAAGTCTTACCTACGCTTCGAGCCTCACGTTCGATGTAGTTGTCCGTGCTATACACAAAAACATCGCCACCAAACTCAGGATCATCTACAAAACTCAATCGAGTCGACTTACCAGAACCGGGCAAGCCGACGAGAACTTCAAGCTTAGGCATCTTCACCTACCTCTACGTCGTCATGAAAAGCCTTGTCAATCAAGACTTCGGTGTACTTACCGTACTTGAAGTTTCCAGCTTCAAACATTGCGGAAACAAACTTTGCATCTTGTTCGGTCTTGTACCAGTGACGATCAACAAGAGGATCATCCCATTCACGCGTGTCGAAGAAGGATACCATCCACGACCAGTCTTCAACCTTACCGCGACGTTTGCAACGAACTTCGCCCCATTCTTTTTCGATCGTAGTGCGCAACATATTAGGTCCAATCCATATCGATTTCAACAGACTCTTGGCCGGGAGAAAGGATTTCTCCGCCAAGGTCAATCATACCAGGACCTTTCCAAGTCCAGTTCATGCCGGTACGCCAAACATTCTTTGTCGACATTCCGACATCACGGAAGTCGCCGATGCATAGACCGTACGCACAACCGCTAGCATCGATCAACTTTACGATCTCGCCGGAATTGAGTTTCGCGATTGCGTCTTGAAGAAGCACGGCGCGTTCGTCTTTGGTCAGAAATTTCATGTCGTTCTCTCTTGGTTACATTTAACTTATAATCAATAGGGAAGGATATGTACACAGTAAAATCACAGTTCGTGCAAAATATTTACAAGACCTTCGATGTTTGTAGGATTCCAACCAATCGATGGAAGGTTGTTTGAATCTAGAACGTCTTGCATTGCTTTGTCGAGTTCATGCGCTTCAGTTTCACTCTGATAGCGTCCGTTTGCGTCATAGTCAAATACTCGTTTCAGCATCACATTCACCGATGGATTCAACTCTTGTCTATGCAGGTCGACGATGAATTGTTTGTACGAAGCCGGAAGAGTTGGTGCATACTTGTCGGCGTAGATGCATCCAAGAAGGATAGGAGCATCTGTGATGACGTAGTCAACCTTACCCTTGAGTCGATAGAGGTTGCGGAACTGCTTGATCGTCACGTAAGGTTGAATGTCGAGGGTCTTCATTCGACCTTCCCAGACGAAGTCCTTTGCAACTTCAGTAACGAGTTCAACGTTCATGTTCCGGCGTTTCATCTCAACGAAGACGGCTGCTGCAGTAGTAGACTTACCTACACCTGGACCACCAAAAAGATTGATGTATTTCGTCACTTTTCCTCCACGAGTTTACGGCCGACTTGTTTCACGTTTGGCATAGCTTTCAACAAACGACGAAGATGTTTACCACGAATCTGAAGTTGCCACTTATCGTTGATCCAACAGATACGGCCGGAACCGGCCTTTTCGTTTCGATCGAACGCCTCCGTGACACGTTTCACCAGAGTCCGAGTGTCGTACCAGTTTTGGATACCCTTTGGCGAAAAGGTTTGAACGCTGCCGTCCAAATGGACCAACCCGTTGATGTAACCCATCTCGACCAAACGCTTCTTGCGTTGGTACTCCGCTATGCGTTTTAGTCGAACCTTTTCGGCAAGTTGCTTTAACCTATCTTCGCTCATTTCATTTTGCACTGTGATGTAAGGGAAGACAGAAAGTCATCGAGTTGAGAGTTGAGAAGTTTAGCATATTGTATTGCCTCGTCATTACTTTTGCATGTAATATACTTAAGCGTGTGGTTGTCCGCGCCTTTGATCGTAACTGTCGGCGGGTAAGTTCCGTCAAACAACGCATCTGAATACGCACCAAAAAATCCACGAATAGGATTTCGTTTGCACATCACTTTAGTCCAAGATGGATGCGGACCGATTCGACGAAAGCCTGTCGCGTAAATCTTAGAGATAGAGAAAGGGTTGATGCCTTCGATCATATTCGTCATGAGTTGCTCCATTGGCTACAAGCCATTTATAACCAATGGAGCAAGAATGTACACAGTTATTTTGCGATTTCTTTAGGTTCCTGCATCTTTTTCTTTGAAGCGGTCTTCTTCAGTTTTTCAACCGTGACTTCTTCGATGTCGCCTTCCTCTTCTGCAGCCTTTTCGGCATCCATCTTTGCCTTCTTGACCTCGAGACGTTTGATCACCTCTTCGCCGTCCATCCACAGGTCTTTGTTATTCAGCATAGCCTTGATTTCGTCTTCGGTCAGGAAGTCTTCGTAGACGTTACGCAGAAGCTTTTCGGACCAGACTCGTTCGTGTTGGAGTTGGTCGAGCATCTCTCCACCCTTACCGATCACCGTACCGGAATAGTTGTGGAACATAAACATGGTGTGTTCAGACACCTCGAACTGATCGGCGCAAAGGAAGATCATGGTTGCAGCCGACATACAAGCACCTTCGACAGACACAATCACTGTTGCTTCGGTTTCACTTAACACCCTCATAAACTGAATGGCGGTGAACAGGTCTCCACCGTAAGAGTTGATGAAGAGTCGGATCACGTCGGTTGGTCCAGAGTGGCGAATCGTATCGAACCACTCGATGTATTCATCTGCAGACTCAATGTTTCCACAAAGGTAGAACTCGTGGATGTTTACTGCTGCTCTTGATGTGTAGCGATCCTGTTGTTTGTTCTTCTGTTGGAACAGATCCATGATGTCCACGGTTTTCATTATCTTTTTCATATCGCCTCTTTCTAGTTGACATTTTGAGTTGGGTAGGTATAATGGCTTATGGCCTTTGAATATTAAAGGTTAAACCATTCCTTGGTAAACAGAACGTTCGATGGAACGTCAAACTGCTTGAGCAGAGAGTAGATCTGTTCTCGTGAGTATCCGGCAAGTCCGGTACCAATCGGTGTAAGCATAAACGTGTCTTCGGAATGTTGCTTCGCATAGTCGATGAAGTCAGCCAAGTGCCGACCGATCGCATTGAGTGTTAGGACTTTGAGAACGAAGTCTTTGGTAGGAATTGCGTATGAATTCCCGGTGCGACCTACACCTACGCCGTATTCAGCACCATAGTGCTCTCGTGCGTATAGAGCAGCGCCTTTTCCATGTCTTCCGGCAAGATTACTTCCGAAGACGAACACCAAACTCATGAATAACCTCATTAGCAAAAACAATCAAATCACTTGGCAGTTTAATTCCGTATGTAGTGTAATGCCAGTCGCCACGGCCGGAACCTCGAATGATATACGTCTTAGGTTTTTTCAAATGGAAAAAACGGCTCCATATCGATATACGCTCTTCAATACGAAGAGTATAATCGTACGGGCCGTTTTCAGTTATGTGAACTAGTCTGTACTTCATATTGATATTTATAAACCAATATGGGTGAGATGTCAACTGTGTTCGATGCGTTCCATCTCCGCTTTTCGCTCTTCAATCCACTGAAGAGCTTCTTCTTTATCGAGGAAATATCCACCCCAACTATCTGAATCTTCGATCTCAAGCTGATCGACCATGACTCCGTTATCAAGGTAGTACTCGTCAAGGTGTGATTCCATACTCGGGACTCGGCCTTCTACGTCTTTAAATACGTATCCGACGATGGTGTGTTCTTCCATCTTATGAGTACGAAGTGGTCTATCGTATCGAAACCATCCATCCCCGTTGTTGTCGATCTTGAAGAGTTTTTTGCGCTGGAAGACGTTGTTGTCTTCATTTACGTAGTAGATCTTCGTGCCGATCTCTAGTCGTTCTTCAATCATCATTCACCCTTTATGTTTACCCACTCAACATTATCTAGGTAGTCCAGATATATGTTAGGGTCGTTTTCTTTACCATACGCCATCACAATCGGACCATCATTTGAAGTCCCGATGAAGATCGTATGAAAGATCAGGTCTTCTGCCTTCTCAATCTTTTCTGAGATGGCTTCTACCTCGGGCATTACATACTGAATGGTATCCTCGACCTGAGGAACCTTCTCTGATGCCCATACGATAGGAAACTTCATAGTACAATCCTTCTATTACGGATTTATTGTAACTCAGCTTTTCTCAGATGTCAACCACTTTGGGTAAAATTCTCGTACCGGAACACCTGCTCTTCGTGCGAGGCCAACCATCATTCTGGTACCGACCCCGCCCGGGAACGCGACGACCGCGTGCGGGTTTCCTTCTTTGAGCATTTGGTCGTTTCGGATAAAGCCTGCTCGCTTTTGGTACTTGTCCCAGTCGGCTGGGAAACCTCTGACTTCGAGTCCTTTTTCTTCCGCCCACTCGCGAGCAAGGAGGTCAACGCCTCTTTGTTCTCCTTCGATAATAACGAGAGGTCGACGTATTGTGCTCCGAACAAGATCGAGGGTGTGCCAGATGTGGTCGATTTCTGGCTGGTATCTTTCTTTCTTGTTTGTTTTGGGGTCGGTGCGGTATCCGTACTCTCTTCCTCCACAAACAAGGATTCTAAATTCGTCATTCATCATCTCCGTACCCTTTAGGAATGGTTCCGCCTTCTTTAACGAACTGCCTATTCAGGTAATAACGTACGTCGCCGTCAGCAGGACCAAAGTCAGCGTTTTCATAGAACCACTTGAGGTACTTCAACTCGTTGTCGGCGTCAGAACCTTTTGTAACGACATAGGCCATTTCAACGACTTCAAGATCTATGGCGTCTTCGTCGAATCGACAGTTCCCGTGACGTACGGCCGCTTCACCTTTGTAGTTCGTGTAATGAATGTTTTTGTAGTTGTGACAGTTCCAAGCGTTCTTCGCCGCTGATTTTGTCGACCAAGAAGCCTTACCATTTGGCGTCTGGTACATATCACCAGTTACTTTGTCTCGAATGGCGTACACACACTTCAGTTTTGAAAGATTCATAGTGTTAGTTGCCATTTACCATCTCCTCAAGCAATTCACGTAATTCGGCTGAAGCATACTCGTCATTGTCTTCTGAAGGATCTTCAACGAAGCCAGACTTTCGTGCAATCTCTTTCATGATCAACTCGTACCTATTTACGGTGAACTGCGCGTCTGCAACAAGTTCTTCAGTTGTCATGTTGTGGAAGTCCCATCGCATAACATCACTCATCATCAATCTCCATTGTTGCTTTCTTAAGTCGATACCCTCGATCAAAGTAGAACTGCACTCGTCGACTCATATCACCACGATCAAACTCTGGTCGCCATCCGCCAAGATGCCGCATCCACGTTTCGTAAGGTGTTTTACCAAAGGATTGAAATGCAGTATCCGCAATGATCTTTTCACGGTCTTTTTCATACCACGGTGAAACAGGTCCAACAATTACATATCCTTCGACCTTGATCATTTCTTCACCTTTGATGGGTGCTTACAGACGTAAACTTCTCCGACAAAGGTGTTCGAGTGCCTATAAGAGTCGACACGCTCCGATACAACCATCGCGTCAGGATAAAACTTTCTGTTTTCAATTACGCTTTCCCAAAGTCCACGACCGAGTTCACGCAAAGCATGTTCCCGTATTTCGACCTCATACCGAAGATCAAGGTCGAGTTGTACCTGAGTTGAATATGAAAACTTTTCTATCGCACGGCGACGGTAACACTCGTTCAACAGGTCTCGAGTACTAACCCTTGACAAGTCTTGCTGGGTGCGCATGATGTCGTATGTCTGAATCGACTGATATAATTTCTTTATCTCGTCTGGTTCCATGTGGTTTCCCATCAAAAATTACTGAAGTGCTAGGTCTCACTATACCGCACGTTTTGCAATATGTCAATATAACTCTGAAGCGGAAGTCGTCTTCAATGAAGATTTCCTTCCGCTCTAGATCTACGTTATGGCAGCATCTTCCCGCCACTTAGAACAGTACGCCGTACTTCTTAAAGTCGGTGCTGATGTTAACGACACGTTCAACGGTCAAGTTTGCCTCGACACCACCACGTTCGATCGTGTAGGTAAAGGTATTCGTCAATGCGTCAAAACTCACCAACTTCGAAGGATCGTAGTGGATGTCTTTGCTTTCATCGTAGTCGGCTTCAGCAAAGTTCTTCTCAAGCAAAGCGTACATCTTCTTGTCGTGATCCTTGAGTTCCTTCAACTCGTCTTCCATGTCGACGTAGTAGTCAAAGTTATTCGGAGAGAAGCCACGATAGTTCTTTTCCAGAGTCTTGGTGAAGTCACCGACGGTGAAACGAACGACATAGGTTTCGGAAGCTTTGTTCTCAGGAACGATGTTCAGGTAGTTCAGGACTTCTTGAAGAGGTTCGCCGTAACGATTCATCTCTTCAACGGCAGCAGCAAGCATATCAAAGTTGAAGAATGAAAAGATGCTCGTGTACTTCAGAACCGATTGAGTCTGAGATTTGTCGATAAGGTTGTCGTTGCAATACTCTTCAATGAACTCTTGAGCCAGCGTGTCAAACTTGAACGAGTAGTAGATACGACCAGGACGGTTCTTCAAGAAACTGTTCACAGAATGTGCATCGTTCGTGGTCAGAACAAACAACTTCTTTGTAGGATAAACGCCATCGAACAGGGTCAGGATCTTGTTTTGCGTCTGGTAGTCGTACACCTTTTCAAACTCGTCAAAGATCAGAATCGCCGGAACGTCGATGCTTTGAACGAAGGAGTTGAACTCATCGCCGCAGAACGGTTGGTTGATCACGATCGACGCAACGCCTTCTTTCTGGGCCATGTGCGAAAGTGTCTTTGCGAGAAGGGTCTTACCAGAACCTTTCACCCCGTCAAGATGAACACCGGTGGAAAGCGGACGAGACTTGAACGTGTTCAAGATACGTTCAGCCTTCTTAATGGTGTCGCCATAAAGCTTCTTCGGCATCGTGAAGTCATCCACCGGTTCAAGGTAGTATTCCTTCGACATAGGATTTTGTTTTACCGTGTAGTTCTTCGCAGGAAGCTTTTCACACACCTCGATGTCCTGTTCAGACATCATACGGTAGGAACTCCCCATACGGATCACGTAAGTCATAATTTAGTCCTTGTGTTTCAAGTAGTTGTTGAGCAAGCCTTCGATGTTGGCCTTGCCGATAGGATTTTGCGAGTGGACGTAAAAGTCAAAACCATCACAGAACTTGTACGATTGTCGACTTTCTGTGATGCCTGATATGATGTCGTTCTCGACAAGCTGTTTCGCGAGTTTATGTCCTGTGTATTTTTCATGGCCAAGATCATGATCAAAGCTTACGAACTTTGGAAAACCACGATTAAGAATCTCGATCATCGCATCGCCATATGAACGAGCGATTACCCATTCTTCGTTGCGATACTTCTCGCGTATTTGCCAAGGTGCCCACGTAACGTCCTCGAGATTTCGTTCATCATCGAGGAACAGGTTCCAAGTCATTTAGACCTCCACGGCAATTACGGTTTCTTCTGCCTGTTCATAGTAGTCAGGAGCCATCGTGGCCGTGTTCTGATCGTTGTACCATTTGATACGGGCTTTAGCTTCCTTCAATGTGTCGAAGTCTTCCGTCCAAAACTCAGGACCAGACCAGCGATCACGCGATGCACAGTTGATGCGAAACTTAGTAGGCACTTTGTATCTCCTTTGGTTCGATAGTATCATGCAATGGCGAAATGTCAACTATGAATTGCACTAGTATCACTAAAGCAATGAGTTGTGTTGCCATAACTGGATAGTGCCACCATCCAGATGGTTTGTCTTTCAGCCTTCTGACTTCAGACTCTAGTCGACGGCACTTTTCACGTTGATTTGCCACATTAAGCGCTTCATTATGGTACATACGCTTATAGGTCTGTGCGGCCTCTAACATCTCTCCATGTTCTTTAGCCCTTGTGTAGAAAGATGCAGCCTTTTCGTACCAGTACTTTGCGTCGTGACCGTTATAGTCACCACCGACGGCCTCGAAGGTCTTACCCTTCTTTCGTGCCATACGAAGACATGCTACCGCCTCATCTTCAGAGGCAGTGCTCATCGCCTTTGCAAGTAGTTGATTAACGCTCATCAATCTTCCTCAAAGAAAAGTTCTTGGATCGTGCCGCCGATAACGATAGCGACAAAGAGGATAACCGGAATGATAAGTGCAGACATTCTTCTTCTCCTTAACGAAGGGACTTGCCCGAGAAAGCTTCAAGGATACCGTAGTACCAGTCTTCGTTGGCATCACGGAGGATTGCGAGGGGAGCTTTGTCTTTCGACATTTCAGCGAAGTAGCTCTCGACGGTGTGGTTCGCGATGAGTTCTTTCAGGAACTTCGCTTTGGTGAAGGGACCACGATGTTTGAAGCGAGCGACAAACTTACCTTCGTAGCGAACGTAGTCGCCGGAGGTCGTGAAGAGAGTCTTTACAAACTTGGTCATGTTCGTTGCCTTTCATTACCGTATGATAAGAACTTACAACGCTTCTAAGACAATGTAAATAGGCAAAATGAAAAAAGTGTCCCGAAGGACACTTTTCTTTAGGCGTTTTCGCGAGTACCGCGACCGTGTGCAACCCCGTCTGCACCAAAGGATGCAGCCCAACTTTCCGGCTTAAGCTTTGGTTCGATACCGGTCATACCGAGAACGTAACCAGCAGCTTCACTTGCGGCACAGTTGGAACCGTGCTTAGGGTCGGTGTTGATGTCGAGGTGAATCTCGATCTCGAACTCGTCGATGAATGGTGCGAGTTGGGTGTATAGTTCACAAACCTTAGACACTTCGTTCATCATACGCATCTTTGGTCTGTTCTTCTTCAGGTCGTAATCAGCCTCGTGTGAGACGTCATAGAAGATTCTACAACCCTTGTTTCCGTTCATATGAACGATTGCGACCGTTGCGTAACGCGCGTTCCATCGATCGTGCTTACGGTAACGAACCGAGTCGCAGCCTAGGTAGATGCGTGTACTCTTATCGAGGCCATAAAGTAACTCGACCATGTCTTCAAT
>Ga0222712_10006102_pt1 | contig 11974 bp, 6 predicted proteins | sample C33_657DmetaG_FD_165043 | JGI IMG/M metagenome (GOLD analysis project Ga0222712, IMG submission 165043) | Estuarine water microbial communities from San Francisco Bay, California, United States - C33_657D | ecosystem: Environmental > Aquatic > Marine > Unclassified | place: USA: California... | reverse complement strand
TGATCGGTGTTCCATACGCGAGCCACAATCCAGATCGCACAAATGCCACACAGGGTCCACGCAAGAGTGCGCACGAGGTTTGCGTTCATCAGTCGACTGTGAACATCTGCATCAAATCCGTCGGCTAATTCGCCATGGGCGGGTGCCGACCACACACCACTGATAATGAGAGCGATGGCCATGCCAACGCCATTGAGGAATGCGGGCAAACGAAGATCGCGCCGTTGGCCGAAAAACGCAAGAATCAAAATTGCCAACAACGTGAGCCCCTCGGTCAGCCACGGAAGCAGAAGCAGTTTCCCGATGCGGTTGACATGTTCAGATTGAAACGCGACGTATGTGGATTCACCGACATTTGCAAAAAGTGGATAGTGGACATAGTGAATTGTCCAGATGAGACCAACCATGAAGAGTGTTGAAGCAACATGGGCAATCAAAATCGGTCGTATGAAACGTTGAGGGGCCTGCATGCACTGAGGGTATTGGCTGGGTATCCACCTGGGCTGCTCTGTTGGGTCTCCAGAAAGGTGACTTTTGCCAATCATTGAGCCTTTATCCTCTCCCCATGTTTATCTAATACTCCATATTTATCTAGTATTGAGGTGCTATGTCAGATACCAATGATTCGCTCACAGCAATTCTGACGAGCGCTCGCAAGGAAATTCTCAGCCAGGGAATCCTTGGTCTTCGAGTGGCGGACGTGGCATCGGACGCGAATACTTCGATTACGCAGATTTATCGATTCTTCAGGAATCGTGATGGTCTTTTGGCAAGAGTTCTCGGCGATATTTACGATGAACAGTCCAAAATGTCGGTTGAACAATATTTGGCACGGCTTCCAAAAGACTCAGCGATCACCATCAAAGACCTTGTTTCTGCAGTTCCCGTCGTGATGACCGATGAACAGATCAGGTTTCATGAAATGCGTTTACAGATTCTGGCGACCTCAATTCATAACAAGGAATTAAATGATCGATTGAAGATCTGTAGTCAGAATCTTTTTGAAATCTGGAGGACAGGCTTGGATGAGATTCAAGCACGTATGGCGCCCGGTGAAACGTTTGATGAGCGCGTTTTCTTTATGGTCTTTGCACAACAGAATCCGTACTATCGCACTCTGATAGACGAGAAATTCTTCACCCCGGAGGAATACAAAGAATTCCTCATCGAGAAACTGCGCGCACAGTAGTTAGTTGGCAACCCAGCGGACTTCAACTCTGCGTTCTGCCGGAGTGCCAATCTCTGTCGTAACCGCACCAAAACCTTGGTACGTGGTCCAGAGCCGAACACCTTTTGAAGACAGATACATCGAGACCGCGAGTGCTCGCTGCTCGGAGAGATTCCGCAAGTATTTCGGTGTATCGATTCCGTTCTTGCGAGCAAATCCGGACACGAACAAATTGCCGCCTCGTGAGTTGATCGTTCGCGCAACCTGATTCAAGAGTTGAATTGTTTGAGGTGTGAGCGTTGCTGAGTTTGGCTTGAAGTACATGACCTCGCCCAACAAGTCACCGAGTAGTTTCGGTTGTCCATCGATGAGTTGACCATCGGATGTCTTGCCTCGTTTTACATTGGCCCCGCTCCGTGCTGACGAAGAAACGCCAACGCTGTTGACGGTGTGTACTCGAATCGACGCGAGTGATCCGTTATTGCGAACGGTGACTGATGCTGATGTGTCCGTTGGTGTGAGACGCTTCGTAATGAAGTTGACAATTTTCCCTGATTTATCAAAGACAGTGAAAACGACGGAAGTGGCGCCTTTAGCCCCTGCATTGGGGGAGAACTTGATGAGTCCAGTAAGTGAATTCGGCCCCGTCTGCATGACGGGCTTTGTCTCAGTTGCTGATGAAGAGGGAAGCCCTCCTGCATTCAAGCCAGAGATAGAGGACGTAGAGGATTTTGAATCAATGGCGATGTTGATGGGGGCGGAAGGTGAAGAACTATTGCCTGCAGGGTCAGTGACAGTGGCCGTGACGGACCAATCACCTGCGCTGAGTGCAGGCAAGTCGCACTGTGTAGCGACGCCAACGATGTAGGTGCATGTCTTTGTCTCACCGCCCTTTGTTGCAGAGATTGTGACTGTGTCTCCATTTGTTCCAGCTGGCAACGTAAACGACGGAGTTGTGTCGTTCGTGAGATTGTCAGAATCCGACTTTCCTGTGTCGGAGCTAGGAAGCAAGTCTGCACTTGATGGTGTTGCTGGCGCGGCTCCATCAATAGTTATAGAGAGTGATCCTGATGCGGGGCCTGTGTTGCCTGCAGCATCAGTAATGGAAGCCGAAACGGTCCACGTTCCATCGGACAATGTGGGAAGAGAGCAACCTGCTGTTACGCCAACTGTGTAAGTGCAGGTAACAGTAAAAGTTCCATTGGTGGCCGAAACCGTCACAACATCGCCAGCTGTTGCACCAGGGATAGTGATCTCGGGCGTGGAGTCGTTTGTGATGTTGTCGGAGTTTGATCGACCCGTGTCAGAAGTCGGAGTTAGGTCGGGTGTTGAGCGGTTAGGGGTAGACGTAGAGATATTGACCGCAAGAGATTGCGTTGTCCCCGTATTTCCTGCCGCATCTGTGACATTCGCCGAAATGTTCCATGTGCCATCCGAAAGTGTGACAAGTGTGCAGTTGTTCGCGGAACCAACGGTGTAGGAACAAGAAATCGTGCTGGAGCCATTTGTTGCATTAATGGTGATGACATCGCCCGCTGACTGTCCGGTCAATGTGATTGTCGGTGTGTTGTCGCTGGTGATGTCATCAGTTGAAGATGAACCTGAGTCTGATGCAGCAAGGAGGTCGGGTGCCAATGATTGTGGACCAGTGGCATCAATCGTTAATGGCAGGGCACTAGATACAAGGGATGTATTTCCTGCCGGATCGGTGAGAGTGGCCGTGACATTCCAGGCTCCATCGATCAGGGATGGCAATGTGCAGTTCGTTGCAGAGCCGACGACATATGTGCATGAGACCGTTGTGGTGCCATTTGTTGCTGAGATTGTCATGGTGTCGCCGTTCAGTCCGCCAGTCGCTCCAAGAGTTGGCGTCGTGTCGCTCGTGTTGTTGTCTGTTGACGAAGAGCCGGTATCCGAAGCGGTAACAAGGTCAACGGAAGTAGGGGCTGTTGGGCGGGACGTGTCAATGGTGACGGAAAGGGCGGTGGACGCAGATGATGCACCACTTGTCGGATGAGAATCGGTGGCAGTGATGGACCAAGTTCCATCGGCCAGAGTGCCTAGGTCGCATCCTGTCGCGGGGATGACGTATGAACACGTCACGTTTGTTGAACCGGACTTTGTCGCCGTCACAGTAATTGTGTTGCCTGATGAGTAGCTGCCAGGCACTTCAATGCGTGGGGTGTTATCACTTGTGGCATTATCGGTTGACGAATTTCCAAGATCTGAAGCTGTTGCTAGATCTGGTGTTTGAGGAGCTGCTGGAACAACCGACAATGAACCAATACCACTCGAAGCTGAATAAGTAGTGCTATCCGATGGGGTCAAACTTCCGCCGACTGAGAATTGACCAGAGGTAGATGCTGTGTACGCGAAAGTTGCCTTGTACCCGGAAGTGCCAAATCGAAACAACGATGAGCCACTGAGACTCGCCCCTGCGACATAGATCGAGCCGTTGTAATAAACAATCGTTCGATTGTCATTCTGTCCGCTAGATGCGTTTGGGCCGGTAATTCCAGTGGCAGATTGGGAGAGGTAGTTGACAAGGACGCCGGCAGGTGAAATCTGTGTAACAAGACTATTTGACATGCAGTGTCGACCGTAGAGGTATCCAGAAGAGTCAATTGCCAATTGAGCACCCGTCCACCAATCAGCAGAACAAGTGGCATTCACTAACTGAACTGCCGAACCTCCACCGCTGGGGATAGACAGAATGTCACCGTTCCCATCGGATACATACAGAACTCCGGTTGTCTTGTTCATCACAACACCGCAAGGCGCAGTTAATCCAGATGAGTATGTAGTGGAGACACCAGCTGGAGTGACTTTGAGAATGTTTCCAGAATCACGGTTAGCGACATAGAGGTTGTCGTTTGCGTCAAGGGTTAGTCCACAGGGTCGGCTCAGGTCGCTATTTAGGAAGACTGATGAGGAAGCATTCCAAGAGGTCCGCTTTCGAATCTGGTTCGCTGTTCCGACTGCCTCATAGATGGTTCCGTTAGAGGAGACTGCAATCCCAGTCGTCATCACGCTTAATCCGTTCCACGACTCATTTGGAAAGATGTTTACTGCACCAGCTGGTGTCAACTGCTTTGTTTGACATCGACCGCTTCCACAGTCGCTTGGGTTCCAAGTTGTGAGATAAATGTTTCCGCTCGAGTCAACTGTTGAAGAGGCTGGGACGCTGTTAAATGCGAATTCCCATATTTGGGCATAGGGAGTAGCGGCTCCAGTTCCCACTGTGGTTCCAGTACCCACTGTCTGGCCGTCGACTGTGAAATTCACAGTGCCAGGGACGCTTGTTGTGGCTGTCAATGTGACTGATTGGCCGGCAACGGCGGGGCTAGGGGTCGCTGTCACGCTGGTGGTGGTCGCCGTGGCAGCCAACGCAGCATTGGACGAGAGCAAGGGCGCGACTAATGCGACCGAACTGACGAGGGAAACTGCTCGAAACAACCTGGACAAGATCATGCGTGAAGTGTGCCTAAGTAATAGAAGGTAGAAAGCAGCATCAGAGCATGTAAAAATTATTTTACAACAAAGAAAAATTTTTCCGATTCTTATCCTTCTCATCTGCCTCTTGCCTACATAGGGCATTGCTGTCTTGAGGAGTCCCGAGCATGAATTCAAAAAGAGTCATCGGCTTATTTGTGGTCTGCCTTTCGATGTTGGGACTTCAAGTTGCAATCAGCGAAGTGCAAGCGGCTTCGGGAACCATCGCTGGCACTGTCTTCAATGACAAGAATTCAAATGGCGTCAATGATGGGACCGACGTAGGCGTCTCTGGAGTTGTTGTCACGGCGTATGACAACACTGGTAGCCAAGTAGGAACTGCCACAACGATTAGCAACGGCACCTACTCACTCTCAATCGCTTCCTCGGCCACCAGTGACATTCGTATTGAGTTCACGACACCTAACGGTTATCAACCTTCATTTCAAGGTGCAGGAAATGGAACGAGCATTCAATTTGTCTCGGTTCCAGCGTCAAACGTGAACTTCGGAATCATCATTCCTGGAAACTTCTGTCAGGACAACCCAGGTTCAAATGTGGCGGGAATCTGTTTGCGACCTGGCACGACATCGCTTGCAACATCAAAAGATTTCTCTTCAATCTCAACAACAGATTGGAAGGGAACGAATCCTGCGCTGTTGACAAAGAATGCAGATACAGGCTCCATGTGGGGTATGGCATTCGACGGTCAGCGCCAAGTGATCTTTGGAGCTGCGGCATTGCGCCGACATTCTGGACTTGGTCCAAAGGGCATCGCTGGTCTTTACGCGACAAGTCGAACCACTGGTTCGGTCATTGCGTCATGGGACCTTTCTCAGGCTCCGTACAACTTGACATTCAGCGCCAACAATTCAAACTTCAGCGATGCCAACAGAGGACTCTCTAACTCCAGCATTCTTTCGTCCGACCCAATCGGTTTTGCAAATGTCGGCAAAGTAGGCATCGGTGACATTGACATGTCTCCAAATGGCCAATGGTTGTTTGTATCTAACCTCTATCAAAAGAAGATTCATCGCATTGCTGTCAGTGACGCAAACAATGATGGTGTTCCGGAGTTGGGGGCAGTCACAAGTTTCACCATCCCCGCGAACACTTGTGCAAACACAACGTCTCGTCCTTGGGGTTTGCGGTACAACTATCTCGATGACACATTGATGGTCGGCGTTGTATGTAGCAAGGAGTCCCAGCCAGCAGCATTGGATGGCGGTGCAGGGACAACGTCATTGCCTGACCCAGGCGTCCTCCTCAAGCTCACGATTTCATCGTCCACATTCACCACAGTCTCCTCAGTGGACTTTGACTATGTGCGCGGCGTTGAAATTAATGGCGGCAATAACCCAGGCCAGACCTGTATGACTAATGATCCATCTGTGTCAACACCCTCGGGAGTGGCGTGTCTGAAAGGAAGATGGCACTCATGGACAGATGACTTTGCAGCACTTGAAAGTTTGCCGGGAAGCACATATGGAATGGAAGGTGTTTTCCATCTTCCCACTGATAATCAGGTGGGAATCGTGCAGAGAATGTGGTGGCCACAGCCAATTATCGCTGACATCGAAGTTTTGCCGTCAGGCGAGATTGTGCTCGGAGTCATGGATCGTTTTGGTATGCAGATGGGTACCAATAACCGAAAGCCAACGTACGACCCTCAAACACCGAATGTGAACGATGGATTGGTGACTGGATATGTCGCTGGCGACACTCTCTTGTTGTGTCCATCTGGTGGATCTTTCATTCAGAACAATGCAGACGCATGTACAGCAGCAACTTCTGATGACTCTTACATGATGTCCCGAGCTGGCTTGGGCGGGAAACGGGACTATCACGAGGTTTTTGATGACAACCTCAACAATGCCGCACACTTAGAGATGACCATTGGTGGTCTGGCATACAACCCCAACACCAAAGAGATGGCAATCTCGATGATGGATCCGTCCAACGCCATTTTTACGGGTGGTATTCGTTACTTGAATAGTGATTCTTCATCTGCGACTTTTGGACAGTATGTAACTGGTGCGATCTTTAATGGTTTCTCCGATGCATCAACCAATCAGAAGTGGGAATCCTCATTTCTGAAATCAACATCAATGGGTGACCTCGAACTTCTATGTGATCGAGCACCTGTGCAGATTGGTAACCGTGTCTGGATTGATACAAATCAGAATGGAATCCAGGATCCAGGTGAACCGCCCGTTGTCGGTGTCTACGTTGGTTTGTACGCCGCGTCAGGTGCAACAGGCTTTGGTCAGCAGTTGGGGACGGCATTCACAAATGCCAACGGAGAGTTCTATTTCTCTAGCAATCTGAACGAAGGGATGTACGGCGACGGTGACCACATCGGAGGTGGTCTCGTCCCCGGTATGGCCTACAGAATTCGCATGGACTGGGCTGGCACCTACACGGGAAACGGTGCGCTAGCTGGATATGAACTAACGCAAGCAACAGCAACGTCAGCAGCCACAAGTCTTGATACTTCGGTTGACAACAATGCGACGCTAGTGAGTTCATTCCCTCAAGCGGACGTGGCAACAGTTGTGAATGGCGAGAACAACCACACATATGACTTTGGTTTCAAACTGACGCCAGTCACCACAACAGTTGCACCGTCAACGACTGCACCGTCAACAACCACCATCGCGCCAACGACAACCATTGCGTCATCAACGACCGTCGCGCCGACGACAACAGTGGCTTCGAACACTTCAACAACATCGACGACGCCGGCGCAAATCAGAAATGTCATCAAGGTTTCTGTCGGAGATTATGTCTGGCTAGACACTGACCGTGATGGAGTGCAGGACGTCAATGAAAAGGGCATCTCTGGAGTTGTTCTTTCCATTCGAAAAGCTGATGGTTCGCTTGCATATGACGTAAACGGAAAACTTGTCTCGTCGACGAAGACCGATAAGAACGGTCGCTACAGCTTCGACAATCTTCCACCGGGGCAATACAGAGTGACCGTGGTGGACCCAGCGGGATATGCGGCCACGCTCACGAAGTCGGTGTCGGATGCCGGGGTCGACTCATCACTGCGATCCGAACTTTCAACCGTTCTCGGTACTGATGGCCAACGAGATCCAACACTTGATTTCGGCTTTTACAAGCCAACTTCCAGCGAAAGTGTTTCTGTTGGAAATTATGTGTGGAAAGACCGAAATGGCAATGGCCTGCAAGGACCGGGGGACACCGGAATCAAAGGGGCAGTTCTGTCAATCACTGATTCTGATGGCTTGCCCGTTCGTGACATTTTCAATCGACTTGTTCGTCCGCAAACCACAAAGAGCGATGGCAAGTATTTGTTTAAGAACCTTGCTCCTGGGAAATACATCGTCAATATTCGTTACCCAGACAACTATTTCCCCACGACCAGGGACAAGAAGGATCGTGGACTCAATTCATCCACCATTAAGGCGACTTCTAGAAGCTTGAAAGGTGGAGAAAGCGATCTCACCTTGGACTTTGGTGTTGTCTATCGTTCGCGTGGCAATGCCTTGCCGGAAACACAATGAGATTGAAAACTCTCTCTGCCATCGCAGGAATAGTTTTCCTTGGGTTTACCATCGCTAGTTGCGGATCAGATGATTCCAAGTCCCGAACTCTTTTAGTACCTGAGAAATACACAACTATTCAACAGGCTGTGGATGAAGCGAGATCGGGAGATCTGATTCTTATTTCTCCTGGTGAATATCACGAGTCAGTCAAAATCGATCGGGATGGCATTGTCGTTCGAGGTCTCGACCGAAATGAAGTTGTCATTGATGGGCAAGACGATCTGGTCAATGGTTTTGAAATCTCTTCAGACTCCGTCGCAATTGAAAATTTGACGGTGAAGTCATTTCGTCAAAATGGAATCATCTTTAGTGGTGCACTGCGTGAACGTGGGAATGAATACGACCCATATGGATCGAAAGCAAACAGTCTCAGCGGCTATCGAGTTTCCTATGTCACGAGTTATAACAATGGCCTCTACGGCATTTACGCGTTCGCGTCAAAGAATGGCCAGATAGATAATTCATACGCATCGGGGCATCCTGACTCGGGTCTGTACGTAGGCCAGTGCAGTCCATGCAATGTTGTAATTCGGTCATCTGTAGCTGAGAACAATGCAATTGGGTACTACGGAACAAATGCATCAACCAATGTGTGGGTTGTTGAATCCATCTTCAAAGGAAATCGATTAGGAATCACCCCAAATTCTCAAGAAGCAGAGATGTTGTCCCCGCAACAGGGTGCAACCGTTGCCGCAAATCTTGTAGTCGATAATGACAATAGAAATGCTCCTGCCATCCCTAAGGGTTTCTTCGGTGGGGGCATCGTCGTGGGTGGCGGGCTCTCCAATATTGTGACCAAAAATGTGGTTTCCGGTCATTCATGGGCTGGGATCGCAATCATGCCGATGAGCAAGATTCTTCCAATGAAGAATCGGATAATTGAGAATCAAGTTCAGGGGAATGGGACAGACCTTGTCTTTGTCGGTGCACCTGCGGATACCTCTAAGAATTGTTTCTCCGCAAATAAGTTTTCGACTTCGGCTCCGAAGAATATTGAAAAAGTTCTGTCGTGCGATGCCGCATCATCGTTAAAGGAGACGTATCTCTATTCTCAGCCAGCTGAATTGGATGGGCCGAATTATCGCGACGTTGTTGCGCCTCCAATGCAATCGAATATGCCGAATGCAGCTAAGGCGCCCTTGGACCTTCCGATTGGTGAACCCCAATATCCATCGGTTGCTGAGCTCATTGTTCCTGTTCTGAAACAGTGATGTTATTGAAATGCTGAAAAAGCTCGGAAGGCTTTCAATCGTCTCGCTTTTGTTTGTTGTCTCAAGTTGTGGTGGCGTAAAAAGCGAGACCGAGAGACCTCTCAGTATTGACGAGGCATCCATCCTTGCTGATGTGTTGTGGCGAAATCATGAAACTGGTGGGGCTCATTTTCGACTTGTCGCAAAGTCGGGGACAGCCGAAGGTGATATCGCTATTGAGGGGGATATCGACTGGGTGAAACATCTGGGATATGGACGAGTATCTGGCGGTTCACAGCCACATCCGGTTAACGAGGTGTGGTGGGATGCGAACTCTGTTGCCGAATGGCGGCCGTCTCTTGAAAATGAAGTGAGAAAACTCATTCCAAATGCAGTGAACCCTGTGCTACTTCGTGATCCAGAACAAGAAAATCGACGTCTAGATCAGTTGCTAGCAATCATTGTTGGTTTGTCTGCTTCCATGCCGGAAAACGCACAGTTAATTCTTCAAAAGGCAGATACATCATTCATGAGAACTGATGTGCTCAGAAATAGACAAGTACTTGTCTTTCGGTATGGAAAGAAAACGATCTATTGGATAGATGAGAAAGAGAAGACACTTCTCCGTTTTGAGGGCAATAACGCAACAGGGCAGTTTCCCATCATTATTGATTTCGACGATTTCGGGACGAAGGTACTCACGTTTCCAAAGACGGCAAGTGTCATCAAACTTGCGGAACATAAGGAATTAACTGCATTAATTCCCGTGAGTCCCTGAGTATTGATCTCGAAGTGACAGTTTGGTCTGAGCTTGCAGCGTTTCATCGCTGAGAGAGAAATGCTCTTAGTAGATTGACTCGCTCATGCAGCAAATCTTTATACGAGAGTCAGAAAACGTTCTCGAGATAGTTGAACGTGATTTTCAAGGGCTCTATTCAGGCCCTCTGGGAATGAGTTCAATTGAAGGTGGACAAACTGCTGCTAACCATGCGTTAAGGAACCTAGATATCACTGGTTACGCGAATCAACGCAGCCAGGTGCTTCCGAGAGATGATCGCGGAGCAACAGTGTTGTCTCCTTATATTCGTCACAACTTGTTGACACTTCACGAGGTCTCCCAAGCGGTTCGCAATGCACCGTATAAAGACAGAGAGAAGTTTCAGGACGAACTTCTATGGCAGGAATACGCGAGGCACTTGTATGCCCGAATGGGCGTCCAGCTTTTTGAAAACCTTCGGTTTGAAGCGAATAACGAGACAACCGGCGATGGTTGGAATCGAGACATGCTGTGTGTGGACGAAGTTGTTTCTGAATTAGAAACTGACGGTTGGTTGGTGAATCAGACGCGTATGTGGCTGGCGTCGCAATGGACCGTTCGTGCGGACAAGGGATGGTCCTTTGGGCAAGAACGAATGTTTCAACAACTTCTTGATGGCTCGAGAGCAGCCAATCTCCTGGGCTGGCAATGGACAGTCGGTGCAGGTACTGGCAAGCCATATGGATTTTCACAGTGGCAAGTGGAGAAGCGCGCACCTGGCCTTTGTGCGAAGTGCCCACTCGCCGGTGATTGCCCTATTGCGGAGTTTCCGGAAGAGATCACGCTTGAACACAGTGCGCACTCTGAGTTGCTGGAACGTGATGCCCACTTAAATGCGACTCGTGGCCCCCTTTCGCCAGAGATGAATAAACAACCTGAATATGTGTTGCTGACGATTGAGTCCTTAGGCGATGCAGACCCAGCACTGGCCGCACATCCGAAACTCCCCGTGGTTTTTGTCTTCAATGAAGATGCTCTGCGAAAACTGCAATTGAGTTCTCACCGCATTGCCTTCTATCTTCAGACCCTTCAGGACTTGTCTTCACGGAGAGACCTTCATGTTTATCTCGGCAATCCTTATGAGTTTGCGAAGGACAATGCAGTGGCCGTGACCTTTGCTCCGGTTCCCTCATTCAAGAAATTTACGAATCTTGCAGAAGTTCACCCATATCCATGGTTGCGGACACCTCATGGAGGTTCCCTGAGAAGCTTCTCTTCTTGGCGAAAGAGCTTTGCAAAAGGTTGCTAATTCAATTGTGAACTGATGGCTCATTGTTGGGTCAGTGCGCGAGTTAAACCCATTAGATTTGAAGCAATGTCTTCGTCAAGTAGTAGCGCAAATATTCGAGTCGGCCTTCTTGCCTATGGGGCAATTGGACACGAGCACAACCTTGCAGTGCAAGGAACTCCTGGACTCGAATTAGCGGCCGTGTGTGATGTGAATCCGGAACGTATCGCTGCGGCACGAGAGCTGGCACCTTCTGTCGAAGCCTTCTCCGATGCAACAGCGATGTTGGACTCTGGCTTGATTGATCTCGTCGTTATCTCCACTCCGCCTAACAGTCACTACTCGTGGGCGAAGGAAGCGTTGTCTCGCGGTGTGAATGTTGTTCTTGAAAAGCCAATGGCGTTAACGGCCGAGCAGTGCGATGAGTTGATGGAACTTGCTGCGAAGAAGACTTTGTTGTTAGTGGTGTATCAGAACCGTCGCTACGACGCGGACTTCGTCACGATG
>Ga0222712_10006099_pt1 | contig 11978 bp, 13 predicted proteins | sample C33_657DmetaG_FD_165043 | JGI IMG/M metagenome (GOLD analysis project Ga0222712, IMG submission 165043) | Estuarine water microbial communities from San Francisco Bay, California, United States - C33_657D | ecosystem: Environmental > Aquatic > Marine > Unclassified | place: USA: California... | reverse complement strand
GACCAATAGGGAAAACATTTCTAGATGATTCTCTTGTTTCAACATTTCTATACCCCCAATAGTGACCAATTCCATTGACTACACCAGCAGCCCAAAACGGAATCCATATCATTTGAATTCCCCAAGTTAATAATCCCCACCACGAAAAACAAAGTAAATTTATTAGTAATAACAAAGTAATTCCTAGACGGGAATGTTTGCTGTAAAGGTTTTTCTCCAACCAATCATCTGGTGTTCCTCTACCAAATGCATTAACCATCAGAGTATCTTTGGATGATGTATTGTATAACAGAGCACCACCAAATAAAACTTTCCAAATACCAAATAATTGAGGTGAGTGTGGATCACCTTTTTGGTCAGTCATACCATGGTGTTTACGGTGAATAGCCACCCATTGTTTTGTAACCATGCCTGTGGTTAACCATAACCAAAAACGAAAGAAATGATTTACTACTGGATTAAATGTGACAGATAGGTGAGTTTGACTACGGTGTAGATATAGTGTTACGGCGATGATTGTTAGATGAGTTGTTACTAGGACATAAATTAGTTCGTTCATTTGTGTGTTTTAGGATTGTGTGTGGGAGAAACCAATAGTTGAGTATAAGATATACCCAAAAATCTATTGGATGAATTATTGACATTACTTATTTAGGATATTTTAGATATAGCTTCTAGTGCCATAAGAGTCAAACTACCAATCAATACAATTGCAAATATTACTTGCGGTAATTTATTCATAATACCTCCATTTCAGTTTATAATTTGAATACTCCCGATTCAATTATCATTAAAGAAAAACACAAAATAAGAATGAGTATAAAAACAACAGGTTGCATATTCATTTATATTTTATATAATTTAAAAAAATATGTTACTAAAGCTGCAGCGGTCATACACCACCAAAAAACTTGGGCTTGCTTTTGCCTATCTTTATCCATGAATTTTAATTCATCAATTCTTTCTTTTTCTATTCTTGTTTTGGTTGCTTCAATTTCAGCCCAAGCATTTTTACCATATTTTTTAATAGCCTCTAGTTTTAGATTGGCAATTTTTAATTGATGAGCTTTTTCCTTTTCATATTTTTCGTAGGCTTTAAATTCTGCTAATGTGGCTAAGTATTCTTGTTCTGCTTTAGCTTTTAATCTTTGGACGTGCTGTTGTTGAACAGCTTTTTCCATATCAGCCTGTTGGTCGGTAACCACAGCACTTAATTGTTTGCTTGCTCCTTGAGCAGACTTTAAGGTATTAACGGCACCTTGAGCGCCGGCAACAAATGGATCAGACATTTGATTTCTTTTAAAATTGTGTTAATGGAGATAATAAAGAATACCGAATGTCAGGTTGACATGGAGAGATAAATTTGATATAATTTCAATTCAACTACATACTTATTTATAAGAAAACACTAAAGAAAAGGTACAAATATGAAAATATTGGCTATGAAACTCATTACCGGAGAAGAAATTTTAGGTGAAATTGAGTCTGAATCCGAAACGGAATTTGTCATTGAAAATCCTGTTGGTATTGCCATTGTTCGTGGTAAAGATGGCCAACCTAATGTCGGATTTGCACCATTTCCCATTCATGCCGAACAAAAAACTGGTGCCACGGTTGCCTTGAACAAGAAGAATGTAGTATACTCCTATGTTCCGGCACAAGACTTTATCAATAATTATAATTCAATTTTTGGTTCTGGTCTTGTGGTACCTTCAACCAAAACACTAATTACAGGTTAATGAGTTTCTATACAAATGTTCAGAGTATCGGTGGTAACATACTCTATCGTGGCATTCAAAACGGCAAGAAAATAAAGACAAAAGTTGAGTATGCTCCATCTTTGTTTTTGCCATCTAAAAAAATAACCAACTTCACAAGTCTTGAGGGTGATTACCTAGATGAGAAAAAGTTTCCGTCAATCAAAGCAGCCAGAGATTACATTAAACAATTTGATGGTGTTTCTGGTGCATCAAAGATTTATGGTCAAACTAGATTTGAATATGCTTTCATTGCTGACCAACATCAAGGTATGGTTGACTATGATTATGAAAAAGTATCAATCGCTGTAATTGATATTGAGGTCGGTTCAGAGAATGGCTTTCCTGATCCATACGAAGCAAACGAACCTATCACAGCAATCTGTTTAAAATTTCTCAATGGCAAACCAATCGTATTTGGTTGTGGTGAATACCAAGTTGAAGAAGGTGAAATCTATATTCGTTGTAAAGATGAATACAATCTCTGTAAGAAATTTCTAGAGTTTTGGAAAGACAAATATCCAGACATCATTACTGGTTGGAATACCAAGTTCTTTGATGTGCCATACCTCATTAATCGGTTTCGTAAGATTCTAGGTGACGATGAAGCTAAGAAATTGTCACCGTGGAATTACATCACAGAGCGCAAGGCTTATGTTAACAATCGGCAATTGATTGATTACACTCTTGTTGGGGTTTCTTCACTCGATTATATTGAACTGTATAAATGGTATGCTCCTGGTGGTAAATCACAAGAATCATATCGTTTAGATAACATTGCACAGGTAGAACTCGGTGAAGGCAAGATTGCCTATGATGAATATGATAATCTACATTCTCTATATCGTTTGAACTATCAAAAGTTTATTGAGTATAACATTAAAGACGTTGAACTCATTATCAAACTTGAAGATAAACTAAAACTGCTTGAACTGGCAGTAACTCTTGCATATGATACCAAATCAAACTTTGAAGATGTGTTTGCACAAACTCGTATGTGGGACGCTCTGACATATTCTTATCTCCGTGATAAAGATATTATTGTTCCGCCACGAGTGGTTAAAGATAAAGATGCAGCGTTTGAAGGTGCCTATGTTAAAGTGCCACAAGTTGGTCTACATGATTGGGTTGCTTCATTTGACTTGAACAGTTTGTATCCACATTTGATGATGCAGTATAATATTTCACCAGAAACGTTGATTGAACCAGAGAATTATACTGATGCAATGCGTGAGATACTTGAGCAAGGTGTTTCTGTTGATAGAATGTTAAAAAAAGAAATCAACACATCACAGTTAGAAGGTGCAACACTAACACCTAACGGCCAATTCTTTCGTACCGATATTCAAGGTTTCTTACCTAAGATGATGGAAGAAATGTATACAGATAGAAGTAAGTTTAAAAAGTTAATGTTGCAAGCAAAACAGGAATATGAAAATGAAACGGATGATTCAAAAAAATATGCAATTGAAAAACGAATTGCCAAATACAATAACATTCAGTTGGCCAAAAAGGTCTCTCTTAACTCTGCTTATGGTGCTTTGGGTTCTCAGTATTTCCGTTTCTACGATTTGCGGATGGCTCTTGGCGTCACTACTGCTGGTCAATTAAGTATTCGTTGGATTGAAAATAAAATTAATCTTTGGATGAATAAGATACTTGATACAGAAGATAAAGACTATGTAATCGCTTCTGATACTGATTCAATTTATCTTCGTATGGGTGAATTGGTTAGTAAGTTTATTAAAGATACCACAGACAAACAAAAAGTAATTTCACTTATGGATAAAATCTGTGAAGAAAAGATTCAACCATATATCGATAAGTCGTATCAAGAACTAGCTGAGTATGTTCATGCCTATCAGCAAAAGATGGAAATGAAACGAGAAGGCCTGTCCAACAAAGGTATTTGGACTGCCAAGAAACGATATATTCTGAACATATACAACAATGAAGGCGTTCAATATAAAGAACCACAGATGAAAGTTATGGGTCTTGAAATGATTAAATCATCTACACCATCTGCCATTCGTGAGAAAATGAAACAAGCAATTCAATTGATGGTAAGTGGTACACAAGATGATATTCTAAATTTCATTGAGAATTTTAGAGAAGAATTTAAAACATTGCCTGTGGAAGAAATCTCTTTTCCCCGTGGTCTCAATGGCCTAAATACCTATTCTGACGATTCAAATTTGTATAAAAAAGGCACACCCATTCATGTTAAAGGTGCCATTCTTTATAATCATAATTTAAAGAAAAACAATTTAACAAAAAAATATCAACTCATTCAAGAAGGTGAAAAGGTTAAGTTTACTTACCTAAAAATGCCTAATCCATTTAAAGATACAGTCATATCGTATCCCTCTCGTTTACCAAAAGAATTTGAACTACAAGAGTATATTGATTATGATATGCAATTTGACAAGGCATTCCTAGAACCAATCAAAGTCATTCTTGATTGTATGGGTTGGAAAACAGAAAGAACAAGTTCAATAGAGGATTTCTTCTCATGATATTAATCATACTAACATTTCTAGCTGCGTTTCTTTTATCTGGCATTGCAGCCTACTATTCAGTTATAGGTCTAGCACTTATATTTTCTGGTGCATTTTGGCCAGTTATTATTATGGGTTCAACACTTGAATTCGCCAAATTAATTACTGCATCGTGGTTATATAATAATTGGCAAAAAACCAATATTTTATTGAAATCATATCTAACGACTGCCGTTGTCATTTTAATGTTTATTACTTCAATGGGTATTTTTGGTTTCTTAGCCAAATCACATATTGATTCTACATTGGAATCAGGTGTAAATACTGTTGAATTAAAAACACTCAGCCAACAACAGAAAATTGCCGAACAACGATTAGATTATCTACTCAAGCGTGCTGGTAATCCTGAAACAGCATCAGCATCTATTGATAGGCAGATTCAATCAACACAAAGAGAACTTGCCGAAATTAACAAGAAACGATTGCCACTTCTTAAAGAAGAAAACAAGTTAGTGGCAGATGTTGGTCCTATCAAATATGTGGCAGATGTATTCTTTGGTGCCGGTGATGGTGCCTTAGACAAGGCTGTAAGACTGGTAATCTTTATGATTATGCTTGTATTTGACCCGCTAGCTGTGTTATTATTGATAGCAGGAAATATATCATACAGAGAAAAATATGGAAACAAGATTTCAATTTCCGTTTCGGTACCTAAGTCTACTAAGCGGAGGAGAAAAACCATTCAAGCAGTTAAAGAATCAGCGAATAATACGGTGGAAATTCCCAAAGAAAACTTGGTTACAATTGAAGAGGCAACAGAGCCTGCAAATAAAAAGAGGGGCTTTCCGAGGCGTCAGACGGATCGTATAAGTAAATATGATGAAGCTGCTGAGTTGGCTTTCAAAGAGAAAAAAGATTGATTAAAAAGGAAAATTATGAGTATACTTGACAAGATTAAAAAGAACAGTAGTATTAAAGAATCAGCAATTCTTTCTAAATCAAAGTTCTTTATTGACAAAGATATGATACCTACGGCAATTCCAATTATTAATGTGGCGTTGTCTGGTAAATTGGATGGTGGTTTAACACCAGGTCTTACAATGTGGGCAGGTCCATCAAAACACTTTAAGACTGCTTTTTCGTTATTGATGGCAAAATCTTACATGGACAAATATAATGATGCAGCGTTACTATTTTACGATTCTGAGTTTGGCACTCCTCAGTCTTATTTTGATAGCTTCGGTATTGATACCAACCGAGTTCTTCATACACCTCTTACTGATATTGAACAATTAAAGTTTGATATCATGCAACAATTGGCCTCACTTGAGCGCACTGACCATTTGATTATCGTAATTGATTCAATTGGTAATCTAGCGTCCAAGAAAGAAGTTGAGGATGCTCTTGAAGGTAAATCTGTTGCAGATATGTCCCGTGCCAAACAAGTTAAATCTTTATTTCGTATGGTGACACCACATCTCACAATGAAAGATGTACCAATGATTGTCGTTAATCATACCTATAAAGAAATTGGTATGTTTCCTAAAGACATTGTTGGCGGCGGCACAGGTTCATATTATTCGGCCGACAATATTTTTATTATTGGTCGCCAACAAGAAAAAGAAGGCACAGAAGTTGTTGGTTATAATTTTATTATTAATGTAGAGAAAAGCCGTTATGTCAAAGAAAAATCTAAAATTCCCGTTACTGTATCTTTTGATGGTGGCATTAGTAAGTGGAGTGGTCTACTTGATATTGCAATTGAATCCGGCCATGTGGTTAAACCTTCCAATGGTTGGTATAGCCAAGTAAACATAGACACAGGCGAGATTGCTGATAAAAAATATCGCATCAAAGACACAGACACCAAAGAGTTTTGGTTACCAATTTTAAAACAAAAATCGTTTCAAGATTTTATTAAAAACAAATATCAAATTGCTTCTGGTAATATTATGCAAGGAGATATTGAAAAAGCATTTGAAGTTGAAACTATAAATGGTGCCGATGATGAGTAATGAAGATGTTAAAGTAAAACATAGCAAAAGAATACATCAGAAAAAAACTACAATTGAAAACAAAATCAAATTAGCAAAGGCTTATAACTGGACAGATGTAATGAAACAACCACATCGATATCTAAAATGTTCTTTGTTTAGTTGTGGTAATAAAAATTGTGTTTTCTGTGCCAATCCAAGAAAGATTTGGAAAGAAGATACAATACAAGAGAAACGACAGAAACAAAAGGTGAATGATGACTGAAGGCATAGATTATTGTTTTATTTACCCCAAAGATGATAGTACCAGTGTTCACATTAGATTACTTGATGGTAAATACAAAGATACCGTATTTAAATATGGTAAGGTAAAGTTCAAAGAAGAAAATGAACAAATGTATTTACTTTTTGCTTATGATGTGTTAGAATCAGTAATTGATAAGCCAAGAAAGCTGGAAAAAGATACAGACTTTAAAAATTATCTTGGTGATTTACTTGTAGAATTAATGTCAAACAATATTGAGCAGGAAATAGTGGATGAAACTGGAACAGACGATATTAAAGAACCTAATTTATAATGAGGACTTTCTTAGGAAAGTTTTACCATTTTTAAAGACAGAGTATTTTAGTGATAGTGTAGAGAGAACTTTATTTAATGAAATTACATCATTCACGGAGACTTACAATAACACGGCAACGATTGAAGCACTTAGTATTGCCGTCAAAGAAAAGAGGAATCTCACAGCTGATGAAGTTCAGAGATGCGAGGACTATCTATCAGAGATTGAGAAAATTAAATCAACAGAAACCGAGGTTCAATGGCTTGTTGACAAAACCGAACAATTCTGCCAAGAGAAAGCCATCTACAACGCAGTATTGGGGTCTATTTCGATTCTCGATGGCAAAGATAAAACTCACGACAAAGGTCAGATTCCCAAAATATTATCGGATGCTTTAGCAGTAAGCTTTGATAACTCCGTTGGCCATGATTACTTACAGGACTCAGATGCTCGATATGAATTCTATCATAGAAAAGAGGAACGAATCCCATTCGACCTCGACTACTTTAACAAAATCACAAAAGGTGGTTTACCTGCTAAGACACTTAATATTGCTTTGGCGGGGACTGGTGTTGGTAAATCTCTTTTTATGTGTCATGTGGCTGCTTCGTGCATGGTTCAAGGCAAAAATGTTCTTTACATCACTTTGGAAATGAGTGAAGAAAAGATTGCAGAACGAATCGATGCCAATCTATTGAATGTTACTATTGATGATTTGATTGAGTTACCAAAAGATATGTACGATAAAAAAGTTAATCGTGTTCGTGAAAAGACTACAGGTAAACTTATTATTAAAGAATATCCAACTGCTTCGGCATCAACAATTCATTTTAGGACATTATTGAATGAACTTAATCTCAAGAGGTCTTTTGTACCTGATATTATATTTGTTGACTATCTCAATATTTGTTGTTCTGCTCGTATTAAGGCTGGTGCGAATATTAATTCATACACCTACGTTAAAGCAATTGCAGAAGAACTACGAGGCCTTGCTGTTGAGTATAATGTTCCTATTGTATCTGCTACACAAACTACCCGCTCAGGATTTACTTCCAGTGATCCGGGCCTTGAGGATACGAGTGAATCGTTCGGACTTCCCGCCACCGCAGACTTAATGTTTGCTTTGATTTCTTCTGAAGAACTAGAAGAACTTGGCCAAATCATGGTTAAACAACTAAAGAATCGATATAATGATCCAACATTCCACAAACGATTTACTCTTGGTGTTGATAGATCCAAGATGAAACTATATGATGTTGAACAGGCTGCACAGATGGGTATTGCTGATGCTGGTCATGATAAGCCTTTGAATACTTTTGGTACAAGAGAAGAAAAACAAAAGAAATCATTTAGTGGATTTAAGGTATGATAATCTCCAAAGAAAATGGTTTGTATTGTGCTAAGGTCTTTCATGATTACTTTAGTAACATTGGAAGTACCGAAGAATATATGCGTGATGAGAAACTGAAGAATGTGGCTGATATGCCATCTTCTTTATTTCCAATTGAAGATGATTTGTTCTCCGATTTCTCAATGCACCCAAAGGATATGGATATTGAAGTATGTGAAATACCAAACGATATTTGGGAGCCCTTACTTGCCATTACCAGTTCTCACATTAATAAAGCACCAGTTGGTAAGAATGTTCAACTAGCAGTCAAAGAAAGAAACTCAGGAAAGATTCTAGGATTCATTCGTTTAGGTTCACCAGTCATCTATATGAAACCTCGTAATGACTACCTAGGACAAGTTTGGATTCAAAATGAGAATACTGCCAAGCGGTTCAATACAGCTTGTGTTATGGGTTTCGTAATTGTACCATCTCAACCATTTGGTTTTAATTACCTAGGTGGTAAACTTCTATCTGCCATATGTACCAGTCATACTGTAAGAGAAATCTGTAATAAAAAATATGATATGAATATTTGCCTATTTGAAACTACCAGTTTATATGGTAGTACCAAATCAGTATCACAATATGATGGTATGAAACCATATATTCGTTTTAAAGGCTTGACTGAATCTGATATTGTACCAATGATGCATGGCCAAAGATATACAGATTTGAAAAATTATGTAGAAGATATAACTGGAGATTTGTTGGGTGGAGATACTTCAACAACGAGTAGAAAACTCAGAACATTCACTAAGATTATTGCTCTAACCAAAGCAGCACTCAAAGGAACACCAGAAGGTGATGAATTCAATTTAACGATTGAAAATGCTAAAAAGTTGACAGAAAAGAAACGATATTATATTTCTGATTATGGATTTAAGAATACTGTTGATTACATGAACTGTAAGACTGATAAACTTTTACCTGGTGAAAATTACGAGAAACATGAGTTGTCTAATATCATTGAGTGGTGGCGGAGCAAAGCTATAAATAGATACGAAACTCTCAAATCTGAGGGTAGATTAAGAACAGAGCTTGAGGTGTGGACTTCAGGTAAAGAAATTCAAATTATTAGGTAAAATGGCAAATTCAACAGATTTAGCTGAATCTTCACAAGCATTATTTTGTGCTTTAGCTGATTATGTTGGCATTCCTACAATTAATGGAAAATTCAGATTAAACTCCAAAAGTGCTACGATTAACAATGTGTTTGATATTGATGATGAAAATAATAATACCTATGAGAAATTTTCATTTAATTGGTCTAAGAAATATCCTCGTGCGCCTATTAAAACTTTGTTTCAAAAATATGTTCAATCTGGAGAAGCCTCATTTCCAGAAATTGAAAAATTCTTAATTGGTTCTGGCATTAAAGATAAGGTAGCAATTGGTTGGTTTAAGTCATCTATATTAATTGGTAAATACTTAGTTATTAAAATTAACACAATAAGTTCACAGTTTCGTTATGTTCAAGATGAAGGAATATCTGCTACAAAAATATTTTATGCTCACAAAGATGATAAGATTATGAATAACATACAAATTTTATTCTCTGAAGCAAACAAAAATCAAAAAGAATTAAGAGATGGTATATCAAAAGGTGAAGCTCAAGTTCCTTTTGGAAATTTAAATAAATGGAGTCCAGCTGATATTTACCTAGCAACAAAAAAAGCTGAAAAAGATATTGAAACTCTTATTAAAAATAAAAAAGGTTTAACTTTTTTAGGTAAAGATGGTTTAAATAATTTCATAAGTAATTTGATTAAATCTGGCCAATTGTTACCATTATCTTTGAAAAAAACCACAAAAACAGTTAAATTGGAAAAAGTTAATTTTGTTAGAGCGTCAGAAGAAGCTAAAATAAATAAAGTTTCTTTTGGTGGTCTTAGTAATTGGCGACCATATGATACTAAAGAACAAAAACCAGCTGCAAGAGATTTAAAAGCATATCTTTCGAAAGATAAATCCGATTATGTATTTTTTAGACACGACCCATCAGGTAATTCTGGAGGAACTTTTAGAGGTGAAATACAAATTAAGGGTGCTGAAGCCAAAGCTGGTGGACTAGGTACGGGACAAATTGAAAGTATATTAAACCTCTGTGATCCGAAAAGAGGAAGATTTGGTACTTTATTTAAAAGTAAGTTAGATAAAGCAACTACTAATTTTCAAAAACAAAAGAAACCAATTAGAGAGAAATATGAAAAAGATGGAGCCCCATCAAAAGGTCCAATAAGAGAAGAATATGATAAAGAGGTTGGCCAACTTAGTGCTGAATTGGTCACGAATGTTGTTATGCCATATTTAATTAAATTTCTTTCAAATGAAGAACGTGCTGCTGCTTTTACGAGATGGGTATATGCATATGCAACTTCTCGTCAAAAAAATTCTTCTAAATTTGTTATAGCAAAAGGTGCATAAAATATGGGACTAGTAGACTTTGACCGAGTAATGAAAGAATATGCCAATGTTGAAGATGACTTTGGTTTTTCTGCTGTATCGGAAGCAGAATATAATGCTGTCGTTAATAAAACAGCCGAAACAGCAGACGATTATAAAACTCGTTTGGCTGAAGTAGAAAAGATGATTATTCCTTTTCTTCAGAAGTTACATTCTACTGGAGAGAAAGAATACATATATTGGCCGAATCGTAAACCAATTATAGAGAAACAAATAGAGAGAATACTGAAACTAACAAGAGATTAAATTATGTCTGCTACTGTGATTATACCAACCACTGGATCACCAGAGGTAAAAACTGCCGTTGAATCCGTTTTAAACCAAAGTCATCCTACTGAATGTTATGTTGTCATTGATGGTGATGAACACATGGATAAAACATTAGAAGTATTAGGTTCAACTGTTGATGATATACGAGTTCACATTTGTTCTCTACCAATCAATGTCGGTGCCAATGGCTTTTATGGCCACCGTGTCTATGCAGCCTTCACACACCTAGTCAATACACAATATGTTGCCTATCTCGACCAAGACAATTGGTTATATCGGTCTCATGTTGAAAACTGTATTAAAACAATCAATACACGAAGTTTAGATTGGTGTTATTCTTTACGACAAGTATATAATAAAGCAGGTAAGTTTGTTTGTTTTGATGACTGTGAATCGTTAGGTATCTGGCCAACATATCATGGAGTTCATCACATAGATACTAATTGTTACTTCATTAAAACAGAAGTAGCAAATAAAATTGCAAGCGTTTGGCATGGTGGTTGGGGACAAGATAGAGTATTTTTACAAGCGATCACAAAACACTTTCCTAAATTCTATTGCACAAGTGAATACACAACTTGTTATAGAGTAGATGGTGGTAAAGGTTCTGTCAATGCAGAATTCTTTGAAAATGGTAATCAAGTAATGAATGAAAAATATAATGGAGAATACCCATGGCGCAAAAAAGCCTAATAATTGGTGCATTTACAAACTATAATTACAATCAATTAAAACCTTGGGTTGAATCAATTGATGAATGTGGTTTTACTGGCGATAAAGCCATGGTTGTGGGTAATGCCTCACAAGAAACAATCGGTGAATTAATCAAACGAGATTTCATCATCATTAAGATGCTGGACATCAAAGCACCAGTTCATGTGGCCAGATTCCTTACTATCTACGACTTTCTCAAAAACACTTGGCAAAACTACAATCATGTGGTGACTACCGATGTCAAAGATGTTTACTTTCAAACAAATCCAATTACATGGTTAGAACTTAATCTTAAAGGTAAAAAATTAGTTGCCGGTTCTGAAGGCATG
>Ga0222712_10006098_pt1 | contig 11981 bp, 10 predicted proteins | sample C33_657DmetaG_FD_165043 | JGI IMG/M metagenome (GOLD analysis project Ga0222712, IMG submission 165043) | Estuarine water microbial communities from San Francisco Bay, California, United States - C33_657D | ecosystem: Environmental > Aquatic > Marine > Unclassified | place: USA: California... | reverse complement strand
CCCGCGGCCGAGATCACGCCGGTAACGTCTACGGCGACCCGTCCCGAGCCTACGAAGAACTCGCCCGCTTCCGCACCAAACACGGCAAAAACGGCCATTGATCGAACTGCCGCGGCCCTCACGACCCTGAGGGCCGCGCATCACCGGTGATAATTTAACCGGCTTCAAAGTGTTCGCCAACTCGCGTAACGCGCTGCAATGGTGGACCTTACTGGACTCGAACCAGTGACCTTTTCGATGTCAACGAAACGCTCTAACCAACTGAGCTAAAGGTCCCCAAAAAGCAGAAAGGGGAATAACGCGAGTCACGCCCCTGAGGGCAAGAAAAATTCTGCACGCGCCGCGATTACATCCCGCGCGATCTGCGCCTGCAATTCCGCCAACCCGGCAAATTTCATCTCCGCGCGCAGGAAACGCCGCCACTCAACCGTGATTTCATCGCCCTCTTCATACGGACACGCCCCGAATACATGCGTCTCCAAACGCGGTTCCGTCGCCTGCTCCACCGTCGGCCGCAAACCGTAATTCGCCACCCCACTCAGCGCGACCGCCGACTTGCTCCCCAACACGCTCACCGCGTACACGCCAAACTTCGGCCGCAATCCCGGCGACCACGCTAAGTTCAGCGTGGGAAAACCGATCGTACGTCCCAGCCGTTTCCCAGCAGTGATCACACCGCGCGCCGCATATGTATGGCCGAACAAACGATTCGCACTCACGACGTCACCCGCCGCCAAGAGCGTGCGGATACGCGTACTACTGATCGGCTCCCCATCGAGATTAACGCGCGGCGCGCTGAAAACACCGATTTCGAGTCGCCGTCCTTCCGCGATCAAGAGCGTCGCATCTCCGCGTCGCCCCTGGCCGAAACGCCAGTTTTCGCCCACGTACACCGCCGCCAACAGCGGCAGATGACTCCGTAGGTGCGGCAAAAATTCCTCCGCCGCGATTTTCGCGTAGTTCGGCGTGAAGGGCTCGACGATCACCGCCTCGACCCCGAGTTGCCGCAACCTCGCGGCTTTCGTCGCCACGTCCATGATCAAGGGCGTGGGATTATCCGGCCGAAACACCACACTCGGATGGGGCGCAAACGTCAGCACCGCCGCGATCCCGCCGCTACGTCGGGCCGATTGGACAGCCGCCTCAATCACGCTGCGATGCCCGAGGTGCACGCCGTCAAACATCCCGATCGCAAGGTGCACCGGTCGCGGCGGAAGCGACGCGTGCGCGAGGCCGGCGAACTGCACCAAGGGGTTCACAACGCAATACTCGGCACCACGTCGCGCGGATGCAGCAAATGTTTTTCCAACTCAGGCAACGTGAGCGCGTTGATCTGATCGAGCGTAAGGGCACGTTCGAGCGTGAGCTTGTCGGTCGCCGTGCGGCGCAACGCGGAAAGATGGCCGCCGCAGCCGAGTTTTTCCCCGAGATCGTGCGCGAGCGTGCGCACGTAGGTGCCCTTCGTGCAGCGCACGCGGAAATCAATTTCGGGCAGCGCGAAACGTGTGATCTCCCAACTCATCACGCGGATGAAGCGCGGTTCGCGGACGACTTCCTCGCCCTTGCGCGCCAATTTATAGAGAGGCACGCCGTCGATCTTGATCGCGGAAAACATCGGCGGCATCTGGTACTGGTCGCCCAGCATCGTCTTGATGACCGCGGCCACGTCGGCCTCGGTCAACGCCGGGACAGGCCGCGTCGCGAGCACTTCGCCATCGGCATCTTGCGAATTCGTGGTCACGCCGAGCTTGATCGTGCCGGTGTATTCTTTGTCGAGACTGATGAGATACTGCGAAACGGCGGTCGCTTTACCGACCAGCACCACGAGGAGCCCCGTCGCCATCGGATCGAGCGTGCCCGCATGTCCGATGCGTTTCATGCGGAGCTTGCCGCGCAGGCGCGCGATCACGTCGTGCGAGGTATGATCGGACGGCTTGTCCACCAGCAAAATGCCGTCGAGTTCTTTGGCGGGCACGAGCATGATTTAGGTTTCCTTGGTAGCTGAGGCGACGACGCGAATCTGTTCACGGAGCAAATCGAGCAGACGCGTGTGAAATTCTTTCGTATCCATTTTGATACTCAAACCTGCCGCACAGGCGTGGCCTCCGCCCTGGAACGCCGCGGCGATACGATCCATCCGATAAGCCGCGTCTTTCGCGCGCAGACTGGCTTTCACCACGCCTTCGGGCCGCTCTTCGATCAACACGCCAATATCGACGCCTTCGATACTCCGCGCGTAATCGACCATGCCCTCGGTATCTTCACCCGAGGTACCCGTCTCGGCAAAAATCCCCGCCGGCAAACGACCGATGCAAACGCGTCCCTCGCACTCCACGCGCAACGACGCCAAGAACCGCTGCAAGAGCTGCAACTTGCCCGCCGTTTCCCGCTCGTAAAGTTCGTAGCCCACGACGGCCGGAGACGCGCCGCGCTCGACCAATTCGCCCGCAAGCAAGAAGCAGCGGTGCGAGGTCGCCGGAAACCGAAATTGGCCCGTATCGGTCACGATGCCCGTGTACAACGCCTGCGCCGTCAGCGCGTCGATCGGTAAACCCGCATCGAGAAACATGCCCGCGAGAATTTCGCAGGTCGCAGCCGCGCCCGCGTCGATGAGATTGAGCGTCGCAAAACCACCGTTGGAAAGATGATGATCCACGCACGCCGCGGGTACCGCGTAATGCGCTTTTAAACGTTCGCCTGCGCGCGCGTGATCGGCGCAATCGACATAGATCGCCGCGCGACGTTCGTTGCGTGCGAGCACATCATCGGTGCGGTAAAAAGTCAGACCTTGGGTCAAAAAGGTGAGGCGCCGCGGCACCGGATCGGCGTTCACGCAGATGACATCGTGACCCGCCGCAGCGAGCACGCGCGCGAGGGCGACTTGGGAGCCGATGCAATCGCCGTCGGGCCGCGCGTGGCCGATGATCGCGATGGGGCGGCCGGCCAACTCAGTTCTCAGCCGGCCAAAAGCCTCCGCTAGGACTGGAAAATACTTCGCCACGTTTAGGAGGCGGGCGGCGTTGGCTGAGGTACCGGAACGGCCGGCGCAGGCGGTTCCGCCAACGAGGGGTTTGCGCGCACCATGTCGTCGAGCATCTGGAGGACGCGAGCGCTGCGCGGCGTAGTCTCGTCGATCGCGTAGGACAGCTTGGGCAGAAATTTGAGCGTGATGCGGCGGGCGAGTTCTTCGCGGATGTCGCGCGCTTTGCGGCGCAACCAAGCCATCTGGCGGATGATTTCGTCGTCGTCGTTGGCGAGGATCGCCACGAAAACTTTGCCGTCGCGCAGGTCGGTCGCGATGCGGACTTCCGTCACGGTGATCGCGACGGCTTCATGCTGATAATGCTTCCGCAAAATATCGTTCAGCTCACGGTGAATGAGCTCGTTGATGCGGACGGTACGGTTACTCACGGCGTTTACAGGACCTGGTCGACGAGGAGGGAGCGGAACAGCGGAATGGATCTAAAAACATCGCCCGCACGAGGCGGGCGATGAAACTCAGAGCGCGGCGCGGACTTTTTGAACTTCGAAGCATTCAATGAGGTCGCCCTTTTGGTAACCGTTGAAGTCATCGAGTTTGATACCGCATTCGAGGCCAGCGCGGACTTCGTTGGCGTCGTCTTTGAAACGTTTGAGCGTGCCGATCTTGCCCTCGTGGAGGATTTCTTTGCCCCGGCGGACGCGAGCGGAGGCGTTGCGGTTGATCTTGCCTTCGGTGACGAGACAGCCGGCGACGAAGCCCTTCGCCAGCGGGAAGGTGGCGCGCACTTCGGCGACGCCCGTTTTGGTTTCCTTGAGATCGGGGTCGAGCAGGTCGGCCATCATCTCGCGGACTTTATCACCGAGTTCGTAAATGATCGCGTACGTCTCGATGCGCACGCTGTGATGCTTCGCGAGCGGGGTCACACCGTTCTCGAGCTTGGTGTTGAAACCGAGGATGACGGAGCCGGCGGCACCGGCCATGAGCACATCGTTTTTGGTGATGATGCCGACGTCGGTGGAAACGATTTCGAGGGAAACCTTGGTGCTCTTGATGCCTTCGAGGATGTTGCGCACGGCTTCGGTCGAGCCGAAGACGTCGGTCTTGATGATAACCTTGAGGGTCTTCTGCTGCGTGGCCGCGATATTCGCAAAGAGGGTATCGACGGAAACTTCCTTGGGCGCAGAGTCGGCCGTGGTCGTGATTTTCTTGAGGCGATACTGCTCTTCTTCGGCGAGTTTTTCGGCTTCGCGGGCATTTTTCACGACCTTGAAGGTGGCGCCGCTGTCGGGCGTGCCGTTCCAACCGATGACGCGCGCGGGGGTCGAGGGCGGAGCTTCTTTGAGCGGACGGCCTTGATCGTCGAACATGGCGCGCACTTTTGCCCAGTTCGGACCGCAGACGATCGAATCGCCGACGCGCAAGGTGCCGCGTTGGACGATGACGGTAGCGAGAGGTCCGCGACCGACGTCGACTTGAGATTCAATGATGACGCCCGTGGCATCGGCCTTGGGATTGGCCTTAAGTTCGAGCACATCGGCCTGCAGGAGAATCATCTCGAGCAGCTCGTTGATGCCGGTGCCTTTCATCGCGGAAACGGGCACGGTCACGGTGTCGCCACCCCAGTCTTCGGGGGCGATATTGCGCTGCTGCATCTGGTTTTTGACCTGATCCAAGTTGGCGCCTTTGACGTCCATCTTGTTAACCGCGACCAAGAGCGCGAATTTTTCCGGATGAAGTTGTTTTTCGTTGAGCGCGATTTTCAGGGCCTCATCGGTCTGGGGCATGAAACCGTCGTCGGCGGCGACGACCAAAATCGCAACGTCGGTCGCGCTGGCGCCACGCGAACGCATTTTGGTGAACGCGGCGTGGCCGGGCGTATCGAGGAACGTGATCTTGCGGCCGTTGAAATCGATCTGGTAGGCGCCGATGTGCTGCGTGATGCCGCCGGCTTCGCCTTTGGCGACATCGGCCTTGCGGATGGCGTCGAGCAGCGAGGTTTTGCCGTGGTCGACGTGGCCCAAAATACACACCACCGGAGGACGAATGACTAAATCCTTGGTGTCGTCTTCAACGACGAGTTTCTTCTCTTTCTTTTCTTTCTGAGCCTGCGCAGCAGCGGGATCACCGCGGTGTTTTACTTCGAGGAGAAAACCGTGTTTCTCGGCGAGCTTGGCCGCGACGGCTTCGTCGAGCGACTGCGTGATGGCGGCGAAAATGCCCATCTGCATCAACTCGGAAATCAACTGAAACGGACGCATCCCCAGAGCCGTGGCGAAATCGCGCACGATCACCGGCGGCTTCATGCTGATCAACTTCACATCACCCACTTGCGTGACGGTGACGGACGCGGAAGAAGCGGCCGTGGTGGTAGGGGCCAAAACTGCGCCGGGCATCGGCGGAGCCTTTAAAGGTGAAGCACCGGGACGTGCCGGCAAGGTCGGCAACGCGACCGGAGCCTTGCTCACGACGACGGGAGCAGGCGCAGCAACAGGAGTTGGCGCGGGCGCTGCGACCACCGGAGCGGGACTTGCTACGGGCGGACGAACCAACTGCGGCGCAACCTTCGGGGCTGGAGCCGCGACCACCGGCGCTACCGGACGTAGCCCAGGGACCGCGACGGGCGCGGGCGCACTGCGAGGCGGCAAAGCGGGAGGCGCGCTCGGCGCTTTCGCCGTGGGCGCGGGCATCGTAACCGGCGGGGGCGTGGAAGCTGGACGCGGCGGAAGAGGCGCCGGCGCTTTCGCGGCGGACACCGGTGCAGCCGCGGGTGCGGGCACGGGCGCGGCGGGAGCTGCTGGAGCCGCCGGCGCAGGTTTCAAGGCGGCCGCTTTGGCTTGGGCCGCGACTTCTTTTTCGCGAGCGACATCCTGCGTGCTCTTCACGAACACACCCGCTGGGATTTTTACTTTGGAAGCTTCCGGGGCCGCCGCCACGACGGGCGCAACGGGCTCGGGAGCGGCCACGGGCGCAACCTTGGCACCAAATTCTTTTTCGATTTCGTCGAAGTAGATTTTACTGACGGTGCTCGAGACCGACTTGGTATCCGCCGACACGTAGCCGCGCTCCTTGAGCCAAGCGAGGAGTGACTTGGGCTCTTGGTTATATTGCTTCGCGATTTCGTGGATACGGGTGCTCATTCAGTGCGGCGTCGGATAGATTAAAAAATAAAACTGCGGCTTAGCTGGAAACGCGGGCGATGACACTTTGCGCTTCGTCTTCGGTGAAGCCGGCGCCGACGAGATCTTCCGCGGCGACACCTTCGAAGGCGGCCGGCGAATTGATACCCATGTCAACGAGACGGCCCGCGATCGCGGGATCGAACTCAAAAGTCTTCACCAACATATTGACGGCCGTCTCGCGTGGATTGTCGCCGGCGGCGCGGAACTCTTCAATGTCGAGGCGCCAGCCGATTAAGCGCGAAGTGAGACGCGCGTTCTGGCCCTTACGACCGATCGCGATCGCGAGATCTTCCGTGGCCACCTTAAGGAGGACGCGGTGAGATTTTTCATCAATGATGATCTCGCGCGGCACCGCAGGCTTGAAGGCCTCGATGATCATCTCGCGCGGATCCGCGTAATATTTTACAATATCGATTTTCTCACCGTTGAGCTCGCGCACGATCGTTTTGACGCGGGCACCGCGCGCACCGACGCAGGCACCCACGGGATCCACTTTAGAATCCGCGCTGGTGACGGCGATTTTGGTGCGATAACCCGGCTCGCGGGCGAAGGCCTCGATCTTGACGGTGCCGTCGGCGATTTCGGTGACTTCGAGTTCGAACAAGCGGCGCACGAAGCGCGGGCTCGCGCGGCTGAGAATGATCTCGGGGCCGCGGGGCGTGCTCTCGATCTCGAGCAAAATACAACGGATCCGATCACCCGCTTGGTATTCCTCGCCGGGGACCTGTTCTTTGCCCGGCATGACCGCCTCAGCTTTGCCGAGGTCGATGTAAATGTCATTGCGCTCACGGCGGCGCACGGTGCCGGTGACGATGTTGCCGATCTGGTCTTTGAAGTCGTCGAAAATACGGTCCTTCTCGAATTGACGCAACCGCTGCATCACCGCTTGACGGGCCGTCTGCGCCGCGATGCGGCCGAGACTGGAAGGATCAACCTCGCGCTCGATCACGTCGCCGACTACAGCACCCGGTTTGAGGGCCTGAGCTTTTTCCACGTGGATGTCAGTCTTAGGGTTGCCGATGGAATCGACGACCTTCAGCACCGCCCAAGCGTGGAGCTGGCCGTTCTTAGGATTGATGTCGATCTTGAGCTCCTGACCGGAGTTGATGCCTTTCAAAGCGGCCGTCTTCAGCGCGTTCACGATCGTAGCGATCATGTCGGCACGCGGAATGCCCTTTTCCTTCTCCATGTATTCGAGGACGGACAGAATTTCGCTGCTCATAGTGTTGTTTTTATGGAAAAAAAAAGCGGGCCGCAGGGCCCACCTTTTCGCAAAGTGTGGTTGATTGAACCTCGAAACCTATCGGGCGCGCAGAAAGTTTGTCAAGCCCCGCGCCCCACGGACAGCGCCCGTTGAGCCTCATCTTGCCCCGCCCAAGCCAGCACACCTTGAGCAAGTCCATTCACCGCCGGTTGCGCCGCGGTCCCGCAGACACCAAGCGCACCTAATGATTCCAAGATCACCGGCGGTAAGTCGCCGGGATACCAATGATACCAACCGCCAAAAACGTCGATCTCCCCCGCCCCGTTTTCCGCCGCCCACAACGGCAGCAAGCCATCCACGATCAACGTCTCCAACCGAGAACCACCCAAAGCCTCGCCGCAAATTTCAGCACCGATTCGATCGCGCCAACCGCCCAAATTCACCTCACGGCGCACGGCCCGAGTTGACGCCAGTACTTCGATCCGCGGCCAACTCGTGCCCAAAGTCCGCCAGCGTTCCGGCCAATCGGGTCGCGCGCGCACCCAGTTTGAATATTGCCCGATCCGCGCCCGCGGCAGGTTCGCCGGTCGCACGCCTTGCCGGCTCCAAGCGCCCGCCTCGGCCGCCAGCAAGGTTTCCACGCTCACGTCGCCCGCCCACGCGGCCAGTGGAAACGCTCCGGCCAGCCGCAACATCGGCGTGCGATTAAAACGATAGCCCAAAATTTCCAACGCCGTCTGGTGGCACGCCGCCGCCCAGCCGAGACGTTGCACGCGCAGCCGCGCGAAATGCACCTTTTGCCGCCAGCGCACCTCCGCGAGGCCGCGCAATTTTTGTATCAATTCGTCAGTGCTTAACACCCCGAGTTCTTCAATAATTCGCCCAGCGGGCCGTGCCGCCAAACGCTCGATCGCCTCACCCGCCGCGTACTCTTCGAGATCATGTCGCAGCAAAGGCAACAACGGCAGCACGGGAATCTCCCGCCCTCCAGCCCCGCGTGTGCGTTGTCCCGCCGCCGGCGGAAACAACACGACATGCAAACACACGCCGTCGTAGGCGGGATCATTGGCATGCCCGTGAGCGTTCCAATCGGACGCGTGCACATGCAGCTCCACATCGCCCGTGACCTCGCGTCCATCACCCAACACCACGCGCGCTCCGCGAAAATCCGGGCCGCCGAGTCGATTCCATTTTCCCGCATGCACCATGCGCACGGGCACACCCTCCGTCGTCACGGCCCGCTCACGTTCAAAATCCCCGCGCCACCAGATCTTTTGCAACAACAGTTCTGAAAAAGAAAACGCCCCATAAAGCCCCTGCATCTCCGCGACCATCTCCACGCGCTTGTTCATAAGTACTACAACGCGTCCCATTGCCGATCGTTGTTCCGTTTACGCGTCGCCACGTGCGCCGTGACGCCACGACCCGCCCGCCGCACCCACGCCGATAAATCCTCCGGCGAGATCCACTGAGCGCCCAGCGCCGCGACGGTGCGCCCTTCGCCCACATCACCCGTAGCCACCCAACACGTTTCCGGAGCCGCCGCGCGCCCGACCCAACGCTCGATAAAATCATCCGCCGTCATGCCCGTGGGCGTACGCACCACGGCAAACGTCTGCCGCCCACCCGGACACGTCAGCTCCAACTCGACTCCGCTGCCGTCGAAAACCACGGTCACGCGCACGCCCTCACCGTCGTGAATCGCCGCAAGCTCACCCACGAGACGCGCCTGGGCAGCCGCACGCTCGCGCCGCAGCGACGCCCGCAACTCCGGCCACGCGTGCAGGATATTGGCGCCATCGACGAGCAGATGTTTTTCCACCACCACGCATGGAATTTGCGACATGTGCTACACGGAGCAATCTTGGAATGGAAAGCGACGGTCACTTTCCACACTAATTCATTTGCGCGATATCAGCTTACACTCGTCAATTTGGACCATGCATCCTAACACACTCGCTAGACTCGTGGGCGTCGCTATCATCATCATCGTGCTGGTCGCCGCCGCCGCGAAATCCACCTATGTAGTGGAGCCCGGCTTCCGCGGCGTCCAAGTCACACTTGGTAAGGTCAGCGATGAATTTAAACCTGAAGGCTTCGGCGCCAAACAACCGTTTGTCTCGCATATTGTTTCCGTCCCCATTCGCCAACTCGCCCGCGCCCTTCCCTCCGAGTGTTACTCTTCCGACCTGCAACAGGTAAATATCGCGCTGCGGGTGCTCTATCGTATCCCGGAGGCTTCCGTCGTGAAAATTTATAAAGAATTCGATGGAGATCCCTTCGACAGTCTCATCGCGCCTCGAGTGCAAGAGGCACTCAAAGAGGTCACCGCCCTTCAGAGCGCCGAACAGATCGTCAAAAAACGCGAAGAAATTAAAGCCCGAGCACTCGTTGCCACGAAAGAAAAAATCGGCGGTATCTTGATCGTGGAGGATATCGTTTTGGAAAATATCACTCTCTCTAAAGAACTCGAGGCGGCGATCGAATCCAAAATGGTGCAAGAACAAGAAGCAGCCAAAGCCCGCTTCACCCAGCAGAAATCGCAAATCGAGGCCGACACCGCCATCATTAAAGCCAAAGGCGAAGCCGAGGCCATCCGCATCCGCGGCGAAGCGCTCCGCGACACGCCCGGACTCATCCAATTGCAGATCGTGGAAAAATGGGACGGCAAAGCCCCACTCGTGATCGGCGGAGGCGGAGAAAATACCGGCACTAATTTCATCCTACCTCTCGGCACACCCGCGCTCGCACCTGCTGCCGGCGCCAACCCCTCGATGCGGAAATGAATCCGTTAGCTCGTCGCAAGCTCGGCCTATTTTTGAGCCTAGGCCTGATTTTTGCGCTCATCTTGCTGTTTCCTCGGGCTCTAGTGTGGTTGGAATTGGCCGCGCGTGAGCTCCGTTATATGTGGTGGTTGATCGCGATTCTCGCCGTAGGAGTGTGGATGATAATTTACTTCCGTAAAAAACACGATTGAAAGCGCCGAGACTCCCGCGAAGACTGTCAGTGCTACATCACGGAGAGGTGGCAGAGTGGTCTATCGCGATGGTCTTGAAAACCATTGGGCCGAAAGGTCCCGGGGGTTCGAATCCCTCCCTCTCCGCCATGCTCTGAAGACCAAATCGGGTATTAATTCGTGAGTCCCCTACACGAACGAACGAGTAGATTCACCGCGGAAAATGAAATACAGCACGCGTGAATCAGACCCCTTGTTTTATTTGCTACCTTTGTAACCGCGATCAAGCGGCAGCGACTGACGAGCCCCCCAACACCTCAACCTAGCACCACCCGAATCGGCCAAAGCTTCTGCGGCCTCATCTGATTTGGGAAAATGCAACGACCTGAATCACCCTGCTGAAGTTGACCTACTCGATTGGCCCTACAGCAGCGTCCCGCTGCGCATCACCCGCTGTTCCGATTTTTCGTAATCGCACCCAACTACTCTTGCACGTTGAGGGCATAAAAAAGTCTAAATTCTCAGTTTGCCTAAGCCCGATCTCTACCTTTCTTCCTCACCTCTACACCTTCAGACCATGCACCCATCGATCCGATTACTCGTCCTCGCAGCGACCTTGCCCAGCCTAGCATTCGCCCAAGCGCCGTCCGCCGCTGACACCGTGAAGCTCGAAGCATTCACCGTCACTGGCTCCAATCTCCGCGCTGGCGAGTCCACCGGCGGGGTCAACCTCCGCATCCTCTCCACCGCCGAGGTCGAGCAAGCCGGCACCGGCAGTCTTTACTCATTCCTGAAAAAGATTCCCGAAGTTGGCGTCGGCAGTCTGGGCGAGAATCGGGTCAACACTTCCTCGCCTGGCACCGCCTCCGTCTCCCTCCGCGGCCTCGGCGCCAACTCCACCCTCGTACTTATTAATGGCCGCCGCGTCACCCCGGCGCCGTTTGCCCAAGGCGGCAGCGCTGCTGCCCTCGGCACCACCCAGTTCGTCGATCTTAACATGATCCCTGTCGACGCCATCGCGCGCGTCGAAGTCCTCAAAGACGGCGCGTCCGCCATCTACGGAGCTGATGCTGTGGCCGGTGTTTTCAACGTGATTTTAAAGGACAATATTCAGGGCTCCACGGTTCGCGCCTTCTATGGTGATTTCCCCGGCGGCATCGCCGCCAACACGTTCCGCGGCAGCGCCTACACCGGCGCCACCAGCGGCAAGCTTCGCGTCTTCGCCCTGACGAACTACATGCATCAGGCAAAAATCCAATACGGTGAACTCTCCCCGAAACTCACCGCCCTGGCTAACGGTTCTACCCCCGGAACCTTCGTGGTACCCGTCGGCGCAACCAACCCCATCACCGGTGCCGTGATCCCTGCCGGCACCGCCGCCGGCGCCCGCACCTTCACCGTTGATTTCTCCTCGGGCGCTTACCCACCGGTGTTCAACACCACCACGGCCACCGCCCCACAAAACCGCCACAACATCAACGAGGCCCTGACCCCGCAGCCCCGCGTCACGCGCTACGGCGCCCTCGCCACCGCCCGCTACGAACTCACTCCCTCGATCACCGCCTACGGCGAGGCAAACTACCAGACGAATACCAACCTCGAATACCTCTCTGCGGTCGCCATAAGCAATCTCAACTCCATCACCCTGCCCGCCAACGC
>Ga0222712_10006095_pt1 | contig 11983 bp, 8 predicted proteins | sample C33_657DmetaG_FD_165043 | JGI IMG/M metagenome (GOLD analysis project Ga0222712, IMG submission 165043) | Estuarine water microbial communities from San Francisco Bay, California, United States - C33_657D | ecosystem: Environmental > Aquatic > Marine > Unclassified | place: USA: California... | reverse complement strand
GCCGAGGCGATCGCGGCGAAATACGCGTCGTATCCGGTGGATCGCTGGCGCGCCGCGTTCGCCCTGGTGGGCGAGCAGGTGGCCGAGGCCCGTGGCAAGGCGCCGACGGGGGCCGACGGAAAACCCGTTGACGATCCGCTGCTGAGGCAGGCCACCCAGGCCAGCAAGGAGCCTGCCCTGACCGCCGAGCTGGTCGGCGGGAAACTGCGGATCAACCACCGGAACATCCAGCGGGTGACGATGAACCTGTACGAGATGGATGTGGAGCTGCTGTTCAGCCGCAACCCGTTCAGCCAGCAGTTCGGCGACCGGTTCGCGCTGGTTCGGCCCAACCAGACCGTGGAGGTGGACCTGCCCGGGGACAAGGCGCAGACGGAAATCGAGTTGCCGGCCCGGTTCGCGAGCGTGAACACGCTGGTGGAGCTGAAGGGCGGCGGCAAGACCTTCTCGCTGCCGCGGTTCGCGCGCACCATGAATGTGGCGACGATGGAGAACAACGGTCAGTTGAAGGTGACCACGCAGGACGGCAAGCCGCTGGCGAAAGCGTATGTGAAGGTGTACGCGCGCCACGCCGACGGGCGGGTGCGATTCCACAAGGACGGGTACACGGACATCCGCGGGCGGTTCGACCACGCCAGCGTCAGCGGACCGAGCCTGCCGCCGGTGGAGAAGTTCGCCATTTTGGTGCTGGACGAGAAGCACGGGGCGCTGATCCAGGAGGCGGCGGCCCCGGCGCGTTGATTGGCCCCTTAATAATCGCCGCAAACCATTCATAAGAATGAATTTGCGGCGATTATTGGCAATTTAAAGTCAACTTGAAATGCGGAGAGGGAGGGATTTGAACCCTCGATACCGTTGCCGGTATATCGGTTTTCGAGACCGACGCATTCAGCCGCTCTGCCACCTCTCCGGCTGGAACAGCATGTTCGAAGTATACCCCATAAAAGCCTGACCGGAAGGGGTTTGGGTTCGGTCAAAAGGACCTTCAGCTGCCAGATACCGACTGGAGTACCGCATCGTACAGGTCTCCCCGCAATCGCAGGCTATGGCGGGCCGCTTCGATCGCCTCCTGGGCCTTGGCTTCAGAACCTTCGGTCACTGATTCCAGCAGCCGGTTCGATGCCGGCCCATGCTCCTTTCCATCCAGCTCGATGTGCCGCCGCAGATAGTAGGAAAAACGGCCGTACCGTTCCGGCATTTTCTCGCCCAGTTCCATCAGCAAACGGTGGAACATGTCAGGAATCACTCCCTCCCGGGCCAGTGTGAATGCGCCGGCCACGGCTGCCAGGCTGCCCGTTTCGGCCAACTGCAAATGGTGGGTGACGAATTTTTGGGCTGCCTGGGGTATCTCCGCTGCGCCCTCCCGCAACGACTGCGACCAATGGTTTCCACCAGCCACCCTGCAGACAAACCGGTTGATGGGACCTGTGTCCGCCCCCGCATCCCGCATGGCTTCCAGATACAGCTCAAAGTGGCTGGCGTTCCCGCCCCGGCCGTCATCGTCCGTTTCCTCCTCCAGCACAATTTCGTTGACCAATCTGGCCGCAAAGGGCAGGGCCGACGGCACCCAGGGAACACGCACACAGGTCAGACGCGCCTGCAAGGCCTTCAAAAGGCTCATGAAATCCCAAACTGCCCACACATGATGCTTCAGGAACAGATTGATTTCGTCAGGCCCGCGCAAGAGCGCGTAAACCGGGTGCGTCAAGAGGTGGGATCGCTCCACCTCAAGGGTTTGATTCCAACTGATGGACACTGCGGCGACGGTCACGGCCTGATCTCTCAATAAAGGTTCTCATCATCATTAATAGCGTCTCCCAGCCCTTCCGCTCAGGACAATAAAAAACCTCCTCCCGTTGACCGGGAGGAGGTTATTTCGGTGTGTCAACCGATCAATTCAGCTTGACCACCACGAAAACCCCGTTTCCTTCCGGGGTCCGCAGTTGCAACAGCACCTGCTGACCTTTCGACAGCCCGCCGACCACCTTGTCAAACGACTCGGCATCGGTGACGGGCTTCCGCTCCACATGGGTCAACAGCATGCCAGGCCGAACACCCGCCTGGGCCGCGGCTGACCTGGGGTCCACCTTGCTGACCACCACTCCCTGGCTATTTCCCGAAAGGCCGAATCGTTTGGCAACCCCCGGTGTCAGCTCGGTGACCGTCAGGCCAAGGGTGGCCCCCTGTGCCGATTCGGGAACCGCCTCCTCATCAACGGGCCCACTGCCCCGCACCAGGCCGTAGTTGGCGGGCTGCTCCTCCACCCGTACCTTCAGCGTGAGGTCCTTTCCGTCCCTCAGGATCGCCACCGGCACATCGTTGCCGGGTGGCGAGTTGGCGATGGCCACCTGCAGCGTTTTGCCGTCCTTCACGGCAGTGCCGCCCACCGACAGGATCACATCGCCTGTTTGCAAACCGGCCTTGGCGGCCGGCGCCTTTGGCATCACCGAGCTGACCAGCGCCCCGCTGTTCTCCTTCAGCCCCAGTTTGGCCGCCAGACCCGGATCCTTCACGGTCTGGATGCTGACGCCGATATAGCCCCGGCGCACGCTGCCGTTTCGGACCAGTTGCTCCTTGACCAGGTTGGCCAGGTTGCTGGGGATCGCCAGGCCGATGCCTTGGAATCCGCCGGACCGGCTACGGATGGCGCTGTTCACGCCGATCACCTCGCCGTCCACATTCACCAGTGGCCCACCCGAGTTGCCCGGATTGATGGCTGCGTCGGTCTGCAGGAAATCCTCGTACATGTTCACATCCAGGCTGCGGTTCTTCGCCGAGATGATCCCGTGCGTCACGGTGCCCGCCATGCCGAACGGGGCCCCCACAGCCAGCACGCGGTCACCAATCTCCATCTTGTCGCTATTGCCCAGCGCCACGAATGGATACGGGCCCTTGGCTGCTTCCAGCCGCACGATGGCCAGGTCGGTCTTCGGGTCGGACTTGATATCCCTGGAGACCACCTTGCGGCCGTCCTCCAGCACCACAAGCACCTCGCTGGCCCCCTCCACCACATGGGCGTTGGTCAACACCACGCCCTTGCCGTCCACGATCACGCCTGAACCGGATCCCATCACCACCGGACCGCCTTCCACCTGCGGCTCCTCGTCGTCCGGTACTGGGGCTCCCCTGCCTGGGAAGCCCGGCTGCATCTCGGGCATCATGCGCTCCAGGTACCGGCGCATCTCATCCGGCAACCTCTGGTCATCAAAAAATGGCGACGGCAGGCCGCCACCGCGCCGCATCATCCGGTTGGCGACCGGTTTGCCGCGCGATTCGATGCTCACCACGGCGGGCAGCACCTTCCTCACCACATCCCGGTAGCTCACCAGGTCCCGTACCGGCTTCTCGCCGGCCGAGCGTTCCAAAGAGGGCGCAACCTGCGCCCGCGCCAAGGCGGGCAATACCGCCCCACTGCCCAAATATCCCGCCACCCCCAGTACCAAAAGCCCCGCTCCCGCGAGGCCAACCGCGGCCTTCATGGAAAGCCTCCCACATTCTCGTTTGAAAACAGGCACCCCGCCGGGGCTGTCATCGGCCGCGGCGCGCCGCGGCAGCGGGGAGACTCCCCCCGCCCCCGTTCTTTCAGGGTGTCCCGATACCTCTCCTGAATACGCCAGGCCCGGCCACCCGGTTCGCCTCCACCATTCCGGATTTCTTGCCGAAAAGGGCTTGGTAAAATAGGATGGAAATTCCGAAAATCAACGCCCTCCGGCGTGCCCGACCGGGGCGGAAAGTCCTCCAACCCATGGCGAAAAAAAAACCGAAAACAAAGGCGGATGATCCCCTTCCCCGCGAGGAGGATCTGATGGAAGGCTGCCAGTCGGCGATCGGTCACCGGTTCGCCCGGGTCGAGTTGCTCAGGTCCGCCCTCACCCACGCCTCCGGCGCCGCCAATCGCCTCGCCAGTTTCGAACGGCTCGAGTTCCTGGGGGACAGCATCCTGGGCATGGTGGCCTGCGAGGCGCTCTTCCACCGCTTCCCCGATCATCAGGAGGGGGAACTCACGCGGGTGAAATCGGCCGTGGTCAGCCGGCGCACCTGCGCCCGCCTGGCGGAAGAACTCGATCTCATGCGTTTCACCATCCTCGGCAAGGGCTACAACGCGGAGCAGTCGCAGGGTTCCCCAAATTTGCTGGCAAATGTCTTTGAATCACTCATCGGCGCCATCTACCTCGACGCAGGGATCGAGGCAGCCCGTGGCTTCGTGATGCGCCTCCTTGGCCCCGAGATCGAGCGAGTGGCCGAGGGCAACGCCGGCGGCAACTACAAGAGCATGCTCCAGGAAAAGGGGCAGCGCGATTTCGGGATCGCCCCCATTTACGACCTGATCGACGAGAAGGGCCCCGACCACAGCAAGTGCTTCAAGGTCGCAGCGCGGATCGGCGGCACCTCCTACCGGCCCGCCTGGGGCCGCAACAAGAAAGAGGCCGAGCAGCGCGCCGCCATGAACGCACTGGCGGAGTTTGCCGGCGAACCAATCCCCTTCGACCAGGACTGAGCCCCCGGGGAATCAACTCCATGGCCATGCCGCCGTACATCGTCACCTGCGCCCGCTGCGGGGCGGTGGCAGGCCTGAAGGTGGCCTCGCAGTGGTCAGACGGGGAAACCCGTGAGCTGAAGACCTACTCGATTGTTTGCCAAGGCTGCATCGCTCCCGCGCTGGCGGCGGCCCGGCTCAGGCACAGGCAATGCCGGGTACTGCCAGGGGAGACCATCGAGGCTCCGGGGGTTTGGGAACTGGCGGCGGGAAAATCCAGCATGGCCCTCGTCCGGCGACCAGACCTCGAGTTGGACGCGCCCGCCGGCTGACCCGTCAGTGGTTCAGCATGAACTCGTTGCTGTTCAGCAAGGCCCAAAACAGGTCCTGATAGGGGGCCATCTGGTCCTTGTCCTTGACCCGCATCACCATCTTGCGGGTGATGTTGGCGATCTCGGCCGGCTTGGCCGGACGCCCCAGCGCCGCCAGGTACAGGTCGTTGATCACCCGGGTGGGGTTACCCTTGTTGCGGCTGTAGGCCAGGGCGACAGATCCCTTCTCGGGGCGGTTGATGGCGGTGTTGATCTCGTTGCCGTTCATCATCAGCAAGGCCTGCACCACCGTGCCGTTGAAGTTGACCTCGTTCCCCTCATCGTCGCCGAAGTTGCTCACCAGGCTGTTCAGCCAGGTGTCACGCAACTGCCGCTTGCCGTCCTTGGTCTCCGCGGCCTCGGACCGGGTGGCCACCATCAGCGATTCGAACAGTTGCTCGGGGCTCATGCTTTTGAGCTGCATCCGGCTGAACATGCCGTTGGTCTCCGCCTTCTCGTTCGTCTTGTTGGCGGTGTAGGACAGGTGGTAGGCATCGCTGTTGCAGATCCAGCGGATCAGCCGCTTCTGGTCGAAACCGTACTGCTTGAATTCCTGGGCCAGCCCGTCCAGCAGCTTCGGCTGGCTGGGCACGTTCTGGTCGTTGAAATCATCCACCGGATTGGTGAAGCCGGCCCCCATGAACGCGGCCCACACGCGGTTGACCAGGGCCCGTGGGAAATTGTCATGGCCCGTCACATAGGCCGCCAGCATCTCCCGCCGACCTTGCGAGGACGAGGCAGATGGCTTCGGGCTGTCCAGGAACGAGGCCTTCGTCGGCAGGATCACCCCGTTGCGCTTCTCGAAATAGACCAGACCCTCGCTGTTGGCCTTCGGGTTCTCCTTTAGCGTCAGGGACGGATAGGTCATCGCCCGCATGTTCTCGTCCGGCGGCGTTCCTTCCCGCTCCACCTGGCGCAGGAAGGCGTTCACGCCCCAGAAATGCTTCTGGGTCACCGCGTTGTTGAACGGGTGGTCGTGGCACTGGGCGCACTGCAGTTGCATGCCCAAAAACAGCCGGGTGATCCGGGAAGTGATCGGCACCATCTCGAATTGGCCATCCTGCTCGCGTTTGCCCTGCGGCACCATCTCGCCCAGGTGCGCCAAGATGAAGTTCACCGCGGGGTTCTCGGTGTTCTTCCCCTTCGCCGTGATCAGGTCGGTGACCAGCTTGTCGTAGCCGCGGTTCTGCGCGAACTGGTCCTCCAGCCACACCGTCAGCCCGTCGTGGTAGGTGCCCCGGCCGAACACTCCCGCCCGGCCCAGCAACCAGTTGGCCCACATCACACCCCAGTGCTTGGGATAGTCCTCGTGGGCCAGCAGATCCTCGATGATCTGCGGCCGCCGGCTAAGGGCGGGGTATTTGAGATATTTCGAGATCTCCTCAGGCTTGGCAACCCGACCGATGATGTCCAGCGAGGCGCGCCGGATGAACTCGTAATCATCCACGAAGGGTGAGGGCTGCAGGCGGTTTTCCTTCCATGCCTCGTGCAGGTTTTCATGGATCACCTTCACCCCGGCCTGCGTGATGCGCACATCATCCGGCTTGCCTACCAGTGTCTGTTGCCGGGTGATGATCTTAGGCATCGGGCCCGCTTTTTCCTTGGGCTCCTCCGTGGCCTCCTTGCCTTCCTCCCCCTTGCCCTTGTCGCCGGCTTCCTTCTTGTCATCCTTGGCTTCGGACTTGCCCCCGTCCTTGCCCTTGGCGCCCGCCTTGGGCGCGGCCGGTTTGTCGTCCGCCCGCAGGGAAGTGCCTCCGGAAACCATCGCCCAACCCAGCACCCCGGCCAGCACCCACACGGCGGTACCCCGGATCAGGTAGCCCGTTTTGTCTGCGTGAATCATGGTTGGACACCCCCCAAGGTGCTCGACGGTTTCTGCCCGCCGTCTGAAATGTTCGCCCTATCGTATGTTCCAATCCCCCGGGGCTCCAGCCTCAGCAAGCGATTTCCCGCGGGATCCCGGCCATTACTTTGTGAATAATTGTCATTATCTTGGAGGAACCGGCCCGGGGATTGGTTCCCGGAACCCCCTGCCAAAAGGCCCTTTATGTTCCCCGCTCCCGACCGCCCCACCGAAAAACTGGCCTCCTGGCTGGCTTCGCTGTCGGATGAGGAGTTGCTGGATCGATGGGTGTTTTGCCGGGAGGAACTCACCGAAATCGGCCGGGAGGCCACCCGCCAGGAACTGGCCTCCCGGGGGATCGACACTTCCCGCCAGCAATCCCACCAGCAAACCTGGGAAAACCGCCTTTGGCGCGATGGGCGCGGCCACACACGGGTTTGCCACCGCTGCAACCGCCTTGCCACCCACCGCGGCTGGTCCTTCCGCAAGATATTCCGCCTCATCCCACTGGCACCCATCCGGGTGGGCACCTGCGACGAACATGCTGAAAAATGAGAACCAGACCACCAGCCAACAAAAAACCCGGCCGCGATTGGCCGGGTCTTCATTGTTCAACGCTCAGCGATCCAATCAGGCCTTCTTGGCCACCAGCGCCTTCACAGCCTTCTCATCCAGCTGGGCGAACGGCTTGCCAGCGGCTTGGCTGACCCAGCTGCGAATGGTCGGTGTGTAAGGGTATTTCATCTTGGAAACCGCCTCGGCCAGACGCCCGGCGCGACGACCACGCTCGGCGATCTTCAACTTGCCATTCACCGTGCGCGATAGGGCCTGATCAGCCATGCGCATGTCAAAACGGTCACGACGGGCACCCATGGTATCCAAACCTCTTCCAATTTCATTCGGCAAAACGGAAAACTACCAAAAAGAATCGGTTTTTGGAAGGCGATCCTCCAAAACCGGCCCATTTGCTCTGAAAATCAAGAACCCGAAGCCTTGGCAGGCTGGGCAGAAACGGTGGATTGGCGAGTTTTCAGCCGCTCCACGATGCCCTGCAGCCGTGTGAGGTCTGCCTGGGCCTGCTGTGCCGCCGTTTGACGGGTCTTGAGCTGATCACCCAGGGCCTTTTGGGAGGCTTGGGCATCCGTCAGCCGTTTGGGCAAACCAGCCACCTGGGCTGTGAGGGATGCCACAAGGGCGTCGGCATCAGCCATCGCCTTGGTCTCCTGGGCCAGTTTCGGTTCCATTTCCTTCAACTTGGCCACAGCCGGGGCGACCTCCTGCTCCAACTGGCTCAAAAATCCCTGCACGCGTGCGGCTGCCAAGGGCAGGGCCTTATCCATCGGGGCCTTTTGGGCCTGCTCCTTCAAGCGGGCCACCATGCCCCGTGTCTCGGCCAAAACCGCCTCCCGTGCCTTGCTTTCCGTTTCCAATTGGGCCTTCGCGCCCGCCAGGGCATCCTTCGCGGCCTTGGCCTTGGCTTGAGCCGCCTTGGCTTGGTCCACCTGGGCCGGGAGGGTTTTCTGCAGTCCCTGCACCGAGGCGATGGTGGCGGTCGCCTGCTTCAGCGCCTCCTCGGTTTGCTTGGCTTGGGCCACCAATTGGGCCGCGCCAGCTTGCTTGGTTTCCAATTCCTTCGACACCAATTGAATCCGCTCGGCAAGCGTGCCCGGGTTGGCGGTCATGGCCCCTTCTGCCCGGCCATCCGCGGCATTCCAGGCCTTGACCTGCCCGGTCCAGTCGGTGCCGATCACCCGGGTCCCATCGTGCGTGAGCAGGGCGCGCAGGGCCAGATCGGGCATCGCCTCGAAGGTGCGCAGGGCCTTGCCCGCTCCGTCCCACAATTTCACCGTGCGGTCGCGACCGGCGGTCACGATGCGCCCATCCATGCCATAACGGGCTCCCAGCACCCCGCCGCCATGGCCGGTCCAAGACTTCACCTGGTTGCCGTTCTCCATCTCCCACTGGCGGACCGTGGTGTCCTCCGAGCCGCTCAGAAGCAGGTTGGAATCCTGCCGCCAGGACACCTCGGTCACCGCGCCCGTGTGGCCTCGCAGCGTGAAGTATTCGCGCCCGTTGTGGGCCTCCCACACAAACAACCCGCTGGACCGGTCGCCCGAGGCCACCAGAACCCCATCCGGGCTGAATTCGATCGAGGTGATCCAGTCGGTGTGCTTCTTCACCTCGTAGGCCAGCTTGCCGTCGGCGGTGTTGTACACGCGCAGCATCTTGCTGGGACCACCCAGGGCTATCAGCGACTGGTCCGGGCTCACATCGGCCGCCATCACCGTGTCGGTCTCCTCACCCACCGTGGTGACGCGCTCCCCCGTCGAGACATTGAACAGCGTGACCTTGCCGGTGGCGCTGCCGCGGCCGCCGGCCACCATCAGCAGGCTGCCGTTGCGGCTGAACTTGATGACGGTGGGAAGCCCCTCGGGGAAGGGCAGCACGCCCAGCAATTCCTGCGTGTCGCCGTTGTACAGCAAGATCTGCTTGTACGAACCCACGGCCACCAGCGGGCTCCACGGGTTGGAAGCGATCGCGGTCACCGGGTTGGCCCGCCGCGCCTTCTGCACCGGATCCTGGGCAAGCGGTTTGGCCGGCATGGGGGGAGGACCGGATGGCCTGCCCCGAACCACCGACTTCAGCCCGATCTCCTTCTTGGGCGCGGCGGCCATGGTCTTGCTGCCGGAATTCTCCGGCGCCCCCGCCGAGATCCAGGTCTCGATGAGCGCGATGTCCGGGTCGGGGATCTTGGGGCTGTTGGGCGGCATGAAAGGCTCCGCCTTGTGCGCCACCGTCGTGAACAGCGACGACTTGTCCGGGTCCCCCGGCTTCACAACAGCGCCCGAGCTGCCACCCTCCATCAGCTTGGTGTAGTTGGTCACCACCAGCCCGCCGCGCTTCTTGTCCGGCGAGTGGCAGTTGCCGCACTTCGCCTGCAGCACGGGCAGCACATGGTCCTGGAAGGTCACCTTCTTGTCGCCTTGCGCCGGCAGGGCCAGCGCCACGAGCATCAGGGCGTTCATCGCGTCCCTCCATCCGCCGGCCCGGCCGGCCCACAAGTCAAACCTCTACCCCAGCCGGTCAGGCCGGCGCTTCCGGGGGTTGGATCAATGGTTGAACATGAACTCGCGGGAGTTCAGCACCGCCCAGAAGGCGTCTTCCAGGGCCTTTTTCTTGTCCGCCTCGCCGTTCACCAGCGCCATCAGCCTGGCGATCTCGTCCGTGGCGGGCTTGCGCGACATGCAGCGGATGTAGATCTCCTCGAGGATCTGCTCGGGTGTCTTCTTCGCCGCCAGCATCTTGCCCACCAGGTCGCCCTGCTTGATGCGGTTGCCGGTGGTCTCGCCGTTCAGGAGGTGCAGCGACTGCGACAGGGTCGGCTCCAGCCGCACCTCGCAGGCGCAGACCGTCTCGCGCGTGGCCCGGCCGAATGTCGTCAGGAAGTAGTTGCTCACCGTGCCGTCGGCGATTTGCACGGCCCGCGCGCCCGAGGGGAGCCCGGGGAACTTGTTCTGGGTGGTGGTCACCTGCGTGATGCAGTCCAGGAAGGTCTCCGCCCGGATACGGCGGATCGCCGCGTGGCTGAAGTTGCGCGTGTCCAGCTCGTTGGACGGGTTGGTGGCCGTGGCCCTCTGGTAGGTCCTCGAGGTGCAGATGTCGCGCACCAGCTTCTTGAAGTCGTACTTGTACTCGGTGAACTTGCGGCCCAGCTCGTCCAGCAGCTCCTGGTTGCTGGCCGGGTTGCTCACGCGCACATCGTCCACCTCGTCCACGATCCCCCGGCCCAAAAAATGGGCCCAGACGATGTTGGCCAGGTTGGTGCCGAAGTAGGCGTTGTCGGGCGAGGCCAGCCACTGCGCCATCACCTGCCGACGGTCCTTGCCCGCCGTGTCCGGCGCCGCCCCGCCCAGGAACTTGGGTGCCATCACCCGCCCCCCCACGGGATGCCGCACATCGCCGCCGCCCGAGTTGAAGACAACCACCTCGCGGGGATCGTCGGCCCCCTTGCGGCCGATCTGCGAGAAGAACGAGGCGAATCCGTAGTAGTCATCCATCGTCCAGCGGTCGAACGGGTGGTTGTGGCACTGGGCGCACTGGATGCGCATGCCCATGAACACCTGGGCCACATTCTCCGTCACCTTCAGGATGTCGGTCTCGTTCTGGTAGTAGTTCGTGGGCGGGTTTTTGAAGGTGCCGCCCGAGGCGCCCAGCAGCTCGATCACCCACTCGTTCACGGGCACGTTGCGGGCGATCCGGTCCTGCAGCCAGTTGTAGTACTGCAGCGTCGCCTTGTAGCTCAACTGGTTCGAGCTGCGGATCTGCAGCAGCTCGGCCCATTTCAGCACCCACAGCTCCACGAACTCCTTGCGGCCCAGCAGCTCGTCCACCAGCTCCTCGCGCTTCTTCGGCGACTGGTTCGCCATGAAGCGCTGGTACTCCTCCACCGAGGGTAGCCCGCCGACGATGTCGAGGTAGGCCCGCCGCAGGAACACCTCGTCGGTGCAGGTCGGGCTCGGCGTGATGCGCAGCTTCTGCAGCTTGGCGTCCACCAGCTTGTCGATGTAGTTGTTCTCCGGCTGGGTCTGCCACTGGAACTGGTAATCCTTGGGAAGCACGATCATCGGGCTGCCCACCGTGAAGGTGGAGAAACGGGCCATGACAAACGCCTCGCCCCGCTCGCCCGCGGTCACCACCCCGTCCTTGGCGATCTTGGCGCTGGAGTCGTTGCTCGACAGGAACACCGCCAGATGCGTCACGTCACGCTCGCCGCCGTCGGAATAGCGCGCCTTCACCACCATCTGCTGCGTGGCGCCCTTGCCGTTCAGCACACCGTTCTTCGGGTACAGGTCCACGCCCACGCAGGTGGCGATGGTGGCCGGGTCGTTCGGCGCGTCGGCGTCCAGCCAGCGGATGATCGTATTCCAGTACAGGTCGTTCTCGGCGAAGCAGGCACCGCCGGTGTGCGCCACCTTGCCCGAGCCTTTCTCCAGCAGCAGGCTCTCGGCCGGAATGGCCATGTTCAGCCGCCGTCCGTTCATCTCGCGCGTGAGCCGGTGGTGATCCCCCTCCGGGTCGAAACCGAACAGCGACAGGCGGAAGCCGTCCTTGCCGCGGGCGGCGCCATGGCAGCCGCCGGTGTTGCAGCCCGATCGCATGAAGACAGGCATCACATCCAGTCGGAAGCTGATGGGCCTCTCCTCGCCGGCTTTGGTCACCTTCACAGGCGCCGTCACCGCCCGGCCGCCATGCTCCACGATCAGCTCGCACTCCCCGTCCGCCACGGGGTAC
>Ga0222712_10006094_pt1 | contig 11984 bp, 14 predicted proteins | sample C33_657DmetaG_FD_165043 | JGI IMG/M metagenome (GOLD analysis project Ga0222712, IMG submission 165043) | Estuarine water microbial communities from San Francisco Bay, California, United States - C33_657D | ecosystem: Environmental > Aquatic > Marine > Unclassified | place: USA: California... | reverse complement strand
TGCTGGTGATTTAGATGGAGATGGTGATAATGATTTAATTATTTGCACAGCGGGTTCAGTATCTTATTTTAAAAATGTTGGAGGAGAGTTAATAGAAACTCCAAATGTAATTCCTTCTTCATATAAAGATTCACATTATGTAGGTGCATTGATTGATGATTTCAATAGTGATGGTATAAATGATGTAATCTTCTTTGGACATGAATACGCTATATTAAAAGATAAATCACAAATTGCATTGACAAGGATTATGTATGGTAGCAAAAGTGGAATCTTTACCGAAGAAAACTCTATTACTTTAAATGAAGATAAAATTGGATTCGGTGTAATCATAGATGCATTGTGTTATGATTTAAATAACGATGGGAAAGAAGAGTTAATACTAATTAGAACCGGAGACCCAATTAATTTTTCATTCTACAAAGGTTACCGCGTTCAGATACTAAATCAAACAACCGATGTAACATCTCAATTTATAGATAATCCATATTCATATACCGAAGGTTGGATTTGTATGATTAAATTAGTAGATGTAAATAAAGATGGGAAAAGGGATATAGTGGAATTGGATAAAAGGCGGGAAAAACATTTTATTCAAAAGTAAAAAAAAATAACGTTTTATAAAAAAAACTTATATATATGTATATAAGGTTTTAAAAAGATGTTTGAAAAATTAAGTGTATCAATGTTATTATTTTTTAATAGTATTGGAATTGGGTTAGACCCTTCGATAATGAATGAAACCAAATCAATTGAATTATTTAAAAATGAAATAAAAGTTTTAAATAGAAAAATTGAATGGGTAGAAGTAATTGAAGATGACCCGGCTTCTAAGCATTTATTAGTTGAAAAGTATAACAAAAAAATTGAAAAGTTGAATAATAAAATTATTGCTTTCAAAAAGGTTTCAGATTTAAAATTAAAGTGGGCAAAAGAGGATTCTTTGGGTTCACCTATCAAATGAAAAAATTATTAGTAGTGGCTTTGGTACTCGGAATAAGTATCAATGCGAAAGCGCAGGAGGTATTTGCTTCTGCAACAAACAAAGCGGTAGATGGTTACCTAACTTTGGGTTACATTAAAAATGGTTGGGGAGTTTTTATCGGAAGTAAATACAACGATAATAACCTTATATCACCAAAAAGTGGAACGATTTCCAACCAAATGAAATACGGTGTGATTAAAACTATCGCACAAGATAAATGGATGGCGGGAGCAGGTGTTCAACCGACATCAGATGGGCATAAGGTAAATGCCTTCATAGGGTATAACCCACTAAAATCTAAAGACCTAAAACTTTGGATGATAGGAAACATTGTAGGAGATACTTTTACACCTGGTTTAGGTTTATCTTACAAATTAAAATAAAAAAGCTTGGAAGTTTGGAAAAACTTTCTTATATTTGAAGAATAATAAAATAAGTTCTTTAAAATAGCAGGCGGGAGGTGAGGTATCTCGTTGGTCTCATAAGCCAAATTAACTAGGTTCGATTCCTAGGCGTTGCAACAAATCTACACTACTAGATTTTTGTGAGAGTAGTATTCAGACGGTATCCTTAACAGGGCTTGGATGAGGTTCACAAAAAAAATTACAAAAATGCTTGGAACTTTGAAAAAACTTCCGTATATTTGTAATAACAAAATGAGATAGTGGTTGAAGCCAACATCTAATAAAACCGAATGTGTAACTACCCGGCGCGTGGTAGGATAAAGCCGGACACCACTACTTCATTTTGTTAAAAAAGATTTGGAAATACGAAAAAAGTTTCGTATATTTGTTAAAGTTTGAAACTTATAGGTGATGAAAGATACTCGGTTTCAAATGGAAAAAAAAGTTGTTAAAATGCTTGGAAATTAAAAAAAACTTCCGTATATTTGTAACAACAAAGAAAAGTTCTTTAAATTATTGAAACTAATTTCTATATAGTAACTTTGTGTTACATAATAGAGTGGCCGCATATGGTCGTTAAATAAACTTCGAAAGAAGGATAAAGTGAATCGGTTTGGTTTAATCGATTTGCGGCTCCTCCCCCGTAAGGGAGATGAGCTCGAGTATGCAAGTGAGGTATCACAAATGCTTAGTATCTGAGGGTAACACTTTAGGAGAGGAGTAGAGGTGACTGGGCAAGTGTAGATTGTTCAGTTGAGGTAGGAATACCAATAAGAATAACTCATAGAATTAATGCAAGAAGTAAAGACTTAATCTCTCTTTATCATTGCGTGATTCAATACCAAAGTTATCTTAAAATCAAATTAGGGAAACCTTTTGAGATAAGATAGTGTACAGGTGGTGCTGTTACCATCCTTTTATAGAGTGTACCAACACCTATAAATGAAGATGACTTAAAGTATGACGATAGGGATATCGTATCGGGTAGTAAAGTATTCCGTTGTTCAAAAGATAACGGAGCTTAAGGCAAACCACTACCTGAAACCATCTACAAACCAAACTCATTTTTACTTCGGTGTAAAAACTATAAATAAAAATAAGAAAAAGAGTTTGCCAGTTACATCCGAAAGGTGTCTACATAGTAGTGAGTTGTTCACTGCCACAGACCTCCTCAAGGGGAATGTGATTCATTTGAAAGGTTTCTAACACCGCAAGTGTGAATCTGCTCGGCAGAGTAGAAGAAAATGAGTATGATGAGAGTAAGATGTAACTCTAAGATTGGTTGGCTATACCAACCGACATTGAATTGGTACTTCTCAAAAGGAAGTGGAAACGAAAGGAAACAAATAATCTTTCAAAAGCTGGTTCACAATATGGAGTATTCTCATCCTTATTTTATTATCATAATGGTTAATGTTGGTTCGATTCCAATGATGATAGCTTCGTAGTGGTTTCCGGCAGAAAGTTAGATGTATCTTCTAGACAACTGAAAGTTCCACTTTAATAAAAAATGAAAAAATGTATGATGGTATGGTTTTCCGTAGGGGATTTTCGCCTTAAACAATCTCAACAAAGCGAATTTAATTGATGGTAAAAACGGCTGTAGCTAGGCCTTTTGAAAGAACCACCCTACAAATCTTTCATTTTTATGAGTAACTTGTCGAGGCGGGTATTAACCAGAGCATGACTTGGATGGAGTATTTTGAAGACCGGTTACTTATTTTTTAGCTAAATTGATTTAAAAAGAAATGGTGTTATACTTATATTAGAAGAAAATGAAAACTCTTAACTTACATACAGATTATCAACTGCCTACACAGAGATGTGAATGGACGGGGATTAGTATGTTTAGTGCGATAGAGAATCCGTCATTCTTGAATTTAGGCAAGGTGGATTATATTAGCACGAATAAGTTAGAGGATACCGATGTGGGATAAAATATAGATTTTTGAACAATATTAGAAGAACCCTCTAACTGAAAAAGTTAGGGGGTTTTTTAGTTTATGTTGGTGTGGCGCAGTGGTAGCGCAGTAGACTGTTAATCTATTGGTCGTAGGTTCGAATCCTTCCACCAACGCAAAAATAGTTCTTTGACATTGTGGGAAATTTAGGAGATTAGCTCAGTTGGTTAGAGCATTTGGTTTACATCCAAAGGGTCATAGGTTCGAGTCCTATATCTCCTACTGATTAAATGCCTGTATCGCATAGAGGCAATTGCAGCTGACTGTAAATCAGCTCTCTTCGGAGTTCGGTGGTTCGAGTCCATCTGCAGGCACAATCGGAGGTGAAGCTAACTTGGTAGAAGCGCTGGACTGAAAATCCAGAGGAAGTGGTTCGAAACCACTCTTCTCCACATTTCGAACTCGTAGCTCAATTGGTAGAGCACTACACTTTTAATGTAGGGGTTTTGGGTTCGATTCCCAACGGGTTCACAACATAGGGTAGTAGAGGAGTTAGGTTTATCTCGCTTCGTTTGGGACGAAGAGCACGCAGGTTCGAATCCTGCTTACCCTACAATATTGGAATGTAGCTCAATGGTGAGAGCATCCGCCTGATACGCGGAAGGTTATAAGTTCGAATCTTATCATTCCAACAATACGAATCAACCGGGTGGCTGAAGCCTGACTAGTAGTGGAGAGTACCCACAACCCGGTCAATGTTCGTATTACTTATCTCTTTGGTGCAATGGTAGCATATCGGTCTCCAAAACCGCAGATGAAAGTTCGAATCTTTCAGGAGGTGCAAATAGTTCTATGGTGTAACGGATAGCACCTTTCACTACGGATGAAAAAGTTTGGGTTCGAATCCTAATGGAACTACATAATGGCAGGTTGACCGAGGTGGTTAGGTGAAGGACTGCAAATCCTTTTACATTGGTTCGACTCCAATACTTGCCTCAAACTGCATGGCTTAGTGGAAAAGAGTTATCTCTCATAAGGATGACCAAATGAGTTCGAACCTCATACATGCAACATATGGTGTTTATAGTGTTAGCGGTTAGCACGTCAGTTTGTGGTACTGATAGCATGGGTTCGAATCCCATTAATCACCCAACCCCCGAGTTCTGGAGCTGGTATCTCCTCTTACCCGAATTGAGATTAAAAACTACCAAAACAGAGAGTTACCCAAGTTGGTGAAGGGGCCTCATTGCTAACGAGGTAGGCCGGATAAAACCGGTGCAAGAGTTCGAACCTCTTACTCTCTACTCAAAATGCCCGTATGGCGGAATTGGCATACGCAATGGTCTTAGAAGCCATCCAATTGAAGGTTCGAATCCTTCTATGGGCACAAAACTAAAAAAGTAATAATATGGAATACAAACGGCTATACGATGGAGAAAAAGTTAGTTTGATTGATTATCTAAATGATTATCTTCAAACGAATAATGATGTAGATATACTTATCGGATGTGATTCACAAAACTATGTTGATAAGACAATATATGCCATTGTAGTTGCCTTATATCATAGAGGTAAAGGTGCGCATGTTCTTTATAGAAGATGGAATACACAAAGAGAAAGAGTAAGGGCAACCAGATTATTAAATGAAGTTTGGTATGCTATTGAAGTTGCTGAAAGTATTAAAAATGCAGGATTACCGAAGGTTAAATGGATTGATATTGATTTGAATCCTGATCCTCGATATAAATCAAACGAAGTGTTCAGACAAGCAGTTGGTATGGTGGAAGGAATGGGGTATGCGGTTAGATATAAAACATTAGGCCCGATTGCTACATACGCTGCTGACCATATCGTAAAGGGTTAAACTTTTTTTGGATATATCAGATATTTTTCGTATATTTGTAAACGATGAAGATAATCAATTGGGATAAGTTAAGGTATAAGTTTATTATATTAGCAGGTATGGATTTGGCTATTGATACAACATATACCACCGAAGATGAATTGGGTAAAACTACCTATTGCTTTACTATGTGTGATAGTGATTCGGTTGGGGAAACTTTTATAGAAGTGTTTCTTAAAGAAGGTGAGTTTGATGAATTTTTAATGAGTGTTAATTTACCTCAACAACAAATCACTCCGAATATAAAAAGAGTATTTAGAAGAAAAGACCTTTTAGATATAAATGAATTTATGAAACAAATGGGAAGCGAATTAGTTAAAAATAGTATGGTAAATAGTTATTTAAATTTTTTAAGTGGTCTTAAACAAACTAAATTAAAAGCATCTAATAATACATTTGCATCCCATTCAATAAATTTACCATTTTAATGCTCGGTTGGACTAGGGGTTAGGTCACATCCCTTTCACGGATGTAGCACGGGTTCGAATCCCGTACCGAGTACATAATAGGCCTCCGTAGCTCAGTTGGCCAGAGCTCCTGATTTGTAATCAGGTTGTCGTTGGTTCGAATCCGACCGGAGGCTCAAAAGGTGTATTGGTGTAGAGGCCCAACATGCTTCCCTGTCACGGAAGAGACCACGAGTTCGAATCTCGTATACACCGCAGTTAGTGTTTTGGCTCCATAGGTAAAGGGATATACCGCTTCTCTTCTAAAGAAGATTTTCAAGTTCGAGTCTTGATGGGGCTACTAAATATTGAAACTTTGTATATTTATATTAAACAAATCAAAGGTTCAAATATGAAATGTATAAAATGTGATAGAGAGCATGATGGCTCTTTTGGTAGTGGTAAGTATTGTTCTAGAGGGTGTGCAAACTCTAGAGTGAGAAATGAAGATGTAAAGCAAAAAATTAGAGAAGGAGTTCTAAAAGCTGAATATCTGACAAATGATGAATGGAAACAAAAAGTAAGTATTGCTAATAAAAGTGAAGAGAAAAAATTAAAGTCTAAACAAACTTTTAGAGAAAAAAGAAATTACGATACTGCACACATATTCAGTATTAAGAAATGGATAAAAGAAGAGAGAGGTAATAAATGTGAAGAATGTGGAGTAGAAGAGTGGAATGGTAAAAAATTAACAATGGAAATCGATCACATCGATGGAAATAAAAACAATAATAATTTGGACAATCTAAAGGTATTGTGTCCGAATTGTCATTCTCAGACTCCAACTTGGAGAAAGAAAAAAAAATAAAATATGAAAATAATTACGAAACTATTGATTTTGTTTATCATAACAATTGCCTTTATTCCACATAATAATGAAGTGGTAAAAAGTGAAGAGCAAATTGTAGATGAAATAATTGAAAGGAAAAGGCCAGATTATCATTTGGTAACGGCGACGACATATTCAATTACCGAAGAAGAAACTGATTCAACTCCATTAATTACCGCAAGTGGTTACAAATTGGATAGTATAAATCCAAAGAAACAAAAGGTAATAGCAGTTAGTAGAGACCTTAAACGAAAGTTAAAATTTGGGGAAAAAGTAAGAATTAAAGGAGCGGGTAATTTAGATGGTATTTACTATGTAAGGGATTTGATGAACAAACGATTCCGAAATAAAATAGATATACTTATTAATCCTGATGATGATGGAAATAAGTTTACGAAAGTAAAATTGTATGCTGTAAATAAAATTTTAAAATAGCTTGTTTTCTTTCAATCGTTTTCGTACATTTGATTTAAATAATGCCGGAGTGTTGGAATGGTAGACAAGACAGACTTAAAATCTGTTGAGCTGAAAGCTCGTGTGGGTTCGAGTCCCACCTCTGGTACGTGAATTTTAAGGGGGATTAGCTCATTTGGCCAGAGCGTTTGATTTGCATTCAAAAGGTAACAGGTTCGACTCCTGTATTCTCCACTAAAAAAACAATATGAAAAAATTTACAATTACAGGTGTAAGAACAATCGATGAGTATGTTACTTACACCGTTGAAGCAGAAACCGAAGATGAGGCTATTGAATTAGTAGAAAGTGGTGAGATAGAAGATAACGATGACCATTGGCAAAAAGAAACATCTGGTGGTGAAGATTTTACGATTACCGATGTAGAAGATATAGATTAAAAAATATACGCCGGTGTGGCGGAATGATAGTGTGTACAACTATTAGACGTCCCGTATTCTAGAAAGGTGGTGAATCCGAAATGGACACCGTGTGGGTAACCAACCCCACCACCGGCACCTTATTTATCGTTGAAAGAAAAGATAATTCATTTTATCATCAGATTAAACGATGTTAGGGCTTGTAGCTCATTCGGTTAGAGCAACGCACTCATAATGCGGAGGTAATAGGTTCGATTCCTATCTGGCCCACCAAACAAACAAAAGCGGATGTCGTATAATGGTTATTACTCCATCCTTCCAAGTTGGAGACGTAGGTTCGATTCCTATCATCCGCTCAAGTGGGCCATTGTGGATAGGCCAGAAGAAAAATAGATGTTTTTCGTTCACAGAAACTCAAGTACCCATACCGCTAACGATGGGCTAAGTAAGATACAATTCCGTACTGCGGGGAGTAGAATGCTTGAGATTATTGCCCGATGGTGTAGCGGTAGCACAAATGTTTTTGGTGCATTTAGGGTTGGTTCGAATCCAGCTCGGGTAACATTTTTATAAACCATTGATTTCCAATGGCTTATTTTCTCCCTTTTTCTTGGAAAATTCAACAATTTTTACTATCTTTATTATGTAATAAAAACAAAAGATATGAATAATTGGATTACCCCTAATGAAATTTTAAGTGAAATAAAAGAGATTGGTTCTTATGTAGGTCATTTTGATTCCCTAAGTGGAACTTTGGAATGGTATGATAAGGAAAGAGAAATCTCCATTTACGCCACACCAAATTGGGAAACCGATGGTGAAGTTCCATTTGATGTGAATAGAGATGATGAGAATGGTTATCATCATATTTGTACTATTAAAATGGTAAAAGGTGAAAAATCTACACAACTTACCCATTACCTTAATGTTTTAATGATGGTTATGAATCATTATTCTGAATTTGGAAAATATGAGGTAACTGATGTGTATTCATTTAAAACTTTGAACCTACCTTCTTTTGGAAATGGTGTTGTTAATGAAACAATTAAAAATTCAAAAGGTATTACACAATCAATTTTAGATTTTGTTGAAAAAAATGGAAATGCTAGTTTTACCAAAATGAATGAATTTTATAAGAAATCATTTGGTTCAAATAGCTTTGTTCATATTTTAAAATCTCTTCAAATACCATACAAAAATCGATTAACTAAAAGATACTTAATTAAAGTAGGTAGGAACTATGAAGTGAGATTGGCTAATCCTTCAAATTGGATTGTAAAAGAGTATTAAAACATAAGATAAGTTTAAACTAAAAGTTATGAAAAATTATCAAATTATATTAACTTCAATTCTTTCCATTTCGGTTGGAGTTGCAATTCTAAATGGTTCAATCCCACAGCGTTATTTTGCCGGTGAGTTGAATGAATTAGGTTGTGCAGTAATCGCATTATCTATGGGAACATTATCTCTATTTGCATTAGATTGGAAAGGATTAGTAAATTGGTTAGTAAAATAAAATATGAAAGTAATTTTTTTAGACCACGATGGTGTGATATGTTTATCAACCGAATGGGGTAGTAGGCATAAAAAACAAAGAGAGTTTGGCCGTAAGATGAGCCAGGGTATTAAAGAGATGCCCGTTGAAATGCGGTTTGATAATTTTAACAAGAAAGCGGTTAAGATACTAAATGAAATTTTAGAAGAAACTGATGCTGAAATTGTTATATCATCTGATTGGAAAAGATGGGCAAATGTTGAGGAGATGGGTGAGTATTATGAATCAAAGGGAATCAAAAAGAAACCGATTGCCTTTACTCCTAATTTGGGTAATTGTACTTGGTATATTGATGCTTATCCAGCGGGATTCATTTGGAGTAGAGCTTGGGAATTGGAACAAACTAGAACTATTGAAATTAAACAATACCTAAACGATCATCCTGAAATTACACATTGGGTTTCAGTTGATGATTTGAGAATGGGGAAGAGTGGAATGGATTATTCAGTTCCATATGAGCATGAATGGGGGTTGGATAACTTTGTAGAAACACCGCGTAGCACCGAAGGTATTAAACAAACTGGAATTAAAGAAAAGATACTAAACTTTTTAAAATGAGAATAGCATTAAATAAAGGGCAAAGATTATGGTTTACAAGTGATACCCATTATAACCACGCTAATATATGTAGTGCAACAACAAAATGGAAAGACCCGGTAACTTTAAGGGAATTCAAAACATTAGAACATATGAATTCACATTTAGTTGGGAACATTAATGAAGTTGTAAGACAAGATGATATATTAATCCATTTGGGCGATTGGAGTTTTGGTGGATTTGAACAAATACAAAAGTTTAGAGAACAAATTGTATGTAATAACATTCATATCATTACAGGTAATCACGACCATCATATTGAAAACAATAGAGATAATTGTCAAACATTATTTAATTCGGTAAACAAATATGTTGAATTAAATGTGAAGTGGAATGTTGGAACTCCTCTAATGGGTGAACAAAACTTTGTATTAATGCACTTCCCAATTGCCAGTTGGAACAATATGGCAAGAGGGGCAATTCATTTGCATGGGCATGTTCATTTCAATCCTAATTTGAGATTGCAAGTGGGTAAGATGATGGATGTTGGCTGTGATGGTAATATGTTATATCCTATTCAAATGCAAGAAGTATTGAGGATAATGGAGAACAGGCCGGTCAAATCTATATTCAATTTTGACCATCACGAGATTGTAGAAAATTATAAATAAAAATTATGAAAACAATTTATAAATACACATTAGATTCACAGGATTGTACTTTACAATTACCTAAAGGTTCAGAACTTCTAACGGTGAAATTACAAAATCAAATGCCAACTCTTTGGGCTTTGGTAAATCCTAATACATCCGAATCGGAAGAAAGGCATATTTGTATTGTAGGTACTGGGTGGCAGGTTGAAGATAATATGAAATATATCACAACCTATATGGATGGATATTTTGTATGGCATGTATTTGAATTAATAAAATAAATTATGATACCAAAAACATTAGTGTTATTAAGAGGATTACCAGGAAGTGGTAAAAGTACATTTGCTAATTTTGTATGGAATGACTATGCAATATGTGAAGCTGATAAATTCTTCTATGATAAAGAAGGTAATTACAACTTTGATGGTAGTAAGATAAAGCAAGCACATCAATGGTGTAGAGAGCAAGTGGAAATTCGTATGAAAGATAACGAAGCAAAACCACAATACTATCCTGAAATTGTAGTATCAAATACATTTACACAAGAGTGGGAAATGGATGAATACTTTAAGTTAGCAGAAAAGTATGGGTATAAGGTATTCACTTTGATTATGGAAAATAGACATGGTGGAGTAAATCAGCACGGAGTTCCTACTGATAAGTTAGAACAAATGAAAAATCGATTTGAAGTAAAATTATAAAGATATGGAAAATAATAATTCAGTTTGCTACATTGCAGCAATCAATGAGATTAACCCAATCGAAGGAGCTGATAACATTGAATTAGCAGTAGTTGGTGGTTGGAATTGTATCACTAAAAAAGGTGAGCAAAAAATAGGAGACTTAGTAATGGTTGCTACAACCGATGCTATTGTTCCATTTGAATTATCTGAAAAGATGGGTGTTACTAACTACTTACGAAAAGGTGGTAGAGTTAGAACCGTTAAATTAAGAGGTGTTTATTCAGAATGTTTAATCATTCCAATCCAACATATTCCTTTTATGGAAAATTACTATGAAGGTAAGGATATGATGAAGGTAATGGATATTTACAAATATGAACCACCTGTAAAGATGGTACAATTAGCAGGGGGTAAGAAAATTCGTTATCAAGACAATCCAAACTTCCATGTCTATTACAAATTCCCTAATTTAAAGAATGTGCCTAATATGTTCACCGAAGAGGATACAGTTGAAATCACTCGTAAGATTCACGGAACTAATGCCCGTTATGGTATTGTTAAGAAAGCTAAATTAACTATTTGGGATAGATTAAAAATCTCATTGGCTAAAAAGGTTAAGCCGGAATGGAAATGGGCTGAATACGAATTCGTAGTGGGTTCTCATAACGTAGAGAAAGGCTCAGATTCTAATGGATTCTATGATACTAATGTTTGGTATGAAATCGAAAAGAAATATAACATCAAACAAAAGTTGTGGGATTATGTAAAATCATCCGATTATGATATAATTGGAGATGGTATTACCTTATACGGTGAGATTTATGGAGCCGGAATCCAAAAGGGATATGATTATGGGTTGAAAGAAATTGAGTTCGTAGGATTCGATGTAAAGGAGGAAGGTGAGTATTTAGACCCAATTAATTCAAAATTATTAATCGAACATATTTTAGAATTACCTTATGTTGAACAATTATACTATGGTAGATGGTCACAAGAAGTGCAAGATAAGTATGTATTCAATAATTACATCAAAGGTACTAAAGTGCCAGAGGAGGGTATTGTAATCAAACATCAATCTAAAGGTAGAGAGAAGATAGCAAAGGTAATCAACCCTGACTATTTAATTTTCGCTGAAAAACATAATGTAGGTGATTCACATTAAAATAAATTTGGAAAATTAAAATAATAGCGGTATATTTGTAAAAATAAATTCATAAAAGATGAACGTAAAACAGGCATTAAAACAAAAAAACAAA
>Ga0222712_10006093_pt1 | contig 11985 bp, 25 predicted proteins | sample C33_657DmetaG_FD_165043 | JGI IMG/M metagenome (GOLD analysis project Ga0222712, IMG submission 165043) | Estuarine water microbial communities from San Francisco Bay, California, United States - C33_657D | ecosystem: Environmental > Aquatic > Marine > Unclassified | place: USA: California... | reverse complement strand
ATTATTTGGGGGGTATTATGCGTGTGAATCGGTGGCGGGGGGCGTGGCAGGGGGGGTGTCGTGTACCGGCCACTTCTTAAGGCTTTCTTGCCTTGGCTTGCGTCTCCTCATCCTCAAGGGTCGAGGCTTGCCAGGATTTTTAGGTGTTGGTGTTACAATAGTTTGCGATTCATTTGTCGGACAATAGCTATTGTATTTACCTTTGACATCTTCTATCTGCTTAACCTCCTGGCTCTCAATCACTTGTGCTTTCTTTTCCGCTCGTCTCGATGCAAGGCCAGCAAGGAGGGCGGCGAATGATCCTCCCGCTGTATGTTCTACGCCACCAGAGACTTGCAACCTGGCTGATGGCTGAGCGTAGGAATAAACACGTTCGGCCATCCATGCCTTCGCTTGCCACGACTTCTCGCCCGCTAGTTCGATTGATCTTAATAGGCCAAGCTCATGTTTTTTTCGAGCCATCCGCACTTGTTCGCCGAAACTGGGCCTTTTCTTTGTCCACCCTTGGACTGTTATCGGATTCAGACCCACAAGCTCCGCCGCTTTCTCGAGTGTAAAGCCGGACCCGCACGCATCAATTATTGTCTTGGCTATTTCGTCAGTGTATGCGGTCTTCCCATTCTTCGATTTTGCGGGGAGATTGTCGGGCGGATTTTCCACCCGCATAGCCTACCATAAAACTTTCTCAAAAATAATTGTTGACATGGCCAACCCGCTTGGACTAGGCTCCATTCATGCAAACAACACGCACCAACGCCGACAAGCAGACGGCCAAAGTTCTGCGAATCTCCGCAAACGAAATTGCCGAGCAGTTCATCAACTCGACAATCCAGCACGATGATTGGGAGCAAGCGGGAAAAATTCTTTCCGACCTTGCCGACAACATTGTCACGCCCGAGACCTTGAGGGACTTGTCGCAACTATTGTCCGACATCGCAGACGAAGCTGATCGGATCAAGCCCGATGATGAACATGAGGCACACGCTGCCGAATCACTTTGCGAGTTGATCGCAGAAAAACTTATGGCGAAATATGATCGTCATACTGGCAGAGCATAACCAAAAACCAAAAGAAAGGAAACGCACATAATGAGCGCACTATATGGAACACTGCAAGGAGCAAAAGGAATGGCCACACGATGCGGTCACCGAGAATTGACAACCCACGCCGCAAGTTGGGATGGAGCGGTTCGGGTGAGTCTTAACAATAACAAGGAAACTGGATCGACATCCTATGTTGTCGAGCTAGTGCCTTGGCACGGCAACGGAGAATATAGGAAGCTGGCCGAGGGAATTATGGAGAAGCGGAAATGATCTGTTTCTGCATTTACTCAAGAGCCGGGTCTTTCCTCCTACGCTTCGAATCGTATGAGCGTGCAGAAGCATGGCGGAGGGAAAGAGGGGTTGAGAATTACACCATACGAAAGGAGGTTTGGCGATGATCGCAGAAGTCCACGGAGCCGTATATTTTGCCCATGGTTTGATCTTGGGCGGGATATTGGTGGCGTTTGCGATGTTTATCGGGCGGAAATAAGTCTTTCCTCGTTTCCCCTCGTCATGGAGGGGAACGGAGGATGGATTCAGGCGATCGCCCGGACATCCTACAAATGGCAGCGCAGGCATTCCGTCTTTATAAACGGTAGCACAGCCTATAAGGAGCCTATAAGGAATGAATAAAGAGCAAATCATAAAAGAATACCTATCTGCCCAGGGTAGAAAAGGCGGGAGCGTTAAGGGGCCGCAGAAAGCCCGGAAGTTATCGCGGGAGCATTACGAAAACGTATCACGCATTCAGCGGGAGCGTTGGGCAAAGTGGCGGGAGCAGAACAAGCGGTAGCGTAGCAGCTCTATAAGGACGTTATAAGGACGCTATGTCCTATAAGGGATATATAAAAACGGTACTTCAGCGACCAATAGAGACGCAGCAGGCTTTATTGCCTAGAGATTCTGGGATTTTGCGCTTTATAAGGGGTATCTTGCGTTGGGAGGTATCGGCTACTTGCTTGCCATCCATCCTCGCTTCTAGCGGCATCTCCGCTCGATTAAACGGTATCCTGGTGTCTTGTTTTACCACTTCCGGCAACTCCAGTAGCGTGCCGTCAGCTTGCTAGGAGGGTTGCTGTCGCACCGATGCCTAGCCCTAAAGCTCTTGCGCCGTCCGGGTATGGACTTCTTAATGGTCATCTTGGGATCGCCAAAGCGGATGGTCTTGGACTTGCCACCGGAACAGGCTCGAACCTTAAACTTCTTTGACCCTCCCGGTGTACGCACCGGCCTGTTGCATGGGGATTGTTTCATTGGTTTAAAGCTCCTGCCAGTAGCTTAATCTTTTCCTGGTGTACTTCAAGGAACTTTCCCAGGTCCTCCAAGTCATCTGTCAGGCTGACCATGTTTGCCTCGTACACCTCGCGTGAGCAGTCAGCCAATATGTCACCACAGAGTCGGTCAACCTTGCCTATTGTCTGGTGCAGGCGGGAGTTCTCTGTCAGGAGCAACTCGATATACGCCCAGGCCAGGTCAACCCTTGGGCTTTTCACTGAAGCCGCCCTTCTTGGCCTTCATTAAACGCCAAGTGCGGGGTGAAATGGTAGATTGGGACTTGGGACGGGATGTGCCAGCCTTACGGCGAGCGTTGATGTTAGCGTAAAGACCGGGTTTCATTTCACCAATATACCACACCCTCCCTGCACGCCCAAGGGCGCGTGTCCCTGCGGCTGCCAGCTTTTCTTTCCTTGGGAACACTCAGGCAGTGGATTTTCCTCGGAACCTGCCGTCAGGGGAGGGGAGGGTAACGACATAGGAGTTACCCCTCCCCCTGGTTCCTCGGAACTGTCTTTTGCCTTATTATATATAAGGGTATGGCAGTAGAGTAAATGGCAGGGAAATGACAGGCTGAACTGACAGCTAGAAGCTGGACTGGTTGGCAGTATACAAATCCTTCTCCAACAGTATCTTGCCAGCCTTTGTCAGCCGTTTCAGGTGCCGATAGAAGGTTCTCTCTGAAATCTTGCACTTGTCCATGATGTGACGGCACAGGTCGGATGCCTGCCAGCCCTTGCAGCCCATCTCTCCAAGGAACCGCTCGTCACCTATGACAGGTTTGGCTCCCGGCCTCTTTAGGTTGTCAGGATTCAGGGCGTAGTTGGGTCGGAACATGGGGTAATGCCACTGGATGACAAAGGGGTCCATCGGGCTGAAGTTGCGGAGTGTCACGTCACAGGTGAAGGTACGCTCGTCCTCTTCATGGGGTGTCAGTACCACCAGGCTGTCAGGGTTCCGGGCGAACACCCCCGACCCAGAGAAGCGGTCGATGGCTTCCTTGGATGAGGCATTGCCCTTGGCAAAGTGGTGCGACAGGATGACCGATAGGTTGTGCTTGGTTGCCAGTGCCTCCAGTTCGTTCATCAGGCTTGCCATGTCCCCCGCGCTGTTTTCATCGCGGTCGCCCATGAGCATATAGTTCGGATCTAGGACGATTGCTTGGTATCCCCTGCCTTGGATGTGCTTCTCAATGATCGGGCGGATGAAGGTAAGGTCGGCGGCATAGCCACGGAGCGTCCACACATCGAAGTCTTTGACCTGTTCGGCTGTCAGGTTCTTTGCCTTGATGACATCGCCCAGGCGGTTCCTGAAGCTCCACTCTTGGATCTCGAAATTGATGAACAGCACCCGGCTCTTGCGGCACTTGTTGCCCCACCAATCCGTGCCGGTGTGCAGACTGAGTGACAGGTCGATCAGGCTCCAGCTTTTGAATGCCTTGCTGCCACCGCCCAGAAGCAGCTTGCCACCCTGGTGCAGCATCCCCTCGATCAGCACCTCCGGCTCCGGCAGCTTCTCCTTGGCCAGATCCTCGTATCTCTTGATCGGCGGCCACTGGTCCACCGGCTGTTTCACCCCCAATCCCACGGCTGGCTCTATCATTTCCCCTCCTTGCAAAACCAAAGAAAACTTTGGTATGTTGTGTCGTTTCTTTTTGCCCCCGGAATTCTCACCGGTTGGCTTGGCTTGAAAGTTGCAGGATCGCACCCGAGCGGAACAAGGAAAGCTTTTAGTTGCTCCATCCATTCTTTCTTGGGCGGGTTCTCGAACCAGCCGTGCAGGCTCTTCCCGCCGGTGTCGACCACAGCGTACATCCTCATCTTGAATAGATCTCGCATGGCCTGGAACACCGCGCCCATCTGCGGCTTGGTCAGCGTGTCGGACTCCACCACCAGGTAGACCCTGGTGTCCACGTTCTCGTTGGCGCGGCTGACCGACTCCGGCACGAACACCGCGCCGGTCGTGTAGTTGCCCACCGGCGATGGCAAGCCCATCCACTCGCTGACCTTGCGGAAGTTCTGTGGGTGCCTTCCGCTGTCCTTCACATCCCCGATCCAGATCAGATCGCTCGGCTGCCACAAGGTCAGGAAGCGGTGATAGTCCTGCGCCGGATCGTCCAGCTTGACCGGACTTTCCTCGTACATATCCGCCGGGTCCCAATTGTAGTGGGTCAAATACCGGCTCTTGTTCGATTCGGCAATCGTCTTGATTCGGTCAATTATTTCGCTCTCGGGATCTTTCTCGATCACCAGCTTCACCGGATTATCCAACTGCTGGATCGGCCTGCCCATGCTGTCGTGCAGTATCGCTCGGCGCAGCTTTCGGTTTGCCTCATCTCGGTACGCCATGCAGGAGGTATGCCAGCAGAAGATCGTCGGCACTCCGTCCACGAACACCGTGGTGTCGCGCAGCCTGGTATGGCTGGTATGCGTGGCCTCTCCTGGGCAATGGCATAGCCCGTGGTTCTCGGACTGCCAATCCACCTGGCCTACGATGGCTTCGGCTTTGCGTTGGTTGTCGTTCATATCAGAAAGTTATGCCGGATGATTCAAGAGGCGACACACACTAGGAGGACAGCCCGTTGCGGGATCTCCCCGCACACCACTTCCGGCATTGGTTATTCATTTTCGCAATTTTCCATGCTTATGCAAAATGCTTTAGCTATTGGATATATTTCATTATCTGACCATGAGTTTTTAAATGCATTTAATGCCCACAAAATTACCCTTACATTTCCCTTAATATATCCCTTTTCTGGAACTATCCTGTCTAAACTTGGTGAATATGGTCCACGCTTTCCATTGCTATAAAATATAAAATCAAGACCAGTTTTCTCGCATTTCATCCCACTCATTTTTTTCAATATAAAATTGTAATCAATATCAAATGGTATATTTTTCTTAGAGCATTTTTCCTTTGCCTCTAATAACATTTTACTTGCCCTTAAATTTTTTGGATTGTTAAATCTATATTTTTTTTGTATTTTACTTAACCTATCTCTATTATTTTTCCTCCAATTCTCTGTATATTTCAGAACCTTTTCCTTGTTTAATTTTCTCCATTTTTTAACTTTTTCCCTATTGCATAACCGGCACCACGACATTAAACCATTTTTGCAGTCGCCTCTTTTGGAGAAATGTTCGGATGATTTATTTTGCATACACTTGGGGCATATTTTTGAGTCAATCTTCCTCATCTTCAAATACCTTTTTTGCTGCCCCTACAATCATTTCCGCAGTAATGTTTCTAAGGGCATTGCACCACATTTGAGTTTTTTGTGTTTTATTTGATGCGTCCTTACACTTGGACTGCGGCAATCCAGCATGAGGAGCGCATGGAGCGTGCGGACATACATCAGGAGCAAATAGCGGATATGCTCTTGGGTAGTACTTAACTCTCCAATCTGGATGATAGCTCCCCCACAGTGAAATGCAAGGCGTGTCGAAGGCGGCCGCCACGTGGTTGACACTGCTGTCGGGTGCCACGACAAAGTCCGCCCCGCTTACGATGGGGAACAGCGAGCGGAACTGCTTGGTCGTGTTGAACAGGTCGATCACCCTGGAATGATCCACCTTGAAGTTATTGGAGTTATCCAGCCCGATGATCACGGCCTTGTGGTTGGGGAACGCTTCCAGTAACGCCAAGACCGCATCCTGCCCCATCTTCGGCGGGTAGGTGCGGGTCGGCCCGGAACTGGATACATGGTAGGCAAAGTAGTCACCCTTGATCGGCCACTTGTGCATATCAATTAGCTCCTTGTGGTCTGGTTCGATCAGGTACAGGTGCGGACGCTTGTACTTGGGATCAACATCACCTGCGTTCATCCAGGTGTAGATGCGGTCGTAGCAGTTGCCCGGACCAGTCCCCAGCTTGGTATTGCCAACCTGGCCGGAGAACAAGTCGTCGGTCGGTAGGTGCGCGTCATAGCTATCCCAAGCTTCCAGCGTGGGCGGAAGTGGGAACAGCTTGGCTCCTAGTCCGGCATATAGCGGCAGGTTTCTGGCGGGCGCGTACACATCCACGCAGCCGCCCGATTCGTTGACCAGGTAATGCACGAAGGCGGTCGTGATGATCGCATCCCCGATGGCTCCGGCCCGGTACACCGCCGTGGCACCGCCGGTCGCGCGGCCAGGATAGTACGGCTTGATCTTGTGCGGGCAGGGTATGGAGTCTTCCCACATCGGTCCGGTCAGTTCGTCGGGCAACACATAAGTGTTGCGCGGGAACAGCATCGAGTCATCGACCTTGTGGATTGAGTTGGTTTGGTTGGTCCAGAGTTTCATGGTTGCTCCATTATGATGTTGATGTTTCTGATGATTTCCGCTGCGACCTGCGGTACGATGGCATTTCCGAGTCCACGCAGTTTAGCCACTCGGTTGGGTACCCCATGAGCCACGCGACCCACGTCGGGTTCAGTTGGCCAATATGCCCCCGTAATGCCAAAGCATTCGGAAGCTGATCGTGATGCCCACGCGCTTTCGCTAAATGCTTCGCAGAGTTCTGTCCTTTGTAATCCCTTGTTGATGGAGTAGGCCAGAACTGGCTGTTCTTCTCCTGCACATGATCCCGAAGTTTGTAATGCCCTGTCGTCCCCGGCCTCATTTCCATCACTCCGCCCTCCCCGTCCGATGCATGAGGCGTGCGCCAAAATCCAGACCCGATCCCTTCTGTGCGGGGCATCGACGGCGCAAGCTGGAACAATGATCGGTTCGACTTCGTAACCTTCCGCTTCCAAGTCAGCACACACCGTGTCGAGTGCCAGGTTGACGATCCCAGCAACATTCTCACCAATGATCCAAGCTGGCCTTGCCTCGCGTATGACTCGGCACATTTCCGGCCAGAGATAACGGTTGTCGTCCTTGCCTCGCTGCTTCCCGGCAACACTGAATGGCTGGCAGGGGAATCCGCCGGTGAGAAGAGTGACTCCTGCGTATAGCTCGCCTCGTACTTCGCGGATGTCCTTGTGGCATGGGACTTCCGGCCAGTGCTTCTTGAGGACGGCTTGGGAATATGGTTCGTTGTCACAGAAGCCAACGGTTCTATACCCGTTCCATTTGGCTGCCAAGGCAAATCCTCCGATCCCGCTGAATAAGTCGAGGTGTGTAAGCTCATTCATTTTGCCTTCCTCGAATCATATCTTGGCATAAAGCCCATATCCCTTGCGTGTTCCACGGTTGTGCGACAACACTTCCACGCCCTTGCGATCTGGTGAACTGTGTATCCGGCCTCATACTGGACCTTCCACAAGCCCCACCGCTTTGTGACAAATCCAGGCTCACGATTGACCCGCTTGGACTTTCTGACCATCAGCTCCGGCGGAACCACGATCTCCTTCTCGTCCCTGATTCCGGCAACAATCTTATCTGCGGAGTCCCTGTTGCTTCTAGTCCGCTCGATCCGCCCGATGCTGATCTCATGGCGCATCTGCTGGATGGTCTGGACTGCGGCGACAAGCCTCGCCTCCAGCACCTTGATGTTCGTCTCGGTCGTGCTGACCCGTTCAGCTAGTACCTGCGCTATTGCTTCCTGTGTGTTCATTTCTTATCTCCTTTGTGATTAAAGCCGCCGCGTCAACGTCCGCAATTACCTCGCGAACCTTGTGCGCCTCGGCGTGGTTTATCTTGTCCCGGTGGCTGGCCAGACTCCGGCGCACCCGCGCAAGAATCTCGGCCAACCACGCCATGCGATCTTCCGACATTACCGACTCCGCATACGGAACCGGCGAGGACCACCCTTGGGCGGAACCCCGGCCGACCGAAGCGCAATGGCCAGGATCTGCTTCTGCGAGCGCGGCCTACCGCCAGCCCCGCGAGCCTTGCCCTTGCGCTTGTTGTCAGCGCGTAGTTCACGAATGTTCTTTCCGATGTCTTTGCCTAGTGGCATATCAATCTCCTTTTGTTTTCACGAATCTACCGGCCAAGAGATCCAACTCCCAACCGTGTCCATGAAATTTGTCGTACAGCATTTGGTTCATAATCCAATAAAGCGGCGAGCAGCTTGAGTCCATTAGGTTTCCTGGGTGGCAGTTGTCCATGTCGAGGAACTCTTTGAGAGCCTCAACCTCCAATCTTGCCACCTGATATATTGTCACGCTGTCTCCTCCCCTACTACGCCGTCAAACGCCTGTTCTTCGGCGTGGAATACCTGTGTTTGTACCTTGAGCCATGTCGGCTTGGCAACTCCATTCTTGCCTGTGAATGATGCCTCTGTGAATAAGACGTTGTTGCCGGGAACACAGGCAATCCTTCCATTGGCAAGCTCAATGAAGTGATGCGACTTGGTTTGGCTCGGCTCAAGGCTGTAGCCGTCACCATAAGGTTCTGCTGTGAACATATAGGCTCCACGCATCCAAGTCTGCTTACCAGCCAGCCACACCTGGCAATCCAGTTCCCGCAGATAGTCGTACTCGATAGTGGTAAAGTTCCAGCCGAAACAGTCCCACCTCTGTGCGTCTCCCAAGGTCCACGGCTCGCCTGTCCCGCTTGGGAACGCCAATGCGTGCAGAGGCAATCCACGGTACAACGCACCGCACTTCAGCATGACCGTACATCCCCACGCCCGGTGCGGCACCGAGTACAGCCCGAACCAGACAGCATCCTCCCAGCCGTTCTCGTTGCCCTGTGAGATAAACTTGCGGTTCACCATGACGTACTGGTGGCGCGGTAGGTTTGCGGCGAATGTCACTTGCGATCCATCCACATTGCCATCAGCGCAATGCCAATGGCAAACATCAGCATCTCGGTCGGGCCTACTTCCATTGTGACTCCATAGAAAATTTTGCCTGTTGTTCGCGCAGTGCGGACAGGCTCCGCATCCCCATGTGGGACTTGTCGGTGGATACTTCGCGCATACAACCACCGTGCCGATTAGCTATATCGGCAATAGGCAACTCTTTCGCATTCATGAATGCTCCCCGAGTTGCATACTTTCATTGTATCCAATGAAATTCATTTCCATGCTGGCCCTGTGATCCATGCGACCAACGCCCAGCGCGTGCCGAACAGTGGTGCCTTGGCCTTGTGCTTGATCCATGATGGAAAGAAGTTGGCCGATCCCTGGTGCGTGGACTTTTCCACCCCATGCCAATCAGCCTCGACGCGCAACCCACCGCCTACATATTCCTCCGGCCTGGACAGGTTAACCACGCAGGTCAGCTTACGGTCGCTGCCGTCATAGGTGTCGAAGTGCCACTTAAACTTCTGGAACGGGCGATACCTCAACACCTGAAGCTGCTGCATATCCATTATGTCGAAGCGATAGTGTTCCGTGTTGACCTGGTCCACCACTGCGGCCAGGTAATTGTAAAGCCACTGGAAGTGCGGTGCCCTGGGTATCCAACACGACGAGCAGGTCCGGGTGCGGCTGGCAACGTGGGTGCCGTCCTTCGACAACACCGGCGCGCGCGTCATCCCGATGACCTCCGCATCGCGGATGACCATCTCGCATTGCGAGCGGGTCAGGACTTGCGGGATCGTGACCGCCGTGAGGATTTTTTGCTTGAACGGCTTTTCTTGATTTGCAGTGTGCATTTCTTGTCTCCTTTTGCAAATGCCTCTAATGCCTTGCGGAAGGCATAGGCGGCAAGTTCTTTCTTGTCATCCCTGATAAGATTTAATCCAGCGCGGGCAAGCATTTCGGAAGCCTTGTCGTCTATGTCCAAATCAAGCTCGACCATCTGGACCTTGCGCTCTGCGATGATTTTTATTTGTCCCAATTCATCCATTGTGATTTCTCCTCTCTTGATTTTGCAATCAGCCATGCCATGAAGCTTCCGGCGAACACCAGCAACATCATCCCTGCGCCCGCAAGCAGGGCGAACAAGATGACGTGTGCGCTCACCTCGCTAAAGAACTTCAGATAGTCCATCATCTTTCCTCCTCTTAAGCATTTTGTTCAGGGTGGATTGGTCGATGTTCGCCCCGCCCATCCTGCACCAGAAGAGTACGGTGCCGTTCTTGAAATCGTCAAGCAGGTTTTTGATGTTATCTTCCTCGCGGTAACAGCAACAGTCCTTCAGGCCAGGACGCTTGTTCGCCGGGGTCAGTTCGTCCCCGACCAATACCTTGCGGCGTTGCAATAGGCGCAGGTCGTAGATCGCTCGGATGGCAATCTCGCTGGCGAGCAGCTTGACCCGCTCCTCGTGGGTCAGGCGGTTCGCTTCAGCTTTGACCATTTCTTCCGCTTTCCAGAACGATCCTCGGCCCAGGCCGAATAGGCGTTCCATAGTCGCGCCGCATCCAGAGCGTTCTGCTTGTCGTCAAAAATATCATCAGCCGGTGGCAAGCCGTTTGGCGGATCGGCACCCCACAGGCGCGGACCAACCGGGTTCTCCATAGCCTCCGTCACTACCCGCCACTTGTCGCCATGCGGGATCACCTTGACCGGTGTCATCGGATCTCCTCTTCCAGCTTCTTGATGTCAGCCTCAATCTGGCCGCGAAGCTTGGCCATGTCGTTGGATTGTCCGGCGTAGTGGATCATCTGGGCATCCATATATCGGTTCAGCCCGAAGTGTTCTTCCACGCTGGTCATGCAGTTAAAGGACGGGTCAAGCTCCTGAAGATCCAGATCGCACAGGTGCGCCATGATGTTCATCCAGGTCTGTTCGGCAAAGTGATTGGGGAACAATCCGATTGGCGGCTGGGCAAATATCCCGGCAAAACTTTTCGTAACCACAAAGACACCGGTGTTAACGTAGAATCTCGGCTCGATCTTGTAACCAAACGCCTTGGCCAGTGCCGTCATTCCCGGCTTGCGGTCAAGGTAGGCACCTTCGTCAAAGGCGCAGAACTTCTCGACATCCTTGGAGATGTCAGGGCAGTCCAGCGCGACCAGCACATCAGCGTCAAGGAAGGTGACGACATCGTAGCCCTTGGTCGTCATCAGGTGCGGTATAATCAGCTTGCTGTACTGGACAGGGTGCGCCAGCGGCTTCTCGATGGAGATAAAGTCCTGTTCGTGCCGCTTGCAGTAAGCCTCCATGCGCGGCTTGGTCAGGTTTAGAACCTCCAGCCAATCGTCCCCGAAAGCCTGCGTGACTACAACTTTCTTCATGCCACCTCGCAAAGTTGTTCGTCGGCTTCCTCCATGAGAAGCTGCTCGGCAAATTCCAGCAGTTCCGGCTCGGGGTTGGCGATGTCTGCGTCACCGTGGCAAACCGTGATGCGCGAGATCGACATATCGTAAGGCACGTCCGCTATGACGTGTTCGCGGTAGCCCTGCGGCCCGATGTCGATGCGGTGCGTCTTGTAATCGCAATCGCCCCATGCCGTGACTTCGCGGCCTCCCCAGATGAATGTTACTTTGATGTCCTCTATTTTCTTCATAGTCGTGGTACTTCCTTTTTGATTTGCGCCCAGGCAAACAAGGCGCGGACCAACGCCCTTTCGAGGTGATCCGCAGCCGTTTCGCCGTTGTTGTCCGGGCAAGGCGTTGACTTCTGCAACTGCAACATGGCCGTGGACAAGTGACGCATAGCACGACCTATATGGTAATCATGCACCGGCTTGTCAACATTAAACCATTCTCCGTAGGCGGATTTCTCCGATCCTTTGCCCATAACGCGCCACGTTATATCCTCGGCGGCTTTGCCAAGTTCCTCGATGGTGGGTGGCTTCATAGCTTCATCCCAGGTGGGTTGTACTTCTTGGACCACGCCCAAACCTTGA
>Ga0222712_10006091_pt1 | contig 11988 bp, 4 predicted proteins | sample C33_657DmetaG_FD_165043 | JGI IMG/M metagenome (GOLD analysis project Ga0222712, IMG submission 165043) | Estuarine water microbial communities from San Francisco Bay, California, United States - C33_657D | ecosystem: Environmental > Aquatic > Marine > Unclassified | place: USA: California... | reverse complement strand
TGAAAGTTGATTTTAGTAAGTATTCGGATGGACTAGTTCCAGCGATCATTCAAGATGATATTACAGGGAAAGTATTGATGCTTGGATTTATGAATGAAGCAGCACTTGCCAAAACACAGGAATTAAATAAAGTTACTTTTTTTAGCAGAAGTAAAAATCGTTTGTGGACCAAAGGTGAGGAGAGTGGAAATTTTCTTTTATTAAAATCAATTTCTTCTGATTGTGATGAGGATAGTTTGTTGATTAAGGTAGAACCAGTTGGACCGGTTTGTCATACAGGTGCGGATACTTGTTGGAGTGAAAAAAATTCGACTGCTAATTTTTTATTTGAGTTAGAAAAAATAATTGTTGACAGAAAAAATAATCCTTCAGAAAAATCTTACACGAGTTCACTTTTCGAAAAAGGAATAAATAAAATTGCCCAAAAAGTAGGAGAGGAGGCAGTTGAGTTAGTCATTGAAGCAAAAGATAATGATGCTGATTTATTTAAAAATGAAGCAGCAGATTTATTATTTCATTATTTAATTTTATTGCAAGCAAAGGGACATTCCTTAAGTGAAATACAAGATATCTTAATCAGTAGACATCAAAAATAATCACATAAAAAAAGCTCATTTTAATGAGCTTTTTTTATGTGATTATTTTGTTTAAATAGTTGTTCAAACGCCCTCGAATAAAAAGTGCTAGAAATTTTAAAGATCAGCCGTTAAAAAATCAATTCGCTGCTGCGGAAGCATTCCCTTTAAAGTAAGGCAGTGTTTTAATTTCTTATTAAAATATAGTCGGTATTGTATTTGACGCCCTCGAATAAAAAGTGCTAGAAATTTGAAATATCAGCCGTTAAAAAATCAATTCGCAGCTGCGGAAACATTCTCTTTAAAGTAATGCAGTGTTTTAATTTCTTATTAATATATAGTCGGTATTGTATTTGACGCCCTCGAATAAAAAGTGCTAGAAATTTTATATATCGGCCGTTAAAAAATCAAGGCTGTTTGAGCGCTCGCGCTCGTTAAAGTAATTTACTCTACCCGCGAGTTCCTTGATTTTAGGCTGATATGTAAAATTTCAGCCTTTTTATTCGCAGGATTGATTTTTTTTGTTACTTTTTTGCATCAAGGCAAAAAAGTAAAAGCACTCTATTTCAAAAGAAATTTAAATCCAATTTACCTAACTTTTATAAACAAAAAAAGATAGTAGTTATTATCGATTTTTTTAAATCAAACTCTTAATCGAATAATCGATTAAGAGTTTGATTTAAAAATCCCCCCTACCAAATATTTACTCTTACACTATCAGCTAAATAAATTTTATCTTTTGCTTGAATATCAAAGGCACTATAAAATTCTTTCACATTTACAAAGGGTCCGTTTACTCTGTATTTTGCAGGAGAGTGAACATCTGTCATCAATTGATTTTTTAATGATTGTTCAGTTGGATAGCCCATCCATCCTAATGCGTAACCTAAGAAATATCTTTTCATTGGACTTAGACCAGCGATGGGTTGATTGTTTTTAAATTGTGTTGTTTTTTTAAATGCATCTAACGCTATTAGTATGCCACCTAAGTCAGCAATATTTTCACCTAAGGTTGCTTTACCATTGATATGACTGCCTGGTAAAGGTTCAAATGCATTGAATTGATTAATCATTACTGCAGCTCTTTTATTAAATTCTTGTTCATCATTTTTAGTCCACCAACTTTTTAAATTTCCTTTCTCATCGTACTGTCTACCTTCATCATCAAATCCATGAGTTATCTCATGTCCAATGGTACTTGCACCTGCATATCCGTATACGGTCGCGTCATCTAGCTCTTCATCTTTGTAACCGGGTACGGTGAAAATACCTGCAGGCAAAACGATTTCGTTATTGCTTGGATTGTAGTAGGCATTGTATGTTTGAGGCGTCATATCCCATTCCTCTCTGTCTACTGGTTTTCCTAGTTTATTCATTTCATACTGGTGCCACCACTTGGTTGAATTTACTAGGTTTTGAAAATAACTTTCTTTCACGATTTCCATGGATGAAAAATCTTTCCATTTATTGGGGTAGCCCACTTTCATTTTTACTGCGGCTAATTTGATCAAGGCTTTTTGTTTGGTAGTGTCGCTCATCCAAGTAAGCTTTTTAATTCTTTCACTGTAGGCAAGCTTTACATCGTCTACCATTTTTTCATATCGTTGCTTCGCTTTTTCATTAAAAAATTCTTTCACATACAATTGACCAAGCAATTCACCCATTGCATTTTCTTCAGCACGTATTACTCTTTTCCATCTTGGCTTTCGTTCCTTTGCGCCAGAAAATAATTTGCTAAAGTCAAATGCCAATTGTCCAAATTTATCTGGTAGTACTTCCGAAAATCTTTTGGTCAATCGATACCGCATCATATTTTTCCAAGTAGCTAGTGGTGAATTATTTAATAAATTATTCAGCGCTTGGTAATAAGCAGGTTGTCCTACAATGACTGAATCTGATTTACCGATTCCATTTTCAATTAAATAATTATCCCAATTTACAGCAGGACAAATTTTGGCAAGGTTAGCAAATTTCATTTTGTTATAATTTGCATAAGGATCTCTAAGGTCTTCTAATTTTTTGTGCGCCTTTGCTAGCGATGTTTCTAGTGATAAAATATCGGTGGCTGCTTTAGCAGCTTTCAAACTGTCTTCACCAATTAGCATAAGCGTTTGAGTTATATTTTTTACATAGGCTGTTCTAATGTTTAGGGTAGAAGAATCACTTTTAAAATAATATTCTCTTTCAGGCAAGCCAATACCTGTTTGCCAAAGTTGAAGTGCATTTAGGTCACTTTGTTTTGCATCTTGTGCTACAAAAAATTGAATAGGGCCATTAACACCGATCTGGTCTAACTCTGCCAAAACGGATAATAGGGATTTGGTGTCGTTGATGGATTCAATTTTATTGATGTAGGTATTGAGTGGTGTTGTTCCTGCGGCTTCAATTTTCAGTGTATCCATGGCGGCTTGCCAAAAGTTACCAATTTTTTGAGCTGCCGATCCATTTACTGCATTCTCTTTGGAAGCGCTTTCGCTGATTGTTCTTAATCGCTTGGTATTTTCTTCGATCACTAGGTTACCAATGCCCCATTGACTTTCCTCAGCAGGAATGGGATTATTCTTGATCCATCCACCATTAGCGTATTGAAAAATATCTTCCCCAGGTAATAGGGTGGTATCCATATTTTTCGCCAATACATCGGGTTTAGCATTGTTAGGTATGGGTTGGTTGCATGCGGCCAAAACAAAGGCTGCTAGGAGGGTTACATAAATTTTTCTTAAAGGGATGCTAGGGTTCATAATGGTTAATTGAAAGGTATGGGGTATATTTTAAAGGGGTGGTTGAATTGATTTGAGTAGTGTTTTTTTTAAAATTAAACAATGATTTTGGTCAGGTTGTTTGAATTTTGAGACAATTTTTCAGTAATTGGCTATTTTATTTAAATAATTTTTTATAAAAAAATTATTTAACAATTTTTGTCTTAAATCATAAAGATTTTTTAGCCTATTTAAATGAATAGTAAAATTATTATTATTTATAATTCGTTGAAAAACAATTATTTATATATATATTGAATTATTTTTTAATTAATAATTTAAAAATTTGATTTTTCACCCTCCATCTCCATAAACATATGTTAATAAAAAAATTTAAGAAATATTTGGCTATATCACAAAACTAGATATCTTTATGTATCGGTTTATCCCAAAGATTGACTAAATGATTGCTTTTTATCCATTTACAAATCCCAACGATTGACTATTCATTAATTAACCAAAACAAATTAAATTTATGCAATTTAAACATCTTAGCAAGCCTCCAGGAAATTCAAGGAGCCTATTAACGATTTCAATGCTGCGTATTATTAAGTTAGCAATGCTTATGCTATTCTTTACCTGCACGCAGGTAAATGCAAGTGGGGTGACTAATCCTCCCATTCAAGTTCGCGGTAAGATCACAAATCAGAAAGGCGAACCTGTACAGAATGTTTCTGTATTAATTGCTGGATCTCAGGTGGGAACTACAACAGATAACGAAGGTCGTTATTCTTTAACTGTTCCTAGCAACACAGCTTCTTTAGTTATTTCTAGTGTTGGTTTTAAAACCAAAACTGTGAAAGTTGGAAGTCAAACTGAAATCAACGTTTCTCTAGAGGACGATGTTTCTGGTTTGAATGATGTGGTAGTAATTGGATATGGTACAGCCAAGAAAAAGGATGTTACTGGATCTGTTTCTACTATTTCTTCTAAGCGACTTTTAGAAAGACAAACTGTTAACCTTGGACAAGCCTTACAAAATAAAATTGCGGGTGTACAAGTAATCTCTCAAGGTGGTGGTGTTCCAGGACAAAACCCTTTGATTCGTATTCGTGGTACCAACTCTATTACTGCAGGTAACGATCCGTTATATGTATTAGATGGAGTAGTAGGTGTTGCGAATCCTTTGGCTACTTTAAATCCAAATGATATTCAATCAATTGACGTTTTAAAAGATGCCTCTGCAACAGCGATCTATGGTGCTCGTGGTGCAAATGGTGTTATCCTTATTACTTCTAAGCGTGGTGTGGGTGGAAAAACTCAAATCACTGTAGGTAGCAACGTATCTAGAAACGTTTTGCAAAGACACGTATATGCCTTAAATGCTGAGCAACTTTCTTACTTGTATTTACAAACCATGATGAATGCTAAAAAATTCGGTAATGTAATTCCAGGTAATGATTTCCGTGCTACTGCTCAAGGTGGTGAAGGTAATCAGGCTACTAATACTTTCTCTTCAATGCTGCATTTATTTAAAGCAGTTCCTGCTGGTAGTTATTCAGTTCCTTTATTAGGTGCTGATGGTCAATACTACAAGCCAATGTATGATACTAACTGGGAGACCTTAATGTTCCCTGGATCTACTTCTCAAGCACATTATGTCTCTATCCGTGGCGGTAACGAAAATGCTAAATTTTCTGTATCTCTAGGAGCGAATGATGAGAAAGGTTTGATGCTACAATCTTCTTTCAAACGTATTACCTCTAAAATTACTGGTGATATCACTGCAACAAAATGGCTTAAAATAGCTACTTCTATTGGATTCAATAAGAGTGTACAAACTGGTGATGATGGTATCACTCGTTCTGCTACAGAGGTTTGGTCAATTTTGCCAGTTAAATATCCTATGGATGCTCCTCCAGCATTTGCTGGTCGTTGGGCATCTAACTTTGACTTTAAGACTGGTGAGCAATGGTGGAACGTTTTGTTCAGAAGAGATCAGATCTATCAACAAAATAACGTAGGTCAGGTAACAGGTAGCTTTAATGCAACTGCACAAATCACTAAAGATTTAAGCTTTAAAGGTGATTTCTCTATCGATTACAACAATTATAAGAATAATGGCTATAGTGGTAAACTATATGGTGGTACGGGTAGTGCTTCAATATCTAACACTCAGTCATACTTCTGGCAAAATGAGAACTATTTTAACTACAACAAACAAATTGGTAATCATTCAATAAGTGCTATTTTGGGTCTTTCTTGGCAAAAGAATCAGTTCCAAGGTTTTGGTGCTTCCAATAGCATATTCCTATCTAACTTCTATGGATACTCTAACCTTGGAGCAGGTGCTGCACCAAGACCAGGGGTTTCAAGTAGTGATGGTGGAAACGCATTGAACTCCTATTTCACTAGAGCGAATTATTCATACAAAGACAAATATTTGTTGACAGTTACTGCTCGTCAGGACGGTTCTTCTCGTTTTGGTAAAAACAATAAATACGGTTTCTTCCCTTCAGTGGGTGCTGGTTGGAAAATTAGCGAAGAAAATTTCATGAAAAATGCTTCTGCATTTTCTAATTTGAAACTTCGTGGTAGCTGGGGTAAAACTGGTAACCAAGAAATTGGTAACTTCCAAACTCAACAATTTATTAGTACTGCTAGTGTTTTGCAATATGGTTCAGTTCAAACAGGACTTGTACCAGCTTCAGTTGCTAACCCAGATTTGAAATGGGAAACTACTACTCAATACGATTTAGGTCTTGAAATTGGTTTACTAAAAGGTAATATAAACATTGGTGTTGACTACTACAATAAATTAACTAGCGACATGTTGTTGAGTGTTCCTCTTCCATTGTCAACTACTACTGGTAGTGTTTTAAGAAACTATGGTAAAGTTGAAAACAAAGGATGGGAATTAACTTTCAATACAGTTAATATCGCTACAAAAGATTTCAGATGGACTACTGATTTGATTGTTACCATGAATAGAAACAAGGTGATTCAATTAGGACCTACAGGTGCTCCTATTTACCAACAATTTGGTGCGGGTAACGCAACTACCATTATTAAGGTTGGTGAGCCAGTTGGTTCATTCTTTGGATTGGATCGTATAGGTACTTGGAGTACTCAAGAAGCTTCTGCTGCTATGAGATACGGAAGAATACCTGGTGATTTGAAATTTAAAGATACTAATGGTGACGGTAGAATTGATTTGTTAACTGATGGTGCAATCACAGGTAGAGCATTTCCTGCTCAAATCTATGGTTTGCATAATACAGTTACTTACAAAGATTTTGACTTTAACTTAGATATTCAAATTGTACAAGGAGTTAACAAAGCATTTATCAAGGAATCAGCTGAAGATCGTCAATTGGTATCAGGTGGTTTAAATACTAGTTTAAATGCTTGGCGTCCAAACTACCAAAATACTAAGGTTGCTCAATTCCGTCCAGGTAATGGTGGTGCTATCTATAACTACCAATCTTTTTCTGATTCTTATATTATCACTGATGCTTCTTATATCAGAGGTCAAAATGCATCTCTTGGATATAGCTTATCTGATAAACTTACAAAAAGAATTGGTTTGCAAAAAATCAGAGTTTACTTAAGTGCACAAAACTTCTTCCTTAGAACTAAGGCTGAGGGATATGATCCAGAAGGAGCATCACTTGATAAAAATCTTCCATTGGCACCAAATAGTGATAAATACCAATACCCAACACCATCTATTTATACCTTTGGATTGAACGTAAGTTTATAATTTTTAGCAATTAATAAATTTAAAAAATTACAACATGAAATTTAATATAACGAAAACAAATAAAGGGGTTATACAATACATATTGCCTTGTTTGGCGATGGTATCGGTGCTAGTTAGTTGCACCAAATTCCTAGAAGAAAAACCTACCGCTAATCTAACATCAGAATACAATTTTAAAACTGCTGAAGAAGGAAATGCCCTTGCGGTAGCTGCATATAGAGCTTTACCCGCTGTGTATACTGGTGGTGGTGGTGATTACGGTAACCAATTGGCTGGTGTATTGGAATATTGGACAGGTAAGGCTTGGTCTGGTGGTTCCCATCCTCAGTTAACTATTTACCAAACCAATCAAATTTCTGGAAGTTTCATCCAAAATTTTGATAACTATTGGAACAATAATTATGCAGGAGTTAAAGATTGTAACAATGCTCTTCAGAAACTAGGAGGTATTACAGAATACACTGCTGATCAAAGGTCTGCGAAAATAGGTGAAGTGCGTGCTCTTCGTGCATTATACTACTTCAACTTAGTTCGTTACTTCGGCGATGTAGTGTTAGATACTACTTTGAGATCATTTGCTGAATCTCAAAGACCACGTACTTCTCTTAAGAAGGCTTATGATGATTTGATTATTCCTGATCTAGAGTTTGCAGTAAATAGCAAGTTGGCTGATAATTATGCTAACGGCCAAATGAGCAAAAATGCAGCTAGAGCAATTTTGGCAGATGTATATCTTAATTGTGCTGGTTATCCTTATCAAGAGGTAGCTACTGCTCCAGACAAGGCTTGGTGTACAACAGGTGGTTGGTCTCAACAAACCTATCCAGTGGTTTCTGCTAGTGCGGCTAGTTTTTTAGCAAAAGCTAAAACTAACTTAGATTATTTGTATGGTAAATACACAATGTACTCTACTTACGCTGAAATGCGCAATCCAGCCAATGACAATAAATTAGAAGCTATCTTCCAAGTACAATTTGAATTAGGTATTTCTAATATGAATGGTTTAATAGGTTCTTATACTCCTTCAGCTGCTAGATGTGCTGAATTAACTGAATTTGGTACAATCATTCCAGAGCCTACTTATGTAAATTCTTTTGCTTCTGCTGATTTACGCGCTCAAGAGCGTCAGTATTTTTATACTAGTGATTTAACTTTGGCTAGATTTGATCCAACTACTCCGTTGGTTCGTTTTAGCCAACCTCATGTATTTAAATTCTATGATGAGGCAGGTATAAAAAGTAATCTTGGAACCACTTTGAATTATACAGTTTATCGTTATTCTGATATTTTGTTAATGTTAACAGAAGTAAACTGGGCTTTGACTCAAAACGGTGTATCTGTTCCAGATGCAGACGTATTGAAAGGTATCAATGCAGTTAGATCTAGAGCTAAATTACCTGCTTATACTATCGGTCAAATCAACAATTTAACTATCTTTAGCGAAAGAGCTTATGAATTGATCTTTGAACAAAAAATGCTTTGGGATCAACGTCGTAGCCGTAAATGTCTAATCGACGGTTCTGGTGCTTTTGGAATTGAAAATTTTATTGGCCATCAGCCAGCTAAATTCAATTACAAATTTGGTCCAATGAATTTGTTGGCTCCAATTTCACAAGCTGAAATTGCCAATAATGCAAATTGTTTACAGAATTTCAACTATAACCCAAGACAAAAAGGTCAGTAAAACTTTTGTAAACGACATTATTAACTAATTTATACAGAACAAAATGAAAAATAAAATAGGGTTAACCCTCGTAACAATAGCTGCTTTGTTGCAAAGTTGCAGCAAACAAGAGTACGTAAATATCCCGAGAAATGCGGACGGGTCTGCGTACATCACCACGGTTGCAAGTACAACCAATACTGGTATGACCACTTTAGATAATGGTTTTTCAGTTACCGCTACACTTCCAAATGCAAAAGCTGGAGATGAAATGGTTGCTGAATTATTAGCTCAGCAATTACCTGTTGGAGGATCTGCTACACAGCTTCTTCCAATTGCAGGAACTCAAAAAAAGCTAATTGTTGGAGCTGATTTAAAAGTTACTGTTTCTTACACAAGAGAGCAAGCTCTTTTCAAAAATGTAAATGATCAGGTAACTGTTACTTTCGCTGGTAAAACAGAGTCTGCATTTACTACCATTTCAATGGGTTTGGCTACTAGTGTGAAAGGTCCTTTATATGATGGTAAAGCAGTAAACATTAGACGTAATTCAGGTGCTGCATATTTTGAAGTAGCGGTTGCTCCTAAAGCTGCTGCTTATACAGGTAATGTTACTGTTTTGAAAAGAAATGGTATTGCATTAGCTTGGACTCCTACTGATTATGCATATGGAACTAAAATTCCAATTTCAGGTGATGATTACGCTGTTGGAAAAGATACCATGTATTATGCTTTCGTATCTAAAGTAGGCAGCTTTTCTGATACAGTTAGAATGACTGTATTTGCTAATGCTCCTTTGTATCAACTTACTAAGTCTGGTACAATGGTATTAGGTGCTACTACTGGTGGAGTAAATATGTTGGATAATTCAGTTGTTGCAGCGTCTAGTGACAAAGCAATTATTGCAGTTAGTTCTGCTTCTCTACAAATTACTAAAAGTGCTGCTTTTGGTGCTATAAGTGGTAATGACATTTCTTTTGTACCATCTACTAGTGCATTGTATACTGCAGGTAATGCTGCAGATATTCAAGCTGCTTTTGATGCTGGTACTTCAACAGCAATAATTGATCCTATCGCAGGTGTGCCTGTTTATGCTTTCAAAATGATTACTGGTGGTAACACTTATTATGGTATTTTGAGAATTAATAGCGTAGTTCCTGGAACTTCAGTTGCTTATGAGTACAAGATCGGAAGTACTTATGCTCAATTAGCTATTTTAAAATAATCGCTATTGATATAAAAACCATTGCCACTAAATTTTTTTAGTGGCAATGGTTTTCTTTTAATAATCCAATTTGGCCTTAGTTCAAATTTACCCTTTCGAAACCTAACGAATTTACCTATAAGGCTTTTTCACCTAGTATGGAATTTATCGTTGTTTATTCATAACTTCATACAAGGAAACAAAGCCGTTTAAATAAATACTATTTGTATTTATTTAAAATATTTTTTTGGCTAAAAAAATGGTTTTTTCTCTATAAATTGAACTATTTATATTAGTGAGTTGTTTCGATTTAAGTAATTTGAGAATGGTCAAATGATTCATCGGTTAAAAGATTTTTTTATATTTTAGTGTTCTAAATATTATTGTTTACTTAATAATTTAATAACTGTGGGAGACAAAATCCAAATTAAAAAATCTGCAGAGCAATACGACGTAATTGTTGTAGGCTCTGGTGCAGGAGGCGGTATGGCTGGTTATGTATTGGCCAATGCTGGAATTAAAGTATTAATGCTAGAGGCTGGACCATTTTTTGATCCTGCTAAGCAATCTAAGCAACTTCAATGGCCTTATGAATCACCGCGTCGTGGTGCTTCTACTACTCGTGCTTTTGGAGATTTTGATGCTGCATATGGTGGATGGCAAATTGAAGGCCAACCCTACACTACCAAAGATAAAACTGAATTTAGTTGGTTTAGAGCTCAAATGCTTGGAGGTAGAACCAATCACTGGGGTAGAATCTCTTTGCGTTTTGGACCGCTAGATTTCCAACCTACTGATGGCCTTACCGATCGTTGGCCTATAACCTACGATGATGTAAAACCATTTTATGATAAGGTTGATAAAATGATTGGTGTGTATGGTACCAATGAAGGATTGGAGAACGATCCAGATGGTATTTTCCTTACTCCTCCAAAGCCTAGGCTGAACGAAATATTTATTAAAAATGGCGCTGCTAAAGCTGGTGTAAAAGTTATTCCAGGTAGGGGTTCTGTATTAACGGATGCCTTGCCAGGAAATAAAGATCGTGGTGCTTGTTTTTACTGCGGTCAGTGCGGTAGAAGTTGTAAAGTATATGGTGATTTCTCAGCCTCCTCTTGCCTTGTTATTCCTGCAATTAAAACAGGTAATCTAAAGGTTATCACCAATGCAATGGTTCGTCAAATTTTGACTGGAAAAGAAGGTCAGGCTACCGGTGTATCTTATGTAGATAAAACCGATGGTCAGGAATATCAGTTGAATGCTAAAATTGTTATTCTTGGTGCTAGTACCTGCGAATCTGCTCGTATATTATTAAATTCTAAATCTGCGCAACATCCAGGTGGTCTTGCTAACAGTAGCGGAGTGGTAGGTAAATACCTTCATGATTCTACTGGAGCTAGTTTGGGCGGTTTCCTTCCTCAATTGATGGATCGCAAGCGTTACAACGAAGATGGCGTAGGTAGCGTTCATATCTATTCACCTTGGTGGTTAGATAATAAAAAACTAGATTTTTCTCGCGGTTATCATATAGAATATGGTGGTGGTATGCGTATGCCTAACTACGGTTTTGGCGCAGGTACCCCTAAAATGAATGGTATGGTTCCAGATAGAGAGGGTAAAACAAAGGATTCTGGCGGTTTTGGAGCTACTTTGAAAGATGACTATCGTCGTTTTTATGGTACTCAAGTTAGCATGGCTGGTCGTGGTACCGCTATTGCACGCAAAGAAAACTACTGTGAAATTGATCCTAATGTGGTAGATAAATTTGGTATTCCAGTGCTACGTTTTAACTATACTTGGAGTAATGAAGAAGTGAATCAAGCGAAACATATGCAAGAGACTTTCCAGTCTATCATGCATGAAATGGGTGCTGTAATTACTACTAAAATTCCAGGTGCTGATACTAGCTATGGTTTGGAAGCCCCAGGAAAAATCATCCATGAAGTAGGTACCATTCGTATGGGAGATGATCCTAAAACTTCTGCCCTAAATAAATGGAGTCAGGCTCATGATTGTAAAAATTTGTTTGTAGTAGATGCTGCTCCTTTTGTACAACAAGGAGATAAAAATGCTACTTGGACAAT
>Ga0222712_10006090_pt1 | contig 11988 bp, 9 predicted proteins | sample C33_657DmetaG_FD_165043 | JGI IMG/M metagenome (GOLD analysis project Ga0222712, IMG submission 165043) | Estuarine water microbial communities from San Francisco Bay, California, United States - C33_657D | ecosystem: Environmental > Aquatic > Marine > Unclassified | place: USA: California... | reverse complement strand
GAGGTCGTGACCAATCGCGTACCGTTGGAGGCTGGCGCCATCAACGCTGTGCTCGATGCGCTGGAACAGCACCGCGCGCCCGTGCGGACGGTCATCGTTCCGTAGCGCCCGCACCGACGTGTCGCGTGGGCAGATCGAGCGCATAACAGAGCGCGTCCGGCAGCAGTCCATCGCGGTAGTGCGGAATGGGTACGAAGCCCAGCCGCGTGTACAGCGACCGCGCGGCGTGCAGCTCCGGCGCGGTATCCAGTAGCAGGCGGCGATACCCCATCGCCGTGGCGCGCGCGATCAGGGCGCGACAGATTCGCTCACCGTGGCCACGGCCGCGGTACGCGTCACGCAGGTACACGCGCTTCATCTCCACCGCATCGGCGTCGAACTCCAGCAATGCGCCACATCCGGCCGGGGTCGCGTTGTCGTACGCGACGAGCAACGCACCGGCCGGCGCCAAAAACGGGTGCGGAAGCGCCGCGATATCGGCCTCGGCCGTATGCCATCGCCCCACGGTGTGGGGCATGGCGGCATACTCGCGCACCAGTGTGCGCGCCGCTCCGAGGAGCGCCGGCGATGCGTGTGCATCGAGCCAGTGCAGTACGAACGTCCTGTCAGGCGAAGCCTGTGCACGCGCTGCGGCTTCGCCGCCATGCAAACTTTCGAGCAGTGCCCAGCCCTCGGGCCAGGCTCCAAAGCCACTGGCGCCGTTGATGTGTCCAGCAGCGCCGATGTCGACGAAACGGCTCCCCCACGACTCGGCGAACGCGCGGGTGCAGGCGAGTGTCACGTACTCGTCGGTGGTACTCGCCACTACGATGCTCGGGAACGGCAGTGGTGCCTGCGGGACCGGTGAGAATCCTTCGGGGCCCGGCGGATACGCCGGACCGTCGGGATCACACGGCGCCACCAGCAAGGCGCCACGAACGCGCGCGAGCAACGCCGGCGCATGCCGCGCGGCATGATCGGCCCAGAACGCGACCAGCAGCGATCCGGTGCTGTGCCCCACCAGCACCACCTCGTGCGGCACAGCGGCGATCGCCTCCGTGAGCGTGTCCACCCACTCGCGACATCGCGGTGTGGCCCAGTCGCGCTGTACGACCCGGTGACACGTGTCATCGGCACGTTCCCAGAGGGTTTGCCAATGATCGGGACCGGAATCGTACAAACCGGGCAGAATGAGCGTGGTGACGGTCACGGGTTTGCGTCTGAGGTCAGGGGATACCCGCGAGCGCGCGTTCGAGCCGAATGCGGTTCCTGAGGGACATCATTGTTCGCGGACCTCGCGGGGGGAAATCGTAGGTGACCGGCGCTGGCGCCGGGTTGTGGCTCGCGGTTGTCAGCCGTACGTTCGCCCTACCCGGCCGACCGCTCCCGCTTCGTGGAGGAATGCATGCTGCCTGAATTACTCGTCGCCACCGACCTCGATTTCAGCCAATTGCGCGGCACCCGTCCGGTCGCGGCCGGACAGTGGGAAGATGTACAGCGAGCCGATGCGGAACGCGAAGGGTTCGTCATCACGCTGCGACTGCTGCTGCGTGGTGGCAAGACCTTTACTGCGCACGATGATGCCCCCGGATGGGACGATCTCATCGAACATGCAGAAGACGCCCTCGACGGCTTTCCCGGGGTCGCGGCGTTGACGGACATGCTCAACGGCACCACGGGTTCCCTCACGATCTATACGCGTTAGGGGTGATCGTCTGACTACTTGCTCGGAGTAGGCTGAGATGAGGTGAACGTCTGCGATGCCTATTGCGGCGAGGTGCGACAGCGCGCCGCGAGTTGTCCCGTCGCGAGACTCAGATCGAGGTCGGCAATGAGCAACCCCTCCTCGCCATACGGCTGGTAGCACACGAGACGCCCATCCGGCGCGGCGATGGCCGTCGCGGTGGGCGCGCCGTCGCTCGCACAGTTCACCGAGGCCACGTAGCACGTGTTCTCCGCTGCGCGGCAGAGAATGGCCTTCTCATGGAACGTGTTGGCTGGATCGGCGAACGTTGTGGGACGGAAACTGCCCGGCTCGGCGATGCCGTAGTGCGGGTGAAACACCACATGGGCTCCCCGCCGCGCGGCCCAGCGCACCGTCTCGGGATACCGCCAGCCCTCGTGGCAGATCACGACACCGAACGTGAGCGGTCCCGCCGTGAACACATGGCGCTCGGCGCCGAACACGGGATAGGTGGACTCTTCACCGGGATCGAGCTGCCCCTTGTCCTGCCAGCCGGCGATGGTACCGTCGGCGTTGATGACCAGCGCCGTGATCTGCAGACCGCTCGGCGTGATGCGCTCGGTACCCAGAATCACTGTGATGCCGTGTTGCGCGGCCGAGTGCGCGACGACGCGCCACGCCAACTCGAGAAACACCGGATCGGGCGGCGGGGGCGTGGTGCCGGGCCAGCGGTATCCCGGCACGAAGCATTCGGGAAAGCAGACGACGCGCGCACCGGCAGCGGCGGCGTCACCGACCGCGGCGACCGCCAGTTGCACCGACTCTTCGGGTGACGCGGGCGTACGAAGCGCCGCGAGTGCAATGCGAACGGTATTCACGGGGTGGTCGGCGAAACGAGATCGAGCGCGATCATACCCACATCCAGCGTCATGTCGTCCATCGCTCAGGAGAAGAGGACCTCGAAGGGAAGGGGTGAACGCTGCGCTTCGTCATCGAGCCGCGGGCACCGGCAGCACGCGCCATACGTCGATACCGCCCGCCATCTGCCCCACGTCCACCGAGGCGACCCGGGTCCGCGTGGCGAGATCGATGATGTCCACCGCGCCGGGTTCCGAGCCCACGCCCTCGCAGGTGACGAACAGGTAGCGATCGTCCGGCGACACGACGAGCCCGCTGGGAATGCGACGCGACGTGGGAATGCGCGCCAGTTCGGCGCCCGTGGCCGCGTCGTGAATGCTCACCGACTGTCCGCGCTTGTTGGTGCCGAGCAGCAGCCGGCCGTCGTGCGTGGTGGCCAGGTTGTAGGTGCCCGCCCCGGTGGGGAGCCGACGACGCATCGTCCACGACGACACGTCGATTTCTACCAACTCCGAGGCGCGGTTGCACGCCACCCACACGGTGCGGCCGTCACGTGACGGCTGCGCCCACGTGGGCGAACAACTCACGTCACCAGGCTTGGGCGGCTCCATGCCGTGCCCGGCGTGATCGGCCGACGTGGCCGCGCCTCGCTGCGGCGGTGGCCCGCTCATGCCCATCTCGCTCCCCTTGCCCAGCGAGAAGTGGCGCGCAACCTCGAAGCGACCGGCATCGATGTCCACCAGCACATCGTCCATCATGCACACCGACCAATGATGGGTGCCGTCGGGCGAAAGCCGCGAGCCGTGCGGCATCGTGCAGGTGGGAACGCGCGTGAGCTCCACCATGTCACGGGTGCCCACCACCGACACGCTCGACGGCACCATCTCGCCGTGGAGATTGAAGTTCACCACCCACGCGAACTCGCCGTCGGCGCTGACCTGCAGCGTGGCCGGAAACGCGCCGAGGTCCACCTGTCCCAGCACCCTGTCGGACTCGGTATCGAGCTTCCACAACGTGCCGTTCGGCACGCCGTGCGCGGTGCTGACGAAGTACGTGCGGCCATCGGGAGACACACCCACGCCATGCGGGCCATCGGGGTCCACCGCGTTCCGGCCGATCACGCGTTCGCGCGAGACGCGCGCGCCGTCTGGGCCGAAGCGGACGACCTGCAATTTGTCCACGGATTCGGCGCCGACGATCACCTCGTACGTGCGCGTGGGCGGCGACGGCGCGACCGCTTGCGCCGCCATCGCATCGGCGGTGAATGCACCAGCCAGCACCGCAGCGGCCAGCGTGTGCACCGCCGACCACCCGGCGTGACTCACGGGGTGATTCTCCCCGGCTTCGGCTTGATCTTGCCGATGAAGAGCCCGGCGTTCATGTCGTTCACGAAGATGAGATCGTCCTTCGCCACCACGCCCCACGTCATCGTCGCGTTGGGTACGTGCGCCTTCGGATCGGACGGATGGAAGGTGGCGATGCTGCGATTCTGCGCGCGGAGGTCGCCACGCAACTCGCCAGACACGTCGATGGCGTGAAAGCCGGCGTTGTACGCGCCCACGTAGAGCGTGTCGCCACGCGCCCACACGTTGTGCACACCGCCGTAATCGGGCTCCCACCACGCGACCGACTTGGGCTTGGTGAGATCCGACACGTCGATCACCTGCAGCCGTCCCCACGCCTGCGTGAGCTCACTGCCGCCCGCCTGACCGAACCCGGCGCCGAACACTTCGTCGGCGATGAACACGTAATCCTTGTGTCGCCATGCCGTGTGTGTACCCCGGATGAAACCGGGGCCACCCTTGAGCTCCACGCGCTTGTACAGCTTGTCGAGATCGTACTTGTACTGCGACACGATCTGCGGCTTCGACGGAGTACCACCCTTGATGCCGTTGCCGACGTCGAGAATGACCAGCCCGTCGTTCCAGAACGATCCGTACAGCAGGCCGTCCTGCACGTCGATGTCGTGCAGCGAGCGCCCGGCCTCGGCGCGCGGCGTCGCCCACACCGCGAGCTCGCGGGGCTGCGACGGGTTGTCGAGGTTGATCACGTGCACCGCACCGGTGCCGTCGTTCGTGATGAAGACGTTGAGCTGGCCGGACTTCCGGTCGCGGTACACGAAGCTCGAGTGCACACCGGCGGTCACCGTCTCGGTGTATTCGCTCACCTTCTTCGGGTGCAGCGGATCCTCGAGCGTGTAGACGACGATACCGTTCTTGCGGTCGCTCGCCCCTTCGCGCGTGTGCACGAGAATCTTGCCGTCTGCGTCGGTCATGAGATCGTTCACGCGACGCGTATTGCTCAGCAGCGAGTCGACGACCTTGGGATCGGCGGGGTTGCTGATGTCGATCACGTAGGCGACGTCACCACCACTCCCCGATCCGAGATACGCCACCTTGCCGTTGGGATGTACCCACACTTCCTCGGTGGAGAATCGTGAGCGCACGACTTTGCCCACCAGTTCGAACTGCTGTCCCACATCACGTTCACTCACCGTGATGGTGGTGCTCGCCGTGGCCGGGCCGGCGACAGCCGTGACGACGTACGTCCCTTCGGCGTACGCCACGAACCGCCCGTCGGCATCGATCTGCCCGTTCCCACCCGACATCGTGTACACGGGCGACAGATCGGTGCGGCGGCGACCACCGGCGTTGAGCGCGAAGGTGAGGCGCACTACATCCCCCTGGCGCACGCGACCGGCGGATGCGGTAAGGCTGCTCCGGCCCGCGGCGGCGCTGACGACCTCCACGGGCATCGTGGTGGTAGCGCCGCCCACCATGGCCGTCAGCGTCGTGCGCCCGGCGGCAACCGCCGTCACCACGCCCTCCGCGCTGACCCGGGCCACCAACGGGTTGGCGCTCTTCCACGTGGCGGGCGTGAGCACCTGGTCTCCATCGCGGGAAATGCCGGAGGCAGTGAGCGGATACGTCTGGCCGGCGACCAGCGCGGTGATCGTCGGCGCGATGGCGACCCGCGTGGGCGCGCCGGCTACCACCTTCACCTCCACACGCTGCACGACCGGGGCGCGGCCGGCTTGCACCGCGGACACCGTGGCCACCACGGTACCCGGAGCCCCGGCCTTCACCCATCCGGAGCGGTCGACCTTACCCTCGAAGCTGTAGCCACCCTGGTTGTACAGAATGCGCGCCTCCGTGGGCGCGCCGTTCGCATCCACGGCGCGCCCCACCAGCAGCACGGAGTCACCAACGGTGACGGTGGGCTGGCTGGGGGTCACGACGATGCGCGCCACCGGCGCGGCCGTTGCGGGGGTCGCGGGCGGCTGCTGCAACGCCAGCGAGAACAAGAATATGGGCATGGTGGTCGAGTGGCTGGTGTGGGAGGCGGCGGATCGGCCGTGGGCCGGTTGACGGGGGCGTGCCTGCGGAGGCGTCACTTGCTGGTGGCGGGCGGCACCGGATCAAACACGCATGGCATGCCCTCGTGCAACGTCACGGTGGATAGCCGCCCTCACGAACAATGCCGTCCGGCTGCATACTTCGCGAGCCTTTCCGGTTCCCCTCTCCTGCCACCGACCTGCGTATGCGCGCCACTCGTCTCTTCGTTGCCGGCCTCGTGCTTGCCGCGTGTGCGCCGGTGCTCCGGGCGCAAACCGTCGACTTCGACGCCGCGACCATTCAGCAGCTGTCCGCCGCGATGGATGCCGGAACCGTCACGAGCGAACGGCTGGTGCGACTCGCCCTGGCGCGCATCGAGGCCTACGACGAGAAGGGGCCGCGCCTCAACGCCGTGCTCACCCTCAACGCCAAAGCGCTCGAGCAGGCGCGGACACTCGACGCGGAACGCAAGGCGACGGGCAAGCGCTCGCCACTGCACGGCATCCCGGTGGTGCTGAAGGACAACTTCGACACGAAGGATCTGCCCACCACCGCGGGGTCGATCTTGCTCGAAGGGTCGCTGCCGCCTGACGACGCGTTTCTCGTGAAGCGGCTGCGCGATGCCGGCGCCGTGATCATCGCCAAGGTGAACCTGTCCGAGTTCGCCTCGGGGAGCGCCTTCAGTTCGCTCGGCGGGCAGACGCGCAATCCGCATGACCCGCTGCGCACCCCGTCTGGGTCGTCCGGCGGCACCGGTGCCTCCATCGCGGCCGCCTTTGCCGTGCTCGGACTCGGCACCGACACCGGGGGGTCCATCCGCGGCCCGGCGGCGGCCAACGGCATCGCCGGACTCAAGCCCACCCTCGGGCTCCTCAGTCGTGACGGCATCGTGCCGCTCGCGTTGAGCTTCGACACCGGTGGCCCCCTCGCACGCCACGTGAGCGATCTGGCCGTGACGCTCGGTCTCCTCACGGGCGTCGATGCGGCGGACACCGTGACCAGACGCAGTGAAGGCCGGTTCGACCGCGACTATACCAAGTATCTCGACACGACGGCCCTGCGCGGCGCGCGCATCGGGGTGGCGCGTGACTTCTTCGGACAGGATGCCGAGGTCGATTGGGTGATGGAAGCCTCGCTCGCCGCCATGCGGGCGGCCGGTGCCGTCACGGTGGATGTTCGACTGCCCAAGTGGCTGCTCGACGCCAAGGGGGAGTTTTATTCGGCTGTGCGCTATCCCGAGTTCGTGGTGCAGGTGGAGCAGTACCTCGCCACGCTCGCGCCGGGATATCCCCGCACGCTCGCCGACATGATCGCGCGTTCGAATGCCATCGTGTCACCGCGGGCCGACGGCGCCGGCCCGAACGAGGTACGCTGGAATCTCTTCAAGCGTGAAGCGGCGAGCGGCACGCTCTCCGACGCCGCGTACACGTCGGTGCGCACACACGGGCTCGCGTTGGTGTCGACAGCGCTGGACGGCGTATTCGCCGCCAACCGCCTCGATGCCATCGTGTATCCCACCGCGTCGCGCCGGCCTGATCTCATCATCGCGCCACCCGAACCGCCTGGCGGTGGCGCCGCGAGCGCGGCCAACTTGGCCAACCTGTCGGGATTGCCCGATCTTATCGTACCGGCCGGGTTCACCACCGACCGTCTACCGGTCACCATTTCCTTCCTCGGCCGCGCCTTCACCGAGGGCCGGCTGCTCGGCCTCGGCTATGCATTCGAACAACGGACGAAAGCCCGGCGGCTGCCCATGCACACGCCCGCGTTGACAGGCGAGAAGATCATCGTGCGCTGAGCGGTTGCGGCAGGGCTACGGGAAGACGGTCAACAGCGCGACCGGCAGGGCAGGGCGTATCAGAAGCTGCCGGTGAACTGGTAGCGTGAGGCCGGGTGCCACATGGCCGCCACGCTGGCCACGCGCCCCCTCGACCGGGTCTGCCGGCGCAGCACGAGGCACGGTTCACCGGAGGTCATGGCCAACAGCTTCGCCACGTGCGACGACGGCGGTACCGCTTCGATGACGAACGACACGCCCTGCAACGGAGCCACGCGCATGAGATAGGCGTTGGGCGTCTGCGACGTGAAGTCCTGCGCCAGATACTCGGGGGCCACGTCCGGATGCACGTACCGGTCTTCCACCTGAATGGGCCGGTCGTTCTCGAAGTGCACGACGACGGAGTGAAAGAGACGGCGCCCCGTGCGCACACCGAACGCCCGGGCCAGCACCTCGTCGGCCTTGCACCGCTCGAGCGTGTGCAGCGCGCTGTGATGCCGGTGCCCTCGCGCCGCGATTTCCTCGGCGATGTTCCGGATCTCCACCAGCGTGGCCTGATACTTCTGCTGCGCCACGTAGGTGCCGGACCCCTGTACCCGCTCCACGATCTGCTCGTCGCTCAGCTCACGGAGCGCACGGTTCACCGTCATGCGCGAGACGCCGAACTCGCGGGCCAGCGCCTCTTCACCCGGGATGGCGTCGCCCTCCTGCCACGCGCCGCGCTGGATCCGGTCCAGCACGTAGCGCTTGACGCGTTGGTAGGCGGGGAGCGGCGAGGCGGCACTCATGGCGGGAATGACTGGGTTCGTCGATGACGCGGCAATCTGGCGGCCGGCCAAGTTGTATATACATTTGATGAACGTCCCCCGCCAGCCCGTTCCGCTCGAGACTCCTCAATGGCCAGCGCCACCATCACCGATCCGCGCCTCGACACGAGCCGCGTCGTGCGTGCCCCGCGTGGTACGCAGCTGCACTGCAAGAACTGGATTGCCGAAGCCGCATACCGCATGCTGCAGAACAATCTCGACGCCGAAGTCGCCGAGCATCCGCAGCATCTCGTGGTCTACGGCGGCATCGGACGCGCGGCGCGCGATTGGGCCAGCTTCGATCAAATCCTCGCGTCGCTGCGGGCGCTCGAACACGACGAGTCGCTGCTCATCCAGTCGGGGAAGCCGGTGGGCGTGTTCCGCACCCATCCCGATGCGCCGCGCGTGCTCATCGCGAACAGCAACCTCGTGCCGAAGTGGGCGAACTGGGAGCACTTCAATGAGCTCGACCGGCGCGGGCTGTTCATGTATGGGCAGATGACCGCCGGCAGCTGGATCTACATCGGCACGCAAGGCATTGTGCAGGGCACCTTCGAAACCTTCGTGGAAGCGGGGCGCCAGCACTACGGCAACGATCTCGCCGGACGATGGATCCTCACGTCGGGACTCGGCGGCATGGGCGGCGCGCAGCCGCTGGCGGCCACGCTGGCGGGTGCGTGCTCCCTCAACATCGAGTGTCAGCAGAGCAGCATCGATTTCCGGTTGCGCACGCGTTACGTGGACATGCAGGCGCGCGATCTCGATCACGCCCTCGAACTCGTGCGGGAGCACACCGCGCGCAAGGACGCCGTGTCGATCGCCCTGCTGGGGAATGCCGCCGAGCTGCTCCCCGAGCTCGTACGGCGCGCGAAGGCCGGCGGCATGCGCCCCGACATCGTCACCGACCAGACGTCGGCGCACGATCTCATCAACGGCTATCTGCCGGCGGGATGGACGGTCGCGCAGTGGAAGGCGGCACAACAGGATCCGTCGCAGCACGCCGCGCTCAAGGCTGCGGCCACCGAAAGCTGCGCCGTGCACGTACGGGCGATGCTCGACTTTCATGCGATGGGCGTACCCACCGTGGACTACGGCAACAACATCCGGCAGGTGGCGTTCGACCACGGCGTTGCCAACGCCTTTGCCTTCCCCGGCTTCGTACCGGCGTACATCCGTCCGCTCTTCTGCGAAGGCAAAGGCCCGTTCCGCTGGGTGGCCCTGTCGGGGGATCCGGAGGACATCTACCGAACCGACGCGAAGATCAAGGAACTCTTCCCCGAGAACACGCGCACGCACCGTTGGCTCGACATGGCGCGCGAGCACATCCGCTTTCAGGGGCTCCCCGCACGCATCTGTTGGCTGGGCCTCGGCGAACGGCATGTCGCCGGGCTCGCCTTCAACGAGATGGTGCGCACCGGAGAGTTGAAGGCGCCGGTCGTGATCGGCCGCGATCATCTCGATACGGGCTCCGTGGCCAGCCCCAATCGCGAAACGGAAGGCATGAAAGATGGTACCGACGCGGTGAGCGACTGGCCGCTCCTCAACGCGCTGCTCAATACGGCTGGCGGTGCGAGCTGGGTGAGTCTGCATCATGGTGGTGGCGTCGGCATGGGGTACTCGCAGCACGCGGGTATGGTCATCGTGGCCGACGGCACCGATGCTGCCGCCCAGCGACTCGCGCGGGTGCTGGTGAACGACTGCGCGTCGGGCGTCATGCGTCACGCCGATGCGGGCTACGACCTGGCTATCGCCACCGCTGAACGCTTCGGCTTGACGCTGCCGATGATCCATCCCGCCGCCTCGTGAGCACGGACCGGCCATGACCACACCATTCACGATTACGCCCGGCGAACTCACGCTCGCCGATCTGCGACGCATCTGGGCGCAGCCCACCACGGTCATGCTGCATGCCGATGCGCTTGCGGCCGTCGAGCGCGCCGCGGCCACGATTCACGCCATCGTGGACAAGGGCGACGCGGCCTACGGCATCAACACCGGGTTCGGCAAGCTCGCCAAGTCGCGCATTCCCGACGCACAGCTCGAGCAGTTGCAGCGCAATCTCATCCTGTCGCATGCGGTGGGCGTGGGTGAGCCCATGAGCGACGCGACGGTACGGCTGCTCATGGTGACGAAGGCGGCGAGTCTGGCGCGCGGCTATTCCGGCGTGCGCACCGTGGTCATCGATACGCTGCTCGCTCTGCTCAACGCCGGCATCATGCCGGTCATCCCCGTGAAGGGGTCCGTGGGCGCCTCAGGCGACCTCGCGCCGCTGTCGCACATGACACTCGCGCTCATGGGCGTAGGATCGGTGCGCGTACACGGCACGGTGTGCAGCGCAGCCGACGCCCTTGCCGCCGCCGGCATCACGCCGCTTACCCTCGCGGCCAAGGAGGGGCTGGCCCTCATCAACGGCACGCAGGTGAGTACGGCCCTCACGCTGCACGGGCTCTTCATGGCGGAGCGGCTGCTCGAGGCCGGCACGGTGATCGGCGCGCTGTGCGTCGATGCGGCCAAGGGGAGCGATACGCCGTTCGACCCGCGCATTCACGCGGTCCGCGGACAGCCCGGACAGATCGCGCAGGCTGCCGTGGTGCGAGCCATGCTCGCCGGCAGCGAAATCCGTCGCTCGCATCTGGTGAACGACGAGCGCGTGCAGGATCCGTACAGCCTGCGCTGCCAGCCGCAGGTCATGGGTGCCTGCCGCGATCTCATCGTGAACGCGGCGCGTACGCTGCTCATCGAGGCCAACGCCGTCACCGACAATCCGCTGGTGTTCACCGACACGAGCGAGGTGCTGTCGGGGGGCAACTTCCATGCGGAGCCGGTCGCCTTCGCCGCCGACACGCTGGCGCTCGCCATCAGCGAAATTGGTGCCATCTCCGAGCGGCGTATCGCCTTGCTCATCGACAGCACGATCTCCGGGCTGCCACCGTTCCTCGTGAACAATCCGGGGCTCAACAGCGGCTTCATGATCGCGCATGTTACGGCGGCGGCGCTCGCGTCGGAGAACAAGTCGCACGCGCATCCGGCCAGCGTAGACAGCCTGCCCACCAGCGCCAATCAGGAAGACCACGTGAGCATGGCCACGTTTGCCGGCCGGCGCCTGGCCGAGATGGCGGAAAACACGGCGACGATTCTCGGCATCGAGTGGCTCGCGGCGGCGCAGGGTGTCGACTTCCACCGGCCGCTCACCACCAGCCCGCGTCTCGAGCAGGTGCACGCGACACTCCGTCAGCGCGTGCCGTTCTACGCGGAAGACCGCCTCTTCGCGCCGGACATCGAGGTGGCACGCTCGCTGGTGGCGCACGGCGCGGCCGGCGGTGGGCAGCAGGATCTGCTCGCCACTCTCTGGAGCTGACGCACCATGACGGCGCGTGTTCTGTGGTACAACGCCACACTCGCCACGCTGACCCATGGCGCGCCCGACGGCTGGGGGCTCGTGCCGAACGGTGCGCTGCTCACCGAGGGGAGCACCATCGCGTGGGTGGGCCCCTACGTCGACCGGCCTGCGGCCGCGGCAGGCGCGCGTGAAGTGAACTTGGGCGGGCG
>Ga0222712_10006089_pt1 | contig 11989 bp, 1 predicted proteins | sample C33_657DmetaG_FD_165043 | JGI IMG/M metagenome (GOLD analysis project Ga0222712, IMG submission 165043) | Estuarine water microbial communities from San Francisco Bay, California, United States - C33_657D | ecosystem: Environmental > Aquatic > Marine > Unclassified | place: USA: California... | reverse complement strand
AGCCATCATACTATCCATTGCATTAGCAACTTGTTTAGACTCTTCTAGTGTAAAGTTATCATTGATGATTTTGCTTCTGTTTAGTTTCCCAAACATAACATTATCCATGGATGGTTTTAAATTAGAGAGTATCTCTGGATTTTTTGAAGCTCTATAAAGTTTGTCAAACATTTCTTTAATAGAGGTGATATCCTGAAGTTTAGTAACAACTTCTTTCTTAGTAGTTCGACCAAAGAGTTTTTGTAAGAACTGGTAAATCTTATCAAAGATCTTTCCTAAGAAACCTTTAGTAGCTTTTTTACCTTTTGATTTAGCATAGTCTCTAAACTCTTCAGCTATGTCTTCTTCTACTATTTCATAATCTTCCGGTTTAGAAAAAGTTAATCCTTTATATTTAGGAAGTTTTGAAACCTTTTCATACAACTCAAGCTTTTCATCAAATGTTAAGAACAACTGAGAAAATCCGTGCCATGCTTCATGGTACACATCAACCATTGTTCCACCATCAGCTTCATATAATGTAATTCCATAACCTGACCATGTTGCAAATGCATCAGAGTTTACTACTTCAGTAATTCTCTCAAGAGAGATAAATTTACTTAAAGGTGAATTATTCCACCATCTCTCTGCAGCTTCTCTATCAGACTTAGATGTAAATACTTTATCTAAGAACTTGTTTCTAAGTTTATCCCTGTTAAGACCTTTCTTTTTATAGAATGCAGAATTAGAAGAACCATTAATGATATCATCTACTAGGTATGTTCTAGTAGCAGGATTCATTTTAATTTTTTCTTCTTTAACTTGAGCCTCAGTTAATGGAGTAGGTTTAATATCAGTCTTGATATCAGGACTTGCATCTAATGCATTTTTTCTAAACTCTGTTATTTGTGCTTCAGTTAAACCAACTTCTTCTGCTAACTCAGCTACCTTTAAACCAGATTTATACTTTTCAAATTTTCCACCAGCATCTTTAATTTGCTGCTTCATGGAAATTGTATAAGGTGACTCTTGTCTTGGTGTAGATGTAGTAACAGGTTTGGTACGTGCTTGTTTTTTAGGAACAGATTTAGTCTCTTCCTTATCTGTTTTAGCTTTAGTCTGTGGTTTTGATTGAACCGGTTTAGGTCTTCCAATTGGAATCACTCCATCATACTCAATAGTACCTTCAGGAATCACATAGTTTAGATATGCATTAAGACCTTCTTCATATGCTAAAGCATCATCAGTATAAGTTATTTTGATATAAGGTTTAATTACATCAAAGTAATTTTTACTTGTAGAAGTTATCTTACCATTCTCTACTGTGTAATCAGTAAACGTAGTATTTCTATATTTATTGTTGTACTGAACATTTGCTGGCCAGTATCCATTAGAACCCTCTTCTTCACCAGCTTTTGCTTTTTTAGGTCTTGCTGCTAGTAAATGGTCATTAATAAGTTTTTTACCTTCCTCGGTATAAAGTACATCTTCTGGGATAGCTACTCCATTTAATTCTACAACTAAAGTCTTTTCATTATTAATGGTAAGAACTTTAGCTTGTATCCTATCACGGTTTGTATTAAAACCTTTAGGTCTAGCATTATTAATGAAGATCTCAAAGTATGCTTTTCTTTCTTCAGGAGAAAGTTGTCTTCCTTTAAGTTCAGCTGTAGTAGTAAGTACGGTAGCAATTTTATCTGCTAGTTCTGCATTAATATCAGATCTTTGGAAGAATAGTTGTTGATCAACAGTTAATCCACCGGCTTTTGTTTTTTGAACAATAATATACTGACTACCTTTTAAAGGTCCCGTAGTAATAGGTGTGTAGTTTTTAAGATCTTTTTCGGTAATACCAGACTCTGCTAAACTAACTTCTTTAACTGATTCAGTAGGAATACCAAAAGTACCACCAGTAATTGGTAGTATAACTTGTAAACCTGCTTCACTAGACTCAATCAACTTTCGTAATTGATAAAGATCATTCATTTCTTTTTCTTGACGATCTCTAATATCTTTTACAAGTTGCTCGTACTGTTTCTTACTTACTTTTACTTTACCGTTACTTTCCTCTTCAATTTTATTTTTTTGTCTTGTTGCAATTACCTCAGCTTCAACAAGATTGTATTTTCTACTAGCTCTGTTTGAGAGTAATAGTTTACCATCAACCAAGTTTACCTTTCTCAGATATTGATAGACTATTCTACCTTCTTCTGGATTCTCAGTTAAACTACCATCTTCCTTAAAGTATAAAAAGTTTCCTTTTGCATCTGTTAGTACACCAATGATACCATTGTTATCAGGATGTTTTTCTAGAAAGTTTTTATCATCAGTTGTAAGTAATTCCATAGGAATTGATCTTGTTAACTGTGTGCTTAATGCAATAGTAACTCCTTGATACTCAAGTTCTTCTGTTCCAATTCTGTCTCTTGATCTTTGAACAATAGACTTAATTACCTCTGAAAATAATTTTTTCTCAGAGTCAATAATGTTTCTATCTTCTTCAGATACTTCTTCTGGATTTTCTGCATATGCTACTTGCAAAGATGTTGTCCATGCACTTGTAACTTTTGCTCCGTTGTTTTCATTGTAAGACCAAAGAACTTTTTTATCAATATCAATATCTGGAGCAAAGTCTTTTTTGGTTTTATTAGTATTCTTGATTTCAGAATCAATCTCTTGCTTACTTTTTTTTGGAGTTGCCACATCTTTACCTACTTCAGCAAGATCAGCAAAACGTTTTCTCATTTTTGCAAGACCAGTAAAGTCAAAATTATTATCTACTAGATAATCATTTACTTCATCATCTTGAGTAACCAAATGAAATATGTCTGGAATTGCTTGAGCATAGAACAATGACTTAACTTGATCTCCAGAACCTGCTTTTACAACATCATATGTTTCTTTTACCAACTGATTAACATCAATAGGGGGTAATTTAGAATCATTTATTCTATCAATTATCTCACCATATATTACTTCATAAAGGTCAAGTACCTGATCCCTATTTAAACTACATGCCATTTTAACAAAGTTTTGAGTTGTCTGCTAATTTATCCCATCTTGATTTTTTGTCAGATGCTTTTGCTTTTGCCTTTGAGTTAGGAATAGCAGTTGGATCATCCTGGATTCCCTTGATTACATCTTTAGATTCATTTGAATCTTCAATATCCACAGGGGTTAATTTTACTTCTGGTTCCGGTTGAGTTGCTTCCATAGTTGTTTTTTCAAAGTTTTCTACAAGTTCAGCTTCATTAAAAGTTTTAGTCTCATCAGTCTTGATATTTTTCAATGTTACTGCTTTACGAGTCTTTTTAACTACAACTACAACTTCATTAGAGATATCAGTAAAGATAGGATTTTTACTTATAAGATACTCATTTACTCCGACATTTGCAATAGAAACAATAGTCTTTAACTCTTCTAATCTGTTAAGATATGCTTCTCTCAATTGAGTCATATCCTCATCATTTTTAACGGCATCTAAGAACTCTTTTTGATATACCTCTTCAATGTTCTCTAATGTGGCATTATTGATGTTAGAAACAGCTTCAATTGTTGCTTCTTCAGAAACTACAGGTTCTTCAAAAGTTTCACCTAATTGTTCTTCTCTTGCTGCTTTAACAAGTTCTTTGAGTTCCTCTCTTGTAGCTGGTCTAGAAACTCTTTCTGTTGGTCTTCTGGTAGCCCCTTCATTCTTAGGTAAACTAGTCCCTTCCTGTACTTCTTGTTCTCCGAAGACTTTTGCAACTTGTTTGTAGTTTTTGATTTTTCCATCTTTGGTAAGTTTAATTAGCTCTAAGTTATTACTTAATTCATTTAATGCATTGATCTGGTTTGTTATATCATCAACAAGATCTCCACGATTAATTACTGTATAACCTAATTGATTTAATTTTTCTACAGAGTCTTCAATCCATAATTGGATCCCTAATAAGTCTCTTGAGTTTACAGATTTTGTATCACCATCAAGTAGTCTATCCAATGCATCAGGATATTGTTCAGAAAGTATTTCTGTAATAGCATCTGCTAATGTTCTACTGATTGAAAGATTACTGATTGATTTAAGATCTTGTGTCTCTTGTGCTGCTGTAGCATCCTTAGTAAGTCTTTGGAAGTTATTAGGAAGTCTGTTTAATGCAAAGATGTAGTTGTTTGCATTCTCTCCATAGATATATAACTTTTTGTTTGAATCAAACAATGACTTTCTTTTAGCTGAAAGTTGAGATATTTGATTTTGTAACTGACCAATTCTAGTTATAATAGCATCTCTCTCTGTGGTTTCATTTAATACTTTACGTAGTTCTCCAACCTTATTAGAAAGTTCTCCGACTTGTTTATCAAGTTGACTAATCATTTCATCATTAGTCATGTAACTCAAAGCGGTAATGTTACCACTGCTATCACGGAGCACATTGTATTTAACACCATTGATACTAGCAATACTTTCATCTTTATTGGAGAAAGAAGCATTGATAACTTCATTGTTTACTGTAGAAAGTTGACCAATAGATTCAATAGGCACAACTAATTGAAGACCTACTTTATCTAGAGTAATACTACCATCACTTACATTTGCCGCATTATTTTGTAATGGGAATAGTTCTGTAATACCTTGGGCAGAATCAATAGCACTTGAGATTTTTTTAATGTTGTCTTCAAGTTCTTTTATTGTTTCTTCTGATCCATACTCTTTCTCAACATCTAAGTTAGCTTCTAATGCATCTAAAGTAAGTTGTAGAGCTGTAATATCATTATTGATAGTTACTTCTACTGCAAAGTTACCGTCCGGTGTTCTTACAAGTTTTCCTGTACGACCATTGTAAATAACAGCTTTGTTTAAGTTGTCATCTAACTTATTCATTTTAGGATCTGACTCAGGTAATCCTTCGGTTACAGTACCTTCTTTAGCTTTTGCTTCTTGTTTGGTAGGAACTTTGATATCAGGAGTGATCTTAACTATACCAAAGTTTTCAATTTCTGGTAAGTATTGTAAATCAATTGTATCATCTCCAGGAGCAACAATTTCAGCTAACTCAATATCATCAATATATCCAATTTTATCTTTGCTGAGTGTCATGTCAAATGGCATCAACTTAAGATCTGGAGTTATACCAGTACTGTTATAGAACTGATAACCATAAATAGATTGTTGAGCTCTAAAGTATACTGAGCTTTCATATTTTGCTTCAGGATTTCCAAAGTCTTTCCATCCACTTACTATTTTACCATTTCTTTCTTTTCTCTTTTTGGTTTTGATATCTACAATTGCTACTGACCCATCTTCTCTTAAAAGCAATAAGTCAACCTCTCCTGTAACACCTCTACCGTCTCTTAAATTCTTATCAAATAATTTTACGTTTTCTGAAAGAATCATGTATGTTCCATCTACAATACCAAGTCTGAACTTAGTGATCATTCCTCCAGGTTTTGTTGGAGTTACTGGTGCAAACAATTTGTCAAAAGCTTTTCTTGACATTACATCTGATATCTTAATGTCACGACCTTTACTTTGAAAAGTTGAATCATAAGTAAATTCACTAAACTTAGATTCATTAGCGGCATTAGGAGTTAAGAATATTCTTATTAGTGCATCAACATAATCACCTGCATCTGAAGATTCTTTAAATGCATATTTATCAATAGTATTTTTAAGATGCTCATAAGTACCTACAGTCTTCAATGAATTCTCAACAGCCTCAAGTTTTTCTGGGTATTTAAATTCTTTCCAACCTCTATATACTTCTCTTTTAAATGCATCCATGAAAAGTCTAATACGATCTTCTTCAACAATTTCTGGATCCTCAAAGAATTGCTCGTATAATCTTTGCACAGGAGAAGGTAAAACATTACCATCTTTATCTACTGTAGGTTTAATAGGACTATATTCAAATGAGTCTTTACCTTTTACAGAATTTTCTACTTCTTCAGCTACTTGAGTGGTACGGTCAGGCATTGGATCATTAGGACCTCTATCTCTAAAGTTTCTACCAATCATGTTACCTTCTTCATCAAATACCTCAACAACTTCATTTTGTTTGTCAATAATATTTTCTTGAATTATACTCATAGTTTCCTCAGCTATGTTTCTTGGTTCAGCTGCAGATACTCTTGCACTGAGATAACCATTCATAGCCTCAATATCATCTTTGATATTTTGAATATCTTCCGGAGTAAGTTGTATTTTAGTACTAGAATTATCAGGATCAGGGTATTCCCCATCCTTTAAAAACTTCTCAAATTTTTTAATCAAACTTGATATTGTATATGCAGTAGTTTGATTATTGATTTGTAATTCAATGAACTTTAATTTTGGTGGTTCAGCAAGTCTTTTAGCTTTATCCAAAGCAGTTTGTTTTGCTTCCTCATTAAATCTTTCAATCAAATCAGACTGTCTTTCTAACCAGTTTGCACGAAGTCTTTCATACTCCATAGGGTTTTTAGTCTTGATATCAAGAGACTCAAGTAAAACATCCACTAAGTATTTATCAAATAAATCCGTGATTTCATTCTGGAATACACCATCAAAATCTTGAAACTCTGTTTTAGTAGTATACTGATCCGGTGTGTTTTCATCAACACCTCTTTCTCTAAAGTCTTCTTTTACTTCAGAGATTAATGCATCATACTTATCATTGATCTGTTGTACAGCTTCTTGATATGCAAGATATTCTGTTGAGTTTTCTATATCAATAGTTGGAGCAGCAGCTTCTTTATTTAACTCTTCTTCAATTTGAGCTAGTCTTGCTGTTGCAAATTGACCATAGATTTGAGCATTTAATGCAGCTGATACTTTTGTATCAATTGCTTCTTGCTGATCATCAATATCTGAAGTATCAAATTTCTGTGCTAGATTAAATATGATTTGTTTTTTCTGAGGATCATTTTTATGAAGCTCAGTTTGCTCATCAAAATATTGTTGTGGGTTTTCACCTTGACTAGCTAATACTTCAGACATAACATCTGCTGCAGCTAATACTTCAACATAGTTATCTGACTGTAACTTATCTATTGCTTTAACAATAATAGTTTTTTCTTTTTCAAGAGCTTCTCTTTCTTCTGGAGTAAGTTCTTCTGATGCAATTCTTGAAGCTTCTTGTGTACGGTATTCCTCTTCGGTCATACCATATCTATCAAGAAACTCTTGATCATACTTTTGTTTTTCTTTATCTAGTGCAACTTGTCTATCTTCCTCAAGAGTACTAATTCTTTTATCAAGAATTTGTTTTTGAGTAAGTGGGTCACCAGCAGGTTTCTTTTCTGCTAGTGCTGCAGCTTTAAAGAAAATACCAATTAACTCTTCATAAAGTACAGAACCTTTATTAATGATTCTATTGTTTGTTACATCAATAAATTGCTCAGGTAAATACTTCTTATCCTCAACCCATTTAGCAAATTCTTCAAGGTCAATATAGATTCCTTGGTCTGCTAATGTATTTAATAAGGTATTATTTTCAATACTTTCTATTTCCTGATTAACAATGTCTTTTACAATCTCTTCTCTATTATGATAAAGATCTTTCATGAACTTGAAGTTTCTCATCAAGTGCTCATAAAACTCTCTTGGATTAGCAAGAAGATTTACATACTCAATAAGTCTAGCATTTTCATTTTTTAAGATATGGGTATCTAATAATTTATCAAATAAATCATCAATACCACCTTCCATATTTTGAAGTTCTGACTGCAATTGCATTCTACTTTCATTGTCTCCTGCTAAAGAATACAATAAATCACTGAATGCTTCTTTGTAATCTAAGAATTCATTTGACTCCCCTTTGTCATACTGTTCAACTACTTTATTAATTGCTTTTACAGTAGCTTGATTATCAGTAAGATCTGGATCTTCATTTAAGATTTCATTCTTAATATTATCTAAGAATGTTTTATTGATAAATAAGTCAACTAGATTCTCTTGTTTCTCTTGAAACTTGGTGTATGTTTCAATTAACTCTCTTTTTCTTGTTGCTTCACCTAATGCTTCTGCACTACCAAACTGTTGTAGGTTTTCTACTTCAGTCTTAAGCATTTCAATTTCTTTTGTTAATCTGTTAGGATCAGTAAATCCAACGAAGTCAGCAAAGTTTGAATTCTTTAATACAGATAATGAAGACAAGTCACCATAAATTGATTTTAGTCTTTTGACATTATCATCATAAGAGTTATGAAGGAAGATGTAATTATATAATGACTGGTTATATGCTTTATTATATATCTCAGCTATTCTATATTCTTCACTATCCTTTTCATAGTCATCTAGATTAGCCATGAACTTCATCTGGTTCTTTGCTTCATTCCATCTGTCACGGATTTTTTTTGCATTTTCTAAAGACTTATCAAATCTTTCCAATGCTTTTTGTCCTTGACCTGGAGCTAAGTTCCATGCTTGTTCAATATCTTCTGGTGATGCTTGTTTGTAACCTTCATAATGTTTCAAGAACATGTCAAAGGTACCGTTCTGAAGTGAACTCAATACAGCAGATTGGAATGCAGTAAACTCTGCATCTCTAATTTCTTTTGTAGTATGTTCATCAGGGTTATCTACAACATTAGCTACCAATGCTTGGTTTGCATAGTTGTTGATTCTTGGGTCAAAAAAGAACTGACCATTCTTATACATAGTGTTTAATTCATTAACCACTGTATCAGCTAGTTCTTCTCTTCCCTCTATGTATTGTCTGTAACTTGGATCTTTTTTAAAGTAATCATTGAAACCAATAGTTGCATATTTTTTCATAGTTCCCGGTGCTTGTAGGATTGTTCCCATTAACATACCGGATAAGAAAGTTTCAAGACCTTGAGAACTCCATTGTTTTGATATTGCATCCCCAACTAATCCAGCACCATATCTAAAGTTTCTGGCATCTGGATTCTTATATGTTTCAACGTAATAGTTTTGAGTAGCATCTTGTAATACATCTTGTGCTAACTCTTGTACACCTTCCACCACATTGGCTTTAAAGTAATTCAAACCTACTTTACCATATGTACGTGGTTTAGCTAAAGATTTAATTGCATTTACTAAACTTATTTTTTGTTTACTAAATGCTCCCTCTAAAGCTTTTTTACCTGGATCAAATATAACTTGGAATTCTTTTCCTACATTGGTTACTACTTTTCCAAAGTTAAACTTAGGAACACCTTTTAAAAAGCTTGCATTAGTAATAGAAGGGAAAACAATCTTGTTACTATAGTAGATAAGTGCTGTGTTATTAAGAGTATTCCAGAAAGCACCTTTTGATGCTTGTCTCATCATTGACTCTTGTTCTTCTAATGTTGGTGCTTTACCTGTAGCTTTATAATGATCATTGTACAATCTATCATATGTTTGATATCTTGTAAAACCACCTTCTAATTTACCTTCTGACATTGCCATATTCATTGCCATCATATCATGCCACAATGCACCAGCAGTTACAGAACTTCTTGCAAGATTGGTAAGGTTATCTGTATTTTTTATTTGTCTATAAGCTTCAAGACTATTGTGTAATGGGTTTACAAAGTTTCCAAAATGAGAACCTGCAGACTTAAATAAATCTTTAGCTTTAGCTAAATTAGAATAGTTCTTTACACTAGAAAATAACTTTGCAGTACCTTTTGATGCATCAATCAATGCTCGTGGAAGACTACCTACTTTACTTGCAAATGCTGCTCCCCCTTCTAAAGCTCCGGATGCAGTGTTACCACCTCCAAAAGTTGCACCAATTAATGTTCCTTCCACAGCTCCTTCTAACAAGATACCCATTGAGTAAGATGCTGAGTTAAGAAGGTTTACAGCAAACTGTCCTGCACCACCTTTAGTAGATGCTCCAATTGCATTATAGTATTCATAGTCTCTTGCACTCTGTGGATCTGCATCAAAAAGACCATTACCATCCATCATACTTTTGTAAGACCGGATAGGATCCATAAAACCTTTAGACAACATTGGCCATGCAGCATGTGTTGCCCATCTACTTAAGTCATCACCAAAAGTTGTGTTTTGATTAAACCAAGTTTCATTATCAATAAGTGGATGAAATCCTACTTTGTTAAATGTATCTTGACCATAAGCTTTGTATCTCTCTCTAAATGTTCCTTTAGGAGATGCATCATAAGCATAAGGTTCTGCATATGCACCTAAGTCTGAAGAATTATTAATTTTTGCCATACCACCATTGAGTACAGCATCAAATGCACCTGTAGTAGATCCATTCATTTGTGCACTTCTAACATCAGATGGAGCAAAATGAGGAGATACTCCAGAAGTATTATCCTTAATGTAGTTAGTAGGATTAACAAAATTGTCTTTCCATTCAACCTTTGGAGCTAATGATTGTTCAATCCTTGCTGGATTTAAAAACTCACTCTTTGCAAGTAATTGATCAAATGCTGATGGTTGACTATCTAAATTCTCTGCATTATTAATTGTTGACTCAGCCATTGTAGTTATTTATTATAGTTCCAAAAAGGACTACTAGGGGTAATACCAAAGTTTTTGTTAGCATTTTCAATTGCTTTCTGATCTCCTGATTGATGTATTTTTCTATACATATCAAAATTCAATTGACGTAAACTGTTTATCATATTAAATGATTCCATTTCTTTTTGATCAATAGTTTTACCACTTCTTACATCAAGATCCCAATATCTTTCATGTCTTTTCTTAGAACCATCAGGTAACATTTCATAAGCTTCAACAGCTCCAATATAATCACTTGCACCAGGTGTTTTAGTAATTGTATATGATCCTGTTCCAGTAGGGTCTTTAAAGTTGATAGGACCTTGTTTTAATAATGCTTCAGTTGCAGTTGGGAATTGATTACCATACAATGGATTACTTGTCCAAGTATTTGAAGGTGCTATGAATGTAATACCATTTTGATAAATTTTATCAATCTTAGCTTTAACATCACTTTCTTTTGCATCAGCACCCATTACACTTTTAATAGCTTTTTCAATAACTTCTCTAGGTGCCATAAGTTTCATAGAACCTAGTCCTTCATTTTCCATAGCAACAGTAGTACCACCAATAAAGAAAGGATTTAAATCTTTATTAGTATTTAACTGTGCTTGTAACTCAGCTACAACTGCTAGTGCTTCACTTTTATCAATACCTGTATTTGCCCATTCTTCATCACTACCTGGAAGTATATTTCCGTTAGTAGTAATTCTATATTTACTTTGATCTTGATTCCAGTTTGTACCTAAGATAGTATTAAACATTGAACTAGCTGATTGATTTCCTGGATCCCATTGAACTCCTGGTGCAACTTTCATCATACCAGTTTCAGCAGCTAAACCATATTCATTTGCCCCACCTTTTTTAACAATAGATGGGAAGTATGCTTGTAGACCACCTTTATCAGGAGGAAGATTAGTAAGTTCATCAAATGAGTTATCAAATACATCTGCAACCCAAGAAGCTCCGGCTTCAACATTTTCTCTACCATCACCTACCATTCCTGGTATGTTTGTTAATGGAAATACATAGTTGTACCATTTTTTTTCTGCAGGTTGATTTGTTTTCTTACCAATATTAAATCCTAATATTGCTGAAACTTGATCATCAACTTGTGCTGCAATTTTATTAAACTCTTCTGTATGACCTTTACCATCTAATGCATATCTGTTCATTACAAGATTGACAGCTTGATCAATTTTCTCAGGAGTTACATTAGCATATTTTTTTGGGTCCTTAGCTTTAACCTCAGCTACAATATATCCTAGATCTTCTCTAAACTTATTTCTGATATTATCATAGTTTTGATTACGAACAATATTTAGAGCATCATCTACTCTAGACATTTGTTGTAATTCCATAATTGCTTTATCTCCAAAATATGATTTTGCTACTCCAGTTGCTGAATGTTGTGTTGCCCAAGTTTGTAAACTTGCATTTAAGTTATAGATCTGACCGTTATCTGCTGTTCTTCTAGTAAATGTTGTAGGATCACTTGTATAACTTTGCCACACACTTCCCCAGACTTTCTTAATTGCTACTAAGTTTTGTGCAGAACTACCCTCTTTTAAA
>Ga0222712_10006086_pt1 | contig 11994 bp, 14 predicted proteins | sample C33_657DmetaG_FD_165043 | JGI IMG/M metagenome (GOLD analysis project Ga0222712, IMG submission 165043) | Estuarine water microbial communities from San Francisco Bay, California, United States - C33_657D | ecosystem: Environmental > Aquatic > Marine > Unclassified | place: USA: California... | reverse complement strand
CCTACTTGATTTACTCACCAAGACTTTTGGACTATAAGCCGACTAACGTTGAGAACCTAAGGCTGATTAGCAAGTTCATAAACTTGGTTTGGAAAGCTAGATAGGTTCTTTCCCGCACTCATACATGTCAACCCGGTGCAGGCAGGATCTGTCAAAGACGATCCAGCTGCCCTTAGGTGCTTGCTTAGCCTCAGCTGTATGCCCCGCACACATGAACTCAAACTGTGAGCATTTCGAACAGATCAGCCTGTGGGTAGCAACCTCATTGCAGTCTTTGTAATCGCAGTGGACGTTAAAATCCAGATGGTCGATCACATCGACAACAATTTTGGTATTTGAACTAGTTTCAGACATTAACTACATCCTAGATAGATAAACAGATAACTCGTTGTTTACTTTTCGATCCGGTCTTTGTGATGTCCGGGCAGAGCGAAAATAACCCTGTTTGGATTTCCATCTGAGTATTTCAATCTTCCAAGTAAGCCCATGGAGTCGACTAAATCCGCTGTCGCCTTGGTGGACACTCCCCAGAAGTCATCCTCTGTGATTTTGTGAACCGTTACTAAGGTTGTCAGAACCAGCTCTGCGATCTCTTCGGTTGAATACTCTGGGGTGAAATAGCGGGTGTAGTTAGGGTTCCCAGCATGATTCTGCCGATATTCCTCTGGGCTCACATCTGGATTGTCCCAACCATAGAACTCAAGGACTTCGCGCTCATAGTCAGTAAGTTGAGGAACTAGATGTAAATTGCTGGAAAGCTCAATCTCAAAGATGCCAATGTCCCAGCGTCCCTGGAGATATGGAGAGGTATAGGGGCTAGCCCCATACCTCTTTCCATATGTCTGAATCTGGAAGTTGCCGCCAGACTTGCTTCTTTCGAGCAAGCTGGCGATTACCTTGGCAATTGGTTCCCACTGTGGCCCTAGAAATGGGTTCTGTGCTACCAATTAGCCATTCACCCCTGCACGCCAGAAATCAACATCCGCAGCATTCAAAAGCCAAGCCTCGAACTTCTCGTTGCTAAGAGCTGCGTCGCAGCGCTTCTCGCGGATCAGCTTGATGGCGTCTTCAGGTGTATACCCATCACGGATGAGCACTAGCGCCATGATTAGCCCAGAACGGTTAATCCCCGCCTGGCAACGAATCAGAACCTGCTTACCGGCTTTCCAGTCAGCGTGAGCTTCACGAACTAACCAGAACAGGTCCTGCTCTGGATCGAAGTCGTTCATGTTGCCGTCAAAGAAAGTGAATCTAAGTTCTTTGACATTGTGGCCGCAAGGGTTGGCGTGAACATAGGCCGTTACAACCGTGTCAAACTCGTTTGCTTTGACCTGGGTAGCAGCAATGTAATCCTGGGCTTCCCATGAGCGCATGTTCTCCGGTGCTCGCTTTATGAAAGCACCGAGCTCATCATGCTCATCGGTTCCACCCTGAAATAGTCCAGGCAGGATCTCATTCCAGAGCTTCTCTGGATAGAACGGTCTAGTCATTTGCTAACACGCCCTCTCTTACCTTGTTGAAGATAGTTTCCACTACTAGAGCCCAAGTCTCTGGAGTCTCTTTGAGTGGCTGGTAGCCACCGGCACCGCCAATAAGGACTCTGCCTTCAGAGTACTTGTTAGCCATGTCAGCAACCATCTCAGCTGCATACTTATAGCCAACTGAGGTGTAGTTCGAATCAACTCCGAGGTTGTTAGCACCGGTGTGTCCATCCGCTCCAGCTGCAAGCAGAATTACATCAGGCTGATATCTCTCAATGATTTCTCTAGCCTGATCAATGAACTGCATGAACACATCATCACCATCACCGTGCCTAACACAGAAGTTGTAACAGTGATCTGCTTCGTCATGGGTAGGACCAAATGTTGTTTGGAACTTGTAAGAACCAGGGAAGGTGCTTCCGTTGTGAATCGAGATTCGTGGAATACCGGTACCGGTTAGCATCTCTGCAACTCCGTCACCTGCGTGAATGTCCCAATCTAAATACAGTGGCTTTAGCCCTGCCTCTTGGAAAGCAACAGCAGCATATGCCATGTCATTGAATACACAGAAGCCGGATGATCTCTCATACTTAGCGTGATGCTTAGCTCCCTGCGGATTGAAAGCAACTTTTACTCCACCAAGAATTGCTTCAACAGCACGAATAGTTCCAGTGAACATTGCTTTAGCAATTACACCTAGCTCTGGCTTTGTACCAGTCCACTCATTTGATCTACCTGCAGCAACTGAATCAATGTAGCTTTCAGCGTGTGTAGCACGCAGTGCAGCTTCATCTGAATCCGCCTTAGTTAGATCAACTGGGTCAACCAATACAACAGCTTCGCCAAGTCTCTCCTGAAGTAATTCAGTTGCGAGCTTGGCCCTTACCGGGTTAGTTGGGTGGGACCCGTCGCCGAGTCCCAACTGCCAACCCAGGTAAAGATCTGAATAAATCAGATACAACTTATCTTTTAGATAGGTCATAGTTATCTTTTCCTTTACTTTTCTTCCTGATCCCAGTCACGCTCTGTGACTAGGGAGTGCAGTGCCTCATCGGCTATCTGCTCTGCCTGTTTTTCAGCCCAGGCAATCTGCTCCTCTTCGCTAAGCCCCTCAACTCCGCTTGGAGCATCGACTAGCCGCTTGGCTCTAGGGGAAACATCGTCTGAGTGGCGCAGCGGGTTGCCGTCGTCATCGAAGATCGCTTCTCGCGAGTCCTCATCTTCGACTTCCAGCATGACTGCCCAGACTTTGTTTAGTGCATGCGCAAACTTCGAACCACGAGTCTGAGAGACTCTTGACTTGAAGTTGTCATAGGTAAGCTCTGCGCCACGATCAAGGAACCATTCGATGAATGCCGCATCTCCGACAAATACTCGGAATGGGTAATCACCGTTAGGGGACCTCTTAATCTCGACGTTTGCCTTCGCGGCCAAGGCTTCTAGTGAAGCCTTGTCGCGAGCGCGAACCGTGATTACATCAGGGTACTCAGGTTTGCGTACAGCAGAAATGAAACCAGTCTCAGTAAATATCCACATATTAAATATCCTCGTCACGTGGCTTGTTACGACGGTCACGAATGCTTGAGCTGCGGTATTCACGAAGTAACTTGCTCTTCATGTTCAGATCCTGAACCATGTTCAGATTCATGAAGTTCGCCGAAGTCGCATTCATGCGGTCTAGCTGACGCGCACTCAAGTGATTCTCTTCCATGAACTTACGGATCTCTTCACCAGCAGATTCAAGCAAAGCATCCGCTTCCGCACGTTTGCCTTGAGCTAGCAGTTCAACTACCTGATCGTAAATCTGCTGACCACGAACAAGCATTAGTTCTGCCTGGATGTCTGCATCGCGAACTGGTTCAACCCAATCTGCTTCTGCAACCAACTCAATCTCTAGAGTTTCTGTTTTAGAGATCTTCTCACCGGTTAATACATCGGTGTATGAGTAAGTGATTTTGACACCCTGCTTAACACCTGGAGTTGACATTGGGTGAGCATCAAGCAAGAAGTCGAAGTAGACGTTTCTCTCTTCACCACTAGCTAGATCCCCGAGCAGAGCTCTAACTTCTGCGTGCTTAGCGCGCCACTTCTTCATGCGACGTCCAGCAGAGATTTTGCTCTTCGGTCCAGTGAAGTCTGGGCCTAAAACAATTTCAAACTCAATGTCGAGCATGGTCTTCTGCAGCAAGCCATCGATCTCAGAGTGAAGAGCATCGAGTGCCTCGCCCTGGGAAAGACCAGCGAAGTGGTTTCCATTACCACCGTCAGCTAATGCGGAGAGGATGTTCTCGTCGTAACCAGAACCAATTCCGATAGTGCTTGTGGTGATCATGTGTTCGGTAGCTGCAGTGGCGATGTTACCCAAGACTTCTGGGTCAGTCTCGCCGGCGTTAGCTTGACCATCGCTGAGCAGGATGATGTTAGCTTCCAAGCCTTCTGGAAGTTTGCCTAGTTCCTTGAGGGCTAGGCGGTAGCCAGCTTCAAGATCAGTGCTTCCATCGGCGTAGATGTCTGAAACTAACTTGCGGACCACTTTGAGGTCTAACTCCTTGATTGCTTTGAGTTTCTGAACAACAACGGCCTTGGATTCAAAAGTCACAATGCAGATGTGGTCATCAGGACTCAAACGAGCTAGGGTGTCCAAAATGGTGTTCTTGACCATGTCGATTCGGTTACCCGACATTGATCCGGAACGGTCAACCACGAAGACTAGAGCTTTAGCCTTCTTGGTGGCGGCCTCGATTACCGGGGCCACAGGGGCGGTGATCTCGACCATCAGGCCGAGTGAGGTTGGCTTGCCAACCTGGCATTTTGAGTGTTCTAGACGAATTTTCATATTTTTTATCAACTTCCTTTCGAAGTTTGGATTAGAACAGTAACATAAACTGCGTTTCCGAGCAAATTATTCCGTAATTTGATTTATTTTTATCTAATAATCTTCATGTATGCTAAATAGTACACATGACCAACGACATTCTGACCAACAGCGCAATAGACCTAGTGATTTTCACGGTCGTTCCGCAGTCACGCCTACCCCAGCAGGTTTGGGACAACAGTCTGGTCTCCTACGGCCCATACAAGCCAATAAACGACGATGGGCTGGGTCTGTTCGTGGTTACTGTTCCAGCTGATCAAGACAGATACCCAAACCTAAAAGATGTTCGCGTTCTTCCCGGTGGCTATTTAGACAAGAAAAAGACCATCGCTGAAGCGGCTAGGCAGATAGCTGTTGAAAAACTAGGACTGAGGCTAAAAACCAAGCTTCGACAACTGGGAACATTCGATGATCCCAGCCGTGACCCAGAATCTCGAGTGATCTCCTTTACCTACTGGGCTATGGTCGACTTCTTTGACATCAGCAAAAGCCTCGGTGGAAAAGAGCAAATTGGTTTAGAGCTAGTCAATTCATACACCTACATGGAATCTTTCGAAAAAGAGTTTGGTGATTTAGATGAATTTGACGGCGTCTGCCGTTTCGGTAATCGAACAATGCCTTCAACAAACCCTCGTCGAGGCCATACCAAGACACTTAGCACTGAACTTCCTGGAGGGAAGATACTAGGCCTCGACCATGACAACATGGTTTTCTACGCTTGGCGACAGCTACGGCATGCTTTTGATGGGAAACTTGACCCCTTTAGATTCTTAGGTATCAATCCCCTAGGTTACGAGTTCAGACTCAGCGAACTTAAGGGTTTTCAAGAAGTTTGCCGCGGAGATCGAATTAATCGTGACCTATTCAGACGACAAATGCTTTCACAAACCTCCTACCTGAAATCCTCAGGTAAGCGAGACAGCAGCAAGCCTGGAAAACCAGCTGAGCTCTATAACCTGAGTCTCGAGCTTCCAGACACTCAGGAAGATGACGAGGGTTAGCAAATACCCCTCAACTAAACTCCAACTATGAAGAAATTCCAGCACTTTCTAGAAGTATTCATTTTCGGAGCAAGATGGCTTTTAGCCCCGCTCTACATAGGACTAGTAGGAGCATTGCTTATCTTGCTCTGGCGCTACATTTTAGAATTCGTCTCACTTATTGAGAATGTGAATGATGGGGATGCCCATCTGTTTACCCTGGATCTTCTTGGGCTTCTAGACCTAGTGCTGCTAGGTAACCTAGTGCTGATTGTTCTATTCGCTGGCTACGAGAACTTCGTCAGCAAGATGGAAATAGCAGAGAAGTCAACGGATCGTCCAAGCTGGATGGGAACCATTGACTTCAGTGGCCTAAAGCTAAAGTTAATCGGATCTCTTGTAGCGCTTTCTGTGATTGAGCTTCTCAAAGACTTCATCGAACTCTCCAATCACGAACAAGACAAGGTCGGAGACGGAACCATCTGGCGTATTGTCATCCACCTAACCTTCGTGGTCTCCGGTGTGCTGTTCGCAGTTATGGATCGCATCGGTGAAGTAAAGGGTAAGCACATCACTGCTGGTGACTGACTATAGTTTGAAAATAGCTCTCATCGGGAAAGTTAAATATTCAGCCCACTCCGCTAACTTCTCTTCACGCCAGGCAAAGTCTCTAGCCACTTCCGCTAGGCAAGCCCAGTAGAAGACTTTCACTAGATCTGCTGTTAGGTGAGAGCTTGCTCCTTCTTCAAAGACTCTGCCAACAACGTTTTTTAGAAGTTGCGGAACCTTATGAACCCCGTATTCATACAACGTATCTAGCACCAAAAGTTCTACCTGATCAGCCCTTTCGTAGTTCCAGATTGGGGATGCATCGAGTCTGTGAAGCATGCTGGAGACTCTTAGAGCATTCCTATAAGAAGCTGAATCTAAGGCTAGAAGTAGGTTCTCAAATCGTTCAAGCTCGTAGCCTGAGTAGCGCAGGTCAAGAATGTCAGGGTAGTAGTGAACCCTGATGAGGTCAGTCTTCAGACTCCCGGTAATCGTGTGATCCTGCATGTCTCAATTGTCGTAGGTTTCAGCTAGTTTTGGTTAAAGATAAGGGGTCAAATTGATAGGTGCGTTCTTCAACGGAATTATTGCTTTTATAGCAATCCTTTTCGCCATAGTGATCTTCGCTCAGCACCCAGGTATTTTCTGGGGTGTAATAGTCGCTTTTGCGTTTATAGCGGGTCTTGCATTCTTTAGCACTCTCATGAAACGAGAGGTCAGCCAACCAAAAGGTCGCGGTCCTGGCAATCTTCACCTTGTTCCTAATGACGATGATGAAGGGGACATCCGCCACCATCACGATTACAGTGGCATGCCCCATGACATCAGTGACTCAAGAACTATTCAGAATCAGGTCTTTGACAACGAGGACGAGGAACGCTAGATAGACTTTTAGCACGCTTTAGCAACTCGGGGGTAGAGATGAATCTAAGAAAACTCGTCAACACAAGTGTCGTCCTCCTAATTACTGGACTAGCACTTACCGCTTGCTCTGGCGGTGAGCCTCAGGCCGCCAAAGATCTAGCCAGCTACCAAAGTCAAACCATCGAGTGGGGTGGCTGCAACTCGGCGTATGGCCGAGGGATAACCCAGAGCAAAGCTTTTGCAAACGCTCCCAACACTGACTGCACCAAGGTTCTTGTGCCCGCAAGCTACTCCGGAGGAACTAGCACGAAGGAATACTCTATCGCGTTGATGAGAATCGGTTACGCAACAGAATCTGATTACATGGGAACTATCTTTATCAATCCAGGTGGCCCAGGTGCTTCGGGTATTGAGCAGTTAGTTTTCTCTGAATTCCCAAAGGAGCTGCTAAAGCACTATGACATCATCGGGTTTGATCCAAGGGGTGTCGGGTTTTCAAAATTCAGTGATGGCACCTCGATTAAGTGTTCTGATCGCCTAGATTTCGAAAGCTACTTTGATGGTGAAGGTTCACCGGCAAATGAAGCGGAAGAGAAGCTCAATGAAGACATCCTCAACGAATACTATGCGGACTGTGCTGAACGAAACCCCGATTGGTGGACGATGTCAACCGAAAATGTGGTTAGCGACTTGGAATTGATGCGCTCAGTACTGCTCGATGATGAACCGCTCAACTTCATCGGTTCATCCTACGGAACAACTATTGCTTCACTCTATGTTTCTAGATACCCAGAAAATGTTGGAAAGATTGTCCTAGACAGCCCGACCTCAAGCGATTCCGACATATTCGCTGCCGGGTTAGAGAACATGAAATCCCAAGAAGCAAAACTAAACATGCTGCTTGATGCTTATGCGGATCATAAGGGGGTTTCAATTGAGGTGGCTTTTCAAAAACTTCTAAAGTTTAAGCAGCTAGCAGACGATGACAAGCTGGTTGGCGACAATGGTATCTACCCGAGCAAAGAACAGCCGAACTTCATGATTAGCCCGGAGTCACTGTTTAGAAAAGGTCTATTTGCTTTGAATTACTTGCCCGAAGAGCAAGCGAAACGTGATTTCATTTCAGCCATGGATGCCCTTGAAGCAAACCGCAGCAACAGGATTTTCGAGTGGTACGGCCTGGTTATGGACGGATACGACCCTTCTGCACTTGAAGGTGGCTCTTCACTTGATTCTAAGGAAATCATTAGAAGCAATCAGTATGAAGTAATGGAGATTGTCAATTCGCTTGACTATGCGCCAGCAGAACTAACCGAAGAAGAGCAGCGAGAGTTTTACCAGCAAACACTAAAGTTAGCGCCTAGATCAACCAAGCTTTCAATGGACTCCAGCGGTTACATCAACTTCAAGCCATCAAAGATTAAAGATTGGGTGGAAATCGCCCTGGCCGATGATCAGATTCCTGACCCGGCAACTGAACCGCTGGCCAGAGAGAATAAGTCCGGTAAAGAGCTTTTAGTTATCGGTTCAATCAATGAATCTGTGACGCCTTACGCCTTCAGTAAGGAAACAGCTGAACTGCTGAAGTCGCCACTAATATCGGTTAATGATTCTGTCCATGCTCCTGCTGCCTATTACAACAACAGCTGTTTAAACCGGATTCTGGTTGATTACTTCATCTCAGACAAGGAAATCAAAAACACGACCTGTAATCGCTAGCCAAGCATGTCATGCAGCACGATAGTTGCATCTCTAGCTGGCCCAACACCGATAGCTGAAATTCGGCATTTGCTCATCTTCTCGAGAGCTCTGACATAGTCCTGGGCATTCTTCGGTAGATCCTCGAATTTCCTGCACCCGGTGATGTCTTCTTCCCAACCTGGGAAGTTCTCATAGATTGGTATCGCGTGGTGGAAGTCTGACTGGGAAACAGGAACTTCTTCCACTCTCTTGCCATCTACTTCATAGGCAACACAAACAGGTATCTCTTTGATTCCGGTTAGAACATCGAGCTTGGTTAATACAAAATCAGTTAGACCGTTAATGCGTGCTGAGTAGCGAGCAATCGGGGCGTCATACCAACCGCAGCGACGTGGGCGTCCAGTCGTTGTTCCATATTCGTGCCCAGTCTTGCGAAGTAGTTCACCCCACTCATCAAAGAGCTCTGTTGGGAAAGGTCCTGCACCAACGCGAGTGGTGTATGCCTTAACAATTCCTATGACGTTCTGGAAGTGACCAGGACCAATACCCGATCCGGTTGCAGCTCCACCAGCAGTTGCGTTTGATGAGGTTACGAAAGGATAGGTTCCGTGATCGACGTCAAGCATGGTTGCCTGACCACCTTCAAAGAGTACGTTCTTACCAGCTTCAATTGCCTGGTGTAGTTCTAATGCGGTGTCTGCAACGTATGGACGTAGTCGATCTGTGTAGCTGAGCAGTTCGCTGACAACTTCTTCTACACGAATTGCAGAACGGTTATAAACCTTGGTTAGGAGCTGGTTCTTCTGAACCAGTGCCCCTTCAACTTTTTGGCGAAGAATAGACTCATCGAACAAATCTTGAATACGAATGCCAACACGGTTGATCTTGTCAGCATATGTTGGTCCAATACCTCGACCAGTAGTTCCAATTGCACGCTTACCTAAGAATCTCTCAGCGGTCTTATCAAGAGAAACGTGATAAGGCGTAATGACATGGGCGTTAGCTGAAATACGCAAGCGACTGGTATCAATGCCACGAGCATTTAGAGCATCAAGCTCTTCAAACAATACTTGGAGATCAATTACTACACCGTTACCAATAACTGGAATAACGCCAGGAGTCAAAATGCCTGACGGTAGTAGGTGGAGTGCATATTTCTCATCACCGATAACTACTGTGTGACCTGCATTGTTACCACCATTGAATTTCACAACATATTCAATATGTTCTGCCAACAGGTCAGTAGCTTTACCCTTGCCCTCATCTCCCCACTGAGCTCCTACGATCACGAAAGCAGGCATGGAATTCTCGTTTCTTGACAAGGGGACATCGGGCCAAAAGGCACGGAATAAGTTTATCCGAAGACGTGTTGGAGTATCTTTGCGCGCCTCCGAGACGGCTAATGGCGAAGGGTGTCTGCCTTCGATTTTCCTGTAAAAAACCGCGTTAGGGCTTGTTTCGGAATGCTGCTACTAGCCGCTTGAAGAGTCCAGCCTTTGGGCGGTCAGAATGCCACTTCTCTGGTGCTGCTCCTAGTACTTCATTGGTCCTAGTAATCAGAATCTTCGAAACGTTTACAATCTCCTGTGCCTTTTTTGCGGCGGAACCTGATTTGGCCGCTAACGCAAGAACCGCAGATATTGCTTTGGTAACTTTACCTGCGGGGAGAAAGAACAATGCCAATCCGATTGCAGCACCGAGTGCTTTGCGCGTTCCATTGACTAGGCCGTTATCGATTGACGTAATTAGGTCAACTAGTTTCTGATGATCCGTTCCGGCACTGGTATCCAATTGCCTAACTTCAAAGGAAATCAGAACATACATGGCTGCGGCAGTTGCGAACTCGGAAGAATGGAAGCCTGAATTTTTCTCAGCCTTGGCTAGGTTTGACTCGAGATAAGCTAGGACGTCTGCCGGGCTAAACTTTGGGTTATTAGCCCTGATATTTTCAAGCAGCGCAACTGCTTCGACTCTCTTAGCTTGATAATTGCTATCTAACCAGTCACGACGCTTTTGTTTGACAGCAGTGGCAACTTTCTTCGATTGCTCTTTCAAGCGGTTTGGTTTCTTTTCAGCCATAAGGGCCCTCCTAATTAGTAATCATACCCATGTGGAAACACAGGCAGACCGTTCTATTTGTTGCCGAACACGTGTTGCACTACCCAAGTGTGCATAGTTATAGCCGCTGCAGCTGAGGCATTGATGGATCTGGTGGAGCCGAACTGGGTTATTTCTAGGACTACGTCGCTGGCTTTGATGGCTTCATCGGATAGGCCAGGGCCTTCTTGACCAAACAGGAATACGCAGGCTTCTGGTAGTTCATACTGTTCTATCTTCTTGCAGCCGGGAACGTTGTCTATTGCAATTATTGGTAGGTTCTCGGATTTTGCCCAAGTGATGAATTCTTCTACTGTTTCATGGTGTCTGACGTGCTGGTACCGGTCGGTAACCATTGCGCCTCTTCTATTCCAGCGCTTATTGCCGATGATGTGGACTTCTTTGGCTAGGAAGGCGTTGGCATTTCTAACTATTGAGCCAATGTTGAGATCGTGCTGCCAGTTCTCGATTGCAACGTGGAAGCTGTGACGTTTGGTATCTAGGTCAGCGATGATGGCTTCCATCTTCCAGTAGCGATACTTATCAACTACATTCCTGGTGTCGCCGTTAGCAAGTAGTTCTGGGTCATATACCGAGTTCTCTAGATCGGGCCAGTCACCCTGCCATGGACCAACACCCAGGTGGTTAGTTCGTGGCTTGGATTGTTTTCTTGCTCTTTATCTGACATCCACTCAAGCCTAACTAGGGGAAAGGTAACATTAGATATATGGCTGAAAGAAGAAAAATAGAGTGTTGGCTCACTGACATGGACGGAGTCCTTGTCCACGAAGGAAAGGCCCTACCCGGTGCTGCTGAGGTTATCAAGTCTTGGAAAGAGCAGGGACTTAGATTCCTAGTCCTAACCAACAACTCTCAGTTCACCCCTCGAGATCTATCGGCAAGACTCAAGGCCACTGGCCTCGATATCGGTGCAGACTACATTTGGACATCAGCTCTAGCCACAGCAGACTTTATCCACTCTCAGAAACCTAAGGGTTCCGCCTATGTTCTAGGTGAAGCGGGTCTGACTACGGCTATGTATGAAATCGGCTACATCATGACCGATGTGAACCCGGACTACGTAGTTTTGGGTGAAACCAGAAACTTCAACTTTGATTCGCTAACCAAAGCCGTTCGACTTATCAACAACGGTGCTCGTTTTATAGCCACCAACCCGGATGCCACTGGCCCTAGCGCTGACGGTGTCCTACCGGCTACCGGTTCGGTAGCTGCACTGATTACTAAAGCCACTGGCAAAGAGCCATACATCGTTGGTAAACCAAACCCGATGATGTTCCGTTCAGCTATGAACAAAATTAATGCTCACTCAGAATCCACTGGAATGATTGGTGACCGCATGGACACGGACATCGTTGCAGGCATTGAGGCCGGCCTTCACACCGTCCTAGTACTCACCGGTATCGCTGACGAGGCTGAAATCAACCGC
>Ga0222712_10006085_pt1 | contig 11996 bp, 8 predicted proteins | sample C33_657DmetaG_FD_165043 | JGI IMG/M metagenome (GOLD analysis project Ga0222712, IMG submission 165043) | Estuarine water microbial communities from San Francisco Bay, California, United States - C33_657D | ecosystem: Environmental > Aquatic > Marine > Unclassified | place: USA: California... | reverse complement strand
AACAAAAAAAGTATTCAGAAGAAGGTAAATTTTTACCTTGGGCATTACGCATTTCTCACAACTTTGTAGTAGACCATTTTAGAAAAGTAAAACGTACTCCTACTATTAAAACAAGTGACGACCAAGATTTATTTGAAATTATCAAGCATGCCGACCATCCTGCCGATTATAAAATGACCCGCAGTCAAACGCATAAAAATATTCAAGAATTAGTGGACCTATTACCAGAAGAACAAAGAGAAATTATTGTGCTAAGACATTATGCCAACTTAAGTTTTAAAGAAATTGCACAAATGACCAACTGCAGTATTAACACTGCATTAGGCAGAATGCGTTATGGTTTAATTAATCTAAGGAAGATGATGACCGAACGTGGCATGAGCCTGTAGACCATACCAGTAAGCTATTTAGCTTTGCTAGAGCTGCACTGTAGCCAATTCAAATACTCCGTAGCATTGGGCGTATAGCCTACCGGATTAGATAATAATTTTTGATCGGGACTCATGACTACATATAAGGGTTGCGAAGACTGATTAAAGTTTTCAGCCTGAAAGGTTGCCCATAAATCACCAATACTTGTTATCTCTTTTTTATCTCCTGTCTTAGTAGTATACGTAAAGCGTTTATCAACAGGAAGTAAGGCTTTATCATCTACATATAAAGAAACGAGTATAAAATTGTTTTGTATAAAACTCATCACGGCAGGATCGGTCCAAACATTTTCTTCCATCTTACGACAATTCACACAGGCCCATCCTGTAAAATCAATGAGTATGGGTTTATTTTCTTGCTTAGATAACTGCAGGGCTTTTTCATAATCATTCACCACATTGGCATGCAGTCCAGCCTGTTCAGCAGTATTGGTAAATAAACTATAGTGCGTTGGTGGCGGAAAGCCACTTAAGAATTTTAGTAAATAAGTATTCTTAGGTGCCATACCCACTATTAAAATAATACCAAAAGCGAAAGCTAACACTGCGCCTAATTTTCTAGCACTTGAAATTTTCTCGCCTTTAACATCATGAGGCAATAATAATTTTCCTATTAAATAAAGTGCAAGTGCAATACTAATGATAGCCCAAATGCCTAAAAACACTTCTCTTTTTAATAATCCCCAATGCTCTACTAAGTCGGCATTAGATAAAAATTTAAAGGCTAAGGCTAATTCTAAAAAGGCCAATACCTTTTTCACTGTATCTAACCAGCCGCCCGATTTAGGTAAGCTTTGTAACCATTGAGGGAAGATGGCAAATAAACTAAAAGGCAAGGCTAAGGCTAAACCAAAACCGGCCATGCCATAAGTTAATGCCCAAGCACCACCTTGTAAAGAGCCTACCAGTAAGGTTCCTAATATAGGACCCGTACAGGAGAAAGAAACAATAGCTAGTGTAATAGCCATAAAGAATATACCTGCTATACTACCCAATCCGCTTTTAGAATCGGCCTTATTAGCTATACCACTAGGTAAACTGATTTCAAAAAATCCAAAAAAGGAAATACTGAAAAATATAAATATGATAAAGAATATAATATTTAACCAAGGATTGGTTGAAATACTATTAAAAATTTCTGGTTGTACATTACCTAGAATATGAAAGGGCAAACTAGCTAATACATAAATTAAAAATATACTTACCCCATATAATAATCCGTTTTTAATGCCTTGCTTTCTGGTTTTAGACCTCTTGGTAAAAAACGAAACCGTTACGGGTATCATTGGAAATACACATGGCGTAATTAAGGCAATTAAACCTCCTAAAAAACCAAGAAGTAATAATTCCCAAGGGCTTGAACTAGTATTGGTAGTAGGAGCTGCGGTGCCACAGGCATTAGCAGGTGCTTGGGTGGCTGCTGCAGGTAAAAGAATTTGAAAGCCAGCTACTTTTTTACCATTGGCAAGTGCTACTGAAAAAGGAATTTCTAGACTCAAAAAAGAATCGGCCTTGGCAACATTCAATACCAATATAAGTTGCAAACTATCGGGCTGAAAACCTTTAATGATTAAATTTTGAGATAGATCAAATGACTTATCAAATATAAAGGCCTTTGTAAATAAAATATCTTTTTCTTCTGTTGGCTTAGTAGAAAAAACTGCTTTGTCTTGAAATTTTGCCGTTTCAATTTTAGAACTTAATTCAGGGGCATTTAACCCATCCGGATTGTTTCCATAAACATGCCAGCCTTCTTTTAATTGTACATTCGCCTTAATGGAATAAGCGCTATCACTGACCACTACTGCCTTTGCAGTAATAGTAATAGGTGTTTGCGCTTGCAGTGAAAGCCCAATAAGTGAACTCATTAAAAATACAAAGAAGGCAAGTATTTTATTCAAAATAGAATTATTAAAATTGTATTAATTCAAAGCCACTTCAAAAGCAACCTTTACTGGGGGTAAGCAACGATCATCATTACAAACACTATATTCAACTACGCCCACTAAATTAGTTTTACTAGCTACTTTTAAATTGACTGTTTGCACGAAATCGACTTTATCACTAAAAAAGCTAAGCTCTGTTTTGAAATTTTTATCATACATTTTTTGCAATTTCCCTTTCTCCTTTGTTTTACCCGCTAATTGAATAAGTGGGTTTTTACTAAAAGTAAAATTGGTAGGAATAGGCCCGCCACTTACAAACTGAGAATAGATATGCCAAGAGGCATCTATTGTTGCTGTGGCTACTAGTTCATATTGTTTGTCCGTTTTTTTAACAGCTGTGAAACTCCATTTTACTGGATTCGGTTTTTGCGCATCTACATTCATTGCAAATACTACAGCACAAAACAAGACTATTATTTTTTTCATATTCATTAATCTACATTTTTAAAACTCACTATTATGATAAATCTCACTTCTACTTATACTCTTTACTTCTATCTTTTTACTTCTAGTTCTTCAATCCCAGTATTTCAAATACTTTTTTACCATCTATATTACTTAATGCATTAGAGGTAGCGCGCTCAGGATGCGGCATCATACCAAATACATTTCGTTTATCATTACAAATTCCAGCGATATCCATGGTAGAGCCATTAGGGTTCGCTGTGCCACCTAGTTTTCCAGTCTCATCGCAGTAGCGAAATAATATTTGATTGTTATTTTCTAAATGTGTTAAAGTGGCTTCATCTGCATAATACCTTCCTTCACCATGTGCTATTGGAATTTGCAAAGCCTCACTTTTATCTGTTTTAATAAATACATTCTTACAAATAAATTGTTGGTTGGCATTTTGTAATAAAGCACCAGGCAATAAACCGCTTTCACATAAAATTTGAAAGCCATTACAAACCCCTAATACTTTACCGCCTTTATTCGCAAACTCAATCACCGATTTCATCATCGGGCTAAATTTAGCAATGGCTCCACAACGCAAATAATCACCATAAGAAAAGCCACCTGGAAGTACAATACAATCCTCTGTGGTGAAATGAGATAAATCGCTGTCCTTATGCCATAACATTTCAACTGGATAGCCCAAATCTTTTTCTAATGCATCTTGCATATCTCTATCGCAATTCGATCCCGGGAAAACTAATACGCCAAACTTCATAGCTAAATTTTTTAATGCTTAAAACTAAGTGCCAAAGGTACCAAAAACCCTTAAAAAGACTAGGTTAAATTCTTCACTTAGCCAAGGTGGTTATACACAATAACGGCCGCCGCCGCCCAAAATAAGAGATTGGGTATGAGCAGTCTTTTGGGTGTGGCATAGCCAAAACTGATAAAGCTGGCCAAGGGTGCTATGACAATAGCCGAGGCATATAGGGCCTGAACTGAAAAAAGAATGGGTTGAAAAAAAGTTAGTATTAATAGTAGAAAAATGACCCCCCAATATTTTCTCACCTGAATAATAAAGCGAGTTTGCTGTTCATTCCAATAAAAAAAGCCGGCTATTAATTGAACCCCCATTACAATTAAAGCCAAAATAACATTAAAACTAGTTTGAACCAATGGATTTTTCCAATCCAATTTGGGTAAAAATTGTCTGAAGTCGTTAATATTTCCTGTTAAAAAAACATAGGTAAAAATAAAGTAGAAGGGCAGTAGAATACCCATTATTAAGACCAACCATTCCGCTAATTTAAAAGGCCTAATAATTAATAGTGCAAATAAAACCACGGGTATTAATATAGCAATGGGCTCGTATAAAATAATAGATAATCCTACTATTAAACCAATATTAAATTCTAAGGTCTTGGGTTGGTTTTGATCATATAGGCGAAGTAATTTCACTAGAATCCAAATAACTAATGAATTCGCAATTAAACCAGCGCTAATTACATCCCAATAAGGGAACATAGCAGTTAAAATAATATAAGTAAAGGCAGGTATATAACTAATCTGCTGAAACATTTTAAAATTACTCAGCAAAATATTTAATCGAATGGCCTGACTTAATAAAATAGTATGAAATAATACTATTAATACTAATGGCGACAATGGTTGAATATAGTGAAGCAAAAAATAAGATAATAAACCATCCGATTCATTGGCAATGACTAATGGCGGTTGCATCAACACATGAAAATGCAGCGCAACACTTAATAGCAGTAAAAAAATTAAGTTAAGATCGGACCTGTCTTTAAATAAAAAAACCACCAGTTACTATTTAATTTGAATTTTAGCGAAACCAATTTTGCTTTTATACTGATAAGGCAAAATCGCTTCATGCTCTCCCACTTGCTTTAAGCTTTTTGGCATCCACTCGTAATTTTTTTCATTCAAAATAATAGAATTCCCTTTAACCAATTGACCTTCTTTCGAAAGCGTATTCACTATTAATTGATGTACTCCTTTTTGTTTTTGATGATACACAAAACTCATACCCGACTCGTTTTGAATGCTACCATATCCAATAAACTGGTCCACATTTTGATCGGTTTGTTTTTTGTCGATTGTTTTTACCCATTGCAAGTTCCCTTTGATATCGAATGACAATAAAGCAATATTATTAGCATTATAAGTTACACTTGGGTAACCAAAAGAAGCATAAGGGTTCATCCATCTATTCCACATAAAGGCGCTAGGACCCCAACCAAATCTAGCCCATGGATAAAAGCCAAAAGGCCTATTCCAGTAATTAAACATAAAGGGATTGTAAAAGGCACCTCCGTAAAAATAATCCCATCTTGAAAACATAGTTCTATTTGAATAAGACTCTGCAGCCTCACTAATAACAACAAAACTACCATCGGCCTGTGTGCTTACTTTATCTAAATAAAACATATCAAAGGCATCTTTCAAATTTCTTTTGTTGGTTACTAAACTTCTTACCGCATCGGTGAACCTATTAGAATTAGTAAGTATTTCTTTTTTTGAATTGATATCCCATACATAAGAATATAAACCATCTATATTACCTTTTTTAGCAGTTGCATAAAAAGAATTCAAAATAACATGCCCCGATTTATTATCAATCTTTACTCTTATATCATCTAATAATAAACTGTTATTTAAAATAGGCGACTCAACCACTTCCGCGCCGCTTGCCGATAAATACAATAAGCTTACCGCAGGCGCCATATCCGCTTGTGTTACATTTCTTAAGCAAAATAAATTTCCATTATTATCTAATGCAAAATCAGATAAGCTAGATTTTTTATTCGTTGAATTGATACTAATTTCAGCATCGTTAGTGTTTTCAATATTTTTATTTAAGGTAATGGCTCTTACTTTAATTGAATTAGCATTTGTAGTGTTTACACTAAAAATGACCATTTTTTGGCGATCCTCACTTTCTAATAAATTAAAAACTTTCACACCCGTACCTGGTTTTATTTTATCAGCCGAATCAACTATTCTTGGACTACCCACTAGTAAGCCATCACTATTTAATTCAGCCACCGCAGCATACACTGTTGCCTTTACTTGGAACTGAAAAAATACATATACATTATTTTCGTTCGTTATAAATTCAATGCCATTTAAATTCGTTGTTTTAATAAAAGATAAATCGTTTTGCTTCACTAGTTGCATTCTATCATTATACTGTGCAATAGTGGCAACACCCCCCACATTTTTATAAATCCAATAACGGCTTCCCACTTTTCCTAAAACTTCATACCGCATATCTTCCTTGTCAGATTTTTCAATACCCGCCACTTCATAAGATTGTGCAAATAAAAATTGCAAACCTAATAATAAGGACAACGAAATAGTTAAAAAAGACTTCTTCATAGTTTTGAATTTTATAATACAAATTTAAGGCAATAATTAGATTGCCGATTCGCCAAAAGCTAATATTAACGCTAGTTTAGTAAAATGCATAAAAAAATGTGAAAACCTAGGCCTCCTGCAAGCTAACACCTTTCTCGGAAATCTCTAGACTATACTTCTGCCCCTGTTTGATGGCGTAATTTGGAAGGCTATGACTAATCGGAAAATCGAAACAAATAGGATAAGTGTACCCTGAAATATGCTCTTTGATAATATCATAAGCCGTGGCACCAAAATCGGAAGCTGGGTCTTTTAAATCTGTAAAACCCCCAATGACCAAACCCGCCAATTTATCAAACATACCGGCATTTTTGCACTGTATGAGTAACCTATCAATATTATAATGATACTCGCCCACATCTTCTAAAAACAAAATTTTTCCGCTCGTATCAATGGCATTTTTTGAACCAATTAAATGCGCTAGTATGCATAAATTTCCACCCACCATTTCCGCTTTTGCATTACCTAAAGTATTCATGGAATGCGCGGGAATCTTGTACTTCGTTTTTTCTCCTTCCAGTACTTGTTTTAAGGATTGAATATAAGGCTCTCCTGCTTCTCCCTTTGCAAAGGCCGCCGCCATGGGACCGTGTATACTCATACAATTTTGCTGTAAAATGGCCGCATGTAAAACCGTAATGTCACTAAAGCCAATCACCCATTTGGGCTGCTTATTAAAAGCCTTAAATTCTATAGCATTTATAATTCTACTTGCCCCATAACCACCCCTGGCGCAGAGTATGGCCTTCACAGATGGGTCGTCGAACATGGTTTGCAAATCGGCTGTTCTTTCAGTATCGGTGCCTGAAAAACTATCCTTTTTTGCCCCAACGGTAGTTCCCAACTTCACCTTATAGCCCCATTTTTCAAGGTTTTGAATGCAAATTTGCACTTTTTCTAAGGGGATATTACCCGATGGGCATACAATGCCAATAGTGTCGCCCTGACTAAGATGAGACGGTTGAATCATACCACAATATTAAGTACTTTTGCTGCAATGAACACGCCTAAAAGATATTTGATTACAGCAGCCCTTCCATATGCAAATGGACTGAAGCATATTGGCCACTTGGCAGGCGCCTATTTGCCAGCAGATATTTATGTCCGCTACCTAAAAGCGCAGAAAAGAGATGTGGTTTTTGTTTGCGGAAGCGATGAGCACGGAACGGCTATTCCTATTCAAGCCACAAAGGAAGGTACCACCGCTCAAGCTATTATTGATAAGTACCATCCCATTATTGAGCAAAATTTTAAAGACCTAGGCATTGAGTTTGATATTTACCACCGAACTAGCGACCCTTTGCATCATGAAACGGCTAGTACATTTTTTAAAGACTTAGAAGCCAAGGGCGATTTAGAAACAAAAACTTCTAAACAATATTTTGATGAAGCTACTTCTACTTTTTTAGCGGACCGTTATATAAAAGGAACCTGTCCTAATTGTAGTCATCCGGAAGCCTATGGCGACCAATGTGAAAAATGTGGCAAGAGCTTAAGTCCTGAGGAATTAATAAATCCTGTAAGTACTTTAAGTGGGCAAGCGCCTATTAAAAAAGAAACAACGCATTGGTATTTGCCTTTAAATAAACACGAAGATTTTTTACGCCAATGGATTTTAAACGACCATGCGAAAGATTGGAGAGCCGCTGTGGTAGGACAATGTAAGAGTTGGATTGATGGTGGCTTACTCCCAAGAGCAGTTACTCGCGATTTAGACTGGGGCGTAAAAGTACCGTTAGCTAGTGGTGCTGGAAAAGTTTTATACGTTTGGTTTGATGCCCCTATTGGATATATAAGTGCTACCAAACAATGGGCACTAAATACGGGAAAAGATTGGACCCCTTATTGGAATGATAAAGAAACGAAGCTGGTTCATTTTATTGGTAAAGACAATATCGTTTTCCATTGTATTATTTTTCCGATCATGTTGAAATTGCATGGAAATATTTTACCAGAGAATGTAGCTGCGAATGAATTTATGAATTTAGAAGGCGATAAAATGAGTACTTCTAAAGGATGGAGTATTGAGATGGATGATTTTATAAACAAGTGGATTAAAAAAGACAATGGAGGTAATGGCCTTGCCGATAGTCTTCGTTTTTATCTAACTGCCATTGCACCAGAATCAAAGGATAGCGAGTTTACTTGGAAAGGATTTCAAGATTCTGTAAACGGTGAGCTGGTAAGCATATTCGCTAATTTTGTAAATAGAACCTGGGTGCTGATGCATAAACTATGCAAAGGAAAAGTACCTGCTATTCATATTGAATTTTTAGATGACGAAGACCAGGCCATTTTAATAAGTGTCAAAGAAAGCAAGGAAAAAATTACTGAATTATTAGAGCAGTATAAATTTAGAGAAGCACAGTTTGAAGTCATTAACTTAGCCCGCTTAGGAAATCAATACATGCAAAAGAAGGAGCCATGGATACTTGCTAAAAATATAGAGACCGACCCTACAGCGCAAGCCAAGATTGATAACACCATGCATGCTTGCTTGCAATTATGCGCCAACCTTGCTATTTTAATCAATCCATTTTTACCATTCACTGCTAAAAAAATGTGCTATATGATGAAAGTAGTAGACAGAATGCTAGAATGGGAAAATGCAGGTAGTTTTAATTTATTAAAAGTAGGTTATGGCTTACGCCCTCCTGAATTATTATTTAGAAAGATAGAAGACGAAGAAATTGAAGCAGAATTAGCTCAATTAAAAAGCAACCTTAACGCTAAAAAAACAACTATGGATAATATTACGCCAGCTGCAGGCCCTTCAGAAGCTAAAGAAAAGGGCTTGAAGCCTGAAATTGTTTTCGATGATTTTGGAAAAATAGATTTACGCGTAGGCACCATCATTGATGCAAAGAAAGTAGAAAAAGCAGATAAGCTTTTACAATTAGAAGTAGATCTTGGTACTGAAAAAAGAACCATACTATCCGGCATTGCTATGCATTTTGACCCAGCAACTATTATTGGAAAGCAAGTAGTAGTGGTAGCTAATTTAGCCCCTCGTACAATGCGCGGTGTTGAAAGCAAGGGTATGATATTAATGGCAGAAGATGCCAATGGTAAACTATACTTTGTTCAACCTAGTGAAGCCATTGCCTCAGGAAGTACTATTTCATAAATTTACTTTCATAAATAAAAAAAGCCCTTCGAATTTCGAGGGGCTTTTTTTATAAATCATTAGAGGTTAATATAAAATGAGAAAAGATACTATTGCGCAGCGAACTTTCGAGCGAAGCGAGCTGTGAGCTAGGAATAGGTATCTTTTCTCATTTATGAGTTAAAATAAAAAAGGCCCCAAAATTTGGAGCCTTTTTTATAAAGTCATTAGAAGTTAAATGCACTCTTTCAGTTCCTTCTCTGTATAAGCAAATCCATGTTGTTTTAATACCTCATCTGGTACACCCGCCCACATATTAGGTACATTACCCATATAGCCTAAGTCTTTCACTCCAATTTCTGCAGTGTAAAAACCAGTGGTTACTAAGTCTCTTATTTTATTAAAGAAGCTCACCCCTTGTGCAAGTGCTGGCGCCGCTTTTTCAGGATAAGCAATCTCATCTACAATGCCTATTTGCTCTTTGCTAGAACATTCTGTAAAGGCCTTAGTATGTTTTTTATAACTATGTAGGTCTAACCATTTCAAACCACCGCGCATAGGCACTTGATGATCGGGCATATCTTTTACAATAAATTCGATAAACTCAGGCACTTTGGCATCGGTAGCAGAACCGCTTACTTTATCTTTAGGAATAATAATATCAGCTAGTAAAGTAATAGTAGCCATTTCGTGTTCAGTGAAAAAATTAGGCTCTGCTTTTACTTTCACTATATAATCTTTTTCTTCCTGCATACGGTCTTCCATATCTACTTCAGCTACTGTGGTGGCTGAGTTTTTACAAGCTTCTACTAGCACAGCTGTTGAAACTGTACCTAATATCATCGCTTTGATGGATTTTCTTCTGTCCATAATATTTTAAATTAAAATTTTATAAATTTTGTTTTATTATTAGTTCAAATTCAAAATTATATATTTTGTTTTTGTAACTGATCCAATACATATTCTGAAGTACGCATAGACAATGCTAAAATAGTCCATGTAATATTTTTATCTGCTTGAGAAGTAAATACCGATCCATCTACACAGAATAAATTCTTACAATCAAAGGCTTGTCCAAATGCATTCAATGGAGCCGCTTTTTTATCAGCACCCATACGCACTGTTCCTGCTTCGTGAATAATATTTCCTGGATTAGATAAACCATATTTATTACTTGCATCATCTTGATCCCCCCAAGTAATAACTGCACCCATTTCATGCATGATTTCTTTAAAGGTTTCTTTCATATGCTTTGCTTGCTGTACTTCATACTCAGAATTCTTACAATCAAATTTCAACACAGGAATACCATATTTATCTACTACATCAGGGTCGATGCTACATTTATTATCAAAACGAGGTACTGCTTCACCGCGTCCACCCATACCTACATTGGCGCCATAAAAGAAACGAACATCTTCTTTTAATGATTCACCATAGCCACCTGCTTCCTTGGTTCTGCCATTCACTTGGAACTTACCATTCATTCCTTGCATACCCATTCCCAATCCATAGCCAGGTTGGCTCATACCTCCCCAATATTCAATATGGTAACCACGAGGGAAGTTTAATTTTTTATTATCCAACCACCATGGAGTATACACGTGCATACCACCCACTCCATCTTCATTGTAACGCTTACGGCCAAATAAGGCAGGTACTACACCACCCATGCCAGCACCTGTTGAATCGTGTAAATAATGTCCAACCACTCCAGAGCTATTCGCTAAACCATTAGGATGTTTTGTTGATTTTGAGTTCAATAACAAACGAGCCGTTTCACAAGTACTTGCTCCAAGGATAACTACTTTTGCATTGATTTGATATTCTTGATTGTCAAATTTATTGACATAAGAAACACCTGTTGCTTTTCCTTCTTTGTCTGTCATGACTTCACGCGCCATAGCGCCAGTGATTAAATCCACGTTGCCTGTTAATATAGCAGGTCGAACTAAAACAGAAGAAGAAGAAAAGTCGCCGTATACTTTACAAGAACGATTACATTGGCCGCAATAAAAACAAGCACCACGTTCGTCGTTAATTTTTTTAGTTAAAATAGATAAACGAGAAGGAATCACAGGAATATTAATACCCGTAGCCGCTTTTTTAAACATTAATTCATGTAAACGAGGTTTTGGAGGAGGTAAGAAAATTCCATCCGGATCATTTTCACGACCTTCATTGGTTCCGTATACACCAATTAATTTATCAATTTTATCATAGTAAGGTTTGATGTCTTCATAGCCTATTGGCCAGTCGTCACCTAAACCATCAATACTTTTTCTTTTGAAATCGCGTGGTCCAAAACGAAGTGAGATACGACCCCAATGGTTCGTACGACCTCCTACCATTCTTGCTCTCCACCACTCAAACTTATCGCTACCTGGAGTTTGTGTATAAGGTTCTCCGTCAATTTCCCAACCCCAGAAAGAGGCATCGAAATCACCGAAGGGTCTCATTTTTGTACTGGCACCACGACGAGGTGAATCCCAAGGATTTTTTAACTGTGATGAGTTTTTAGCAGGATCAAATTCTGGACCTGCTTCTAATAAACAAACTTTTAATCCCGCTTTCGATAATACATAGGCAGCCATTCCACCACCGGCACCTGAACCCACAATTACTGCATCGTATTTTTTGGGAGAAACTTTTACTTCAAAATTAGACATAAGGCAA
>Ga0222712_10006083_pt1 | contig 12001 bp, 9 predicted proteins | sample C33_657DmetaG_FD_165043 | JGI IMG/M metagenome (GOLD analysis project Ga0222712, IMG submission 165043) | Estuarine water microbial communities from San Francisco Bay, California, United States - C33_657D | ecosystem: Environmental > Aquatic > Marine > Unclassified | place: USA: California... | reverse complement strand
GGAGAGCGTTGACGCCGGAACTTTTGGCCAAAATCAAACGAACCGAAAAATTAGTAGCCAAGTATCCTGAATTCACCCAAGGTCTTTCCATTCTGACGGCCACTAAATACTTGTATCAAGTATACCGCGGAGGTGATCCTAAATACTTCACTTTACCGGGAATCGATGAATTAGCTAAGCTAAAGGACTTTCAATCAAGTTTGGATGGCAAAAACAACAACCTATTTGCTGGATTCATCGATAAAGACAAACGTTTCACTCGGATTAGTTTCCAAATGCAAGACGCAGGAACGGTACGCACAAAACAATTATTCGATGAAATTCAGCCTAAAATCGACAGTATCTTTAGAACAGATATCGAATCGGGCGAATTACTCCCTAAAGGCGATAAACGGGGATATCAAGCCGATGTGACGGGTAATTCTGTCATCTATGCGTTCCAAACAGAATACTTGCAAGTCAACCTCATCGAAAGTACGATTACAGCCATCATCTTGATCTGCATCTTGATGGCTCTCCTATTCCGTTCTTGGAAAATGGTGTTGATCTCTACCCTACCGAGCTTAATTCCTCTAATCATAACGGCAGGATTAATGGGCTATTTTGGCATTGCCTTAAAGCCTAGTACCATTTTAATCTTCTCTATTGCCTTCGGGATTTCGAGTGATGGAACGATTTATTTCTTAACCCGCTACAAGGAAGAATGGGCAAAAAATAACCAAAACATTCAGAAAGCAGTACAAACAACCATTTTAAAAACAGGAGTTTCGATGTTCTATACGGCGATGATTCTGTTTTTTGGTTTCTTTATCTTCACGGCATCTACCTTTAAGGGAACGCAGGCATTAGGCATTTTGGTTTCTGTCACCTTATTAATGGCGATGATTTGCAACTTGATCTTATTACCGGCCTTCTTATTAGGCTTAAATAAAAAAGAGATTTCCACCATTTTAGAGGAAGATTTGTAAATGGCTGAGACTAAACCTTCCTTGTATACCTTATCTTTCTTTTTGCTTTGCCTGAGTAACTTTTTGTTTTCGGCTAGTTTTTCGATGATTATCCCAGAATTGCCAGATTATTTAGCGAGTCTAGGTGGCAAAGAGTACATCGGTTATACCATCGCTCTTTTTACGCTTGCTGCGGGATTATCTCGTCCCTTCTCAGGTAAATTAACGGATCATATTGGTCGTATACCCATTATGGCCTTCGGTTCCCTCGTTTGCTTTATCTGTGGGGGACTTTATCCTTTATTGCATACCGTGCAGGGCTTTTTATTTCTACGTTTTATTCATGGTATGTCTACTGGGACCAAACCCACGGCTACCGCAGCTTATGTAGCAGATGTCATCCCGGAAGACCGCAGAGGAGAAGCTCAGGGTAGTTTAGGAATCTTTACAGCGACTGGAATGTCCATTGGACCTGCAATTGGCAGTTTCTTAGCCACAACTTATGGATTAGACCAAATGTTCTATATCTCCTCCGTTTTTGCCCTGGCTTCCATTGTGATTCTAAGTCGGATGAAGGAGACGTTGCCAAAGGCCATGAAATCACGCTTCAGCCTATCTCTGTTTCGCATCGGTTGGAAAGATGTATTTGAACCCAAAGTCATTCCCGTATTTTGGGTAATGCTGTTCGTGTCCTTTTCTGCTGGGGCGATGATTACCCTGATTCCAGATACTTCAAAGGTGGTAGGTTGGACAAATAAAGGCTTGTATTTTACCATATACACCGTTTCTTCTATTGTAATTCGGTTCTTTTTTTCCAAAGCTTCGGATCAATATGGTCGTATTCCGGTGTTGATTTTTGGCTGCTTTATGCTGAGCGTATCGATGTTTTTACTCGTGTTTTCAGCGAATTCATATTTGTTGATTACATCAGCTATTATCTATGGAATTGCCTGGGGATTCAACACGCCTACGCTAGCAGCCTGGACCAATGACCTAGGCGACAAAAACCACATGGGACGAGCCATGGCCACGATGTACATAGCTTTGGAGGCAGGAATCGGCATAGGCGCCTATGTCTCAGGTGAAATTTACCAAGGAGTGGCCAGTCAAATTCCTATTCCGTTTTTACTTGCCGCCTTATTATCTTTGTTAGCATTTCTCTTATTGTGGACAAAAAAACGAAATTGGACTTATGGAATTTAGCGAATACTTAATTCAAAAAAACATTTGTTCCGCTAGTTTTTCAGCGGCAGAACCGGCTCTTTTTCAACACTGGTCAGACGCATTTAATCTTCTGCACCCTGCTAGCTTCACCGAACAAAATAAGTTCATCATCAATAAAATCAGAAGAAAATATCCTTTGAAAAAGGAGTAAGCTTAGGCATTTATTGGCTTTATATTAGTAAATAACCGGAAAAACGTTGTACTATTTAAATAATTGATTCAGTTAAATATTTGAAATGTACTAAATCCGGAAATTTGTAAAAATTAATAACAAAGACAATGCCAGAAAGCAATTTGCAAACCCTATTCCCTGTTGCTGGGGAAATCCCAAAAGAGTATGATTTAACGCATCCTATTGAACAAAAAGAGTATTTGGTCAATGGCGAGATGCGTCAGTGGAAAGGCAAAACGCAAGACGTTTGGTCACCCATTTATGTAAAAACTGACAAAGGTTTCGAACAAAAACGAATCGGCTCCTATCCTATCACGGACGCAGCAGATGCCATGGAAGTTTTGTATGCTGGTGTTAAGGCTTATTCCAATGGGCGTGGCGAATGGCCATCGATGACCGTTGCTCAGCGAATCGAATGTGTGGAGAAATTCACGCAGAAGATGATTCAAAAGCGTGACGAGGTGGTTAAGTTATTAATGTGGGAAATTGGTAAATCACTAGGCGATTCACAAAAAGAATTTGACCGTACCGTTCAATACATATACGATACCATCGGTGCATTAAAAGATATCGATCGTACTTCTTCTACTTTCTTAATTGAAGAAGGTATTATCGGTCAAGTGAGACGTTCGCCTTTAGGCGTAGTACTTTGTATGGGACCATTCAACTATCCGTTGAATGAAACCTTTACGACACTTATCCCAGCCTTAATCATGGGAAATATCGTTTTATTCAAACCACCGAAACACGGTACTTTATTACACTACCCATTACTTGAGGCGTTCAAGGATTCATTCCCAGCAGGTGTTATCAACACACTTTATGGTCGTGGAAATTCGATCATCCCTCAGTTAATGGAATCAGGTAAGATCGATGTATTAACTTTAATTGGTTCTTCTAAAGTAGCGGATAAATTAAAGAAAATGCACCCGAAAGTAAATCGTCTACGTGCTATTTTAGGCCTAGACGCTAAGAATGCGGCGATCGTAACAGAAAGTGCTGATTTAGATTCTGCTATTAACGAATGTTTATTAGGGTCTCTTTCTTTCAACGGACAACGTTGTACGGCCGTGAAAATCATTTTCGTTCACAAATCATTAGTTGACAAGTTTAATGAAGGTTTAGCGAAACGAATTGAAGCGCTTAAATTAGGTATGATGTGGGAGCCTGGCGTTCAAATCACTCCTCTTCCGGAGCCAAACAAGCCAGCTTATTTAACGGAATTGATTGAAGATGCGAAGTTACATGGTGCTAAAGTAATGAACGAACATGGTGGCGAGAATTTCAAATCCATCTTCTTCCCTGCTTTATTGTATCCAGTTAACAGCAAAATGAAGGTATGGCATGAAGAGCAATTTGGCCCTGTAGTACCGGTTGTTCCATTCGAAAGCTTAGATGAGCCAATTGATTATATCCATGAATCATCTCACGGACAACAAGTGGCCATTTTTGGAACGGATGTAAATCAAATTTCAGAATTAATCGATGCGACGGTGAACCAAGTTTCGCGTGTGAACATTAACGCTCAATGTCAACGTGGACCAGACTCCTTCCCTTTCACAGGTCGTAAGGATTCTGCTGAAGGAACGCTTTCCGTCACAGCAGCTTTACGTTCATTCTCGATTCGTACTGTGGTCGCTACAAAAGCTACCCAATCGAACAAAGATATCGTAAATGCGATCGTGGAGAACCAACAATCGAATTTCCTATCGACAAGATTTATTTTGTAATCAGTTGATAAGTATACAAAAAAAGGCCAGTGCTTTCGCGCTGGCCTTTTTTGTTATTTTAAAGCAGCTCTTTGTGCTTTCACGGCTGGATCTGTAATGAACTCATCATAGGTCATTAATTTATCCAAATGACCTTTAGAACCAATTTCAATCACGCGATTCGCGACGGTATCTGTCAATTGATGATCATGACACGTGAATAACATTGTTCCTGGGAATTCAATCATCCCATTATTCAAGGCTGTAATCGACTCTAAGTCTAAGTGATTCGTAGGCTCATCAAATAAGAGTACGTTCGCACCTGATAACATCATACGAGAGAACATACAACGTTGTTTCTCACCCCCTGAGATAACTGTACTCTTTTTCAAAGCCTCATCACCTGAGAATAACATACGACCCAAGAAACCACGAATGAAACTTTCGTCTTTTTCTACAGAGTATTGACGTAACCAATCCACCAGATTCATCGAATCATCTTCAAAGTATTTGGCATTATCATTCGGCAAATAAGTCTGAGTAGTTGTTACTCCCCATTTATACTCACCCGTAAATTTCGTGTTTTCGCCGGCTAGAATATCTAATAAAGCAGTGATTGCCAATGAATCCTTAGCTAATAATGCCACTTTATCTCCTTTATTAATAGTGAAGGAAAGATTCGTAAACAAAGGAACTCCATCTTCCGTGGTAGCCGATAAATTTTCCACACTCAATAATTGATCCCCAGCTTCTCTTTCCGGTTTGAAATTTATGAAAGGATACTTACGAGAGGACGGCTTAATATCATCCACTTGCAATTTATCCAACATTTTCTGACGAGAGGTAGCTTGTTTAGACTTCGCCACGTTCGCAGAGAATCGACGAATAAACTCTTCTAATTCCTTTCGTTTCTCGTCGGTCTTTTTGTTTTGATCCGTGCGTTGACGCGCAGCTAATTGAGATGACTCATACCAGAAGGTATAAGTACCTCCGTATAATTGAATTTTGCCAAAATCTAAGTCAGCAATGTGTGTACATACATTATCTAAGAAGTGACGATCGTGAGAAACCACAATCACCGTGTTTTTGAAGTTCATCAAATAACCTTCTAACCATAAAATGGAATCAATATCCAAGTTATTGGTAGGTTCATCCAATAATAAAATATCAGGATTACCAAATAAAGCTTGTGCTAATAACACTTTCACTTTATCAGAACCATTTAAATCCTTCAATAAAGTATAATGTAGATCAGCTGAAATACCTAAACCACCCAATAAAGAACCTGCTTCCGATTCTGCTTCCCAACCATTTAATTCAGCAAATTCAGCTTCTAAATCCGCTGCTTTATTTCCATCCTCCTCGGTGAAGTCTTCTTTTAAATAAATAGCGTCCTTTTCTAACATAATGTCATAAAGACGCTTATTCCCCATAATCACCGTTTGCAATACCTCAACTTCCTCATATTCGAAGTGATTTTGCTTCAAAATCGACATACGCTCACCTGGGTTCATCGAAACAGAACCCGTTTGAGATTCAATTTCGCCCGATAATATTTTCAAAAAGGTCGATTTACCTGCGCCATTAGCGCCAATTAAACCATAACAGTTACCTTCCGTAAATTTGATGTTAACTTCTTCAAAAAGGACTCTTTTCCCAAAACGAAGGGACACATTAGATACTTGCAACATAGGAGTTGGATTAAATAGGGTGCAAAATTACTAATTTTGGCATCGATTATCATATTTTTTTTGCAATTTCGAAACGAATTAGAGACTATGGAACCCACAAATTCGGCCGAAACTTTGCATCTGCGCCTAAACGCTGAGAATTTCCGGGAGCAATTATTAGCTCACCCGAAAAAGGATATCCGAATTAAAACAGTTCAGATTGAAATCTCTAATGAATATTTCCTTTTAATTCCCAATAGTTTTGATTCACCTACATACCGTTTAGGCTTTCTCGAAAAAGCCTTGGGAGAAAATGCGTTGGTAGGCAAAGAGATTCAACAACAAGTTATTCCCTTAGAAGACGCTATATTAGTTTTTCTGGTATCGAGTGATTGGAAAGATCATATTTCAGCTCATTTTTCCTACGCAAAAATTAGCTACACTCACACGTTAGCCTCGTGCTTACAACGAAACGATCAACAATTAACGCTTTTTATAGAAGGGAAATTAGCTTTTGCTTGCCTTTACCAAGGAAACAAATTGCAATTAGCGAATGTATATCCTTTCGAATCAGCCATTGAATTAGCCTTTTATTTGCAATCTATAAGAGATGCATTTTCTTTAAATTGGACCTTATACCCACCCTTGTTGGTATCTGGATCAGAGGAAATTGCTGACGCATCACTCTATCAAATACCTTATGTCCAATCCTAAAAAAGCATTTTTTCCTGGTTCTTTTGATCCTTTTACGAAAGGACACGAAGATATCGTACTTAGAGCTTTGGCCTTATTTGATGAAGTGATTATAGGTATAGGCCAAAACTCCTCCAAGTCACGCTATTTTCCATTAGAGAAGATGGAAGATTATATTCGCAAGACATTTGAAGGAAAGCCAGTTTCAGTAGTGACTTATCAAAACCTAACAGCGAATGTGGCCCACGAATATGGTGCCAAATTTATCATCAGAGGATTACGGAATACAACTGATTTCGAGTATGAAAACTCGATATCGCAAGTGAATAGACACATTCACAACGAGTTAGAGACGGTATTCTTAATCACTTCGCCTCATTTAGCACCTATCAGTTCCACGATTATCCGCGATTTGCATCGCTACGGAAGTCCTGTAGACCAATACTTGCCTTATACCTTAGATTAATTTCTTGAATTTTTCGATGACGTAACGAATCGAGGAGTAGGTATTGGTTAACGCCTGTATTTGCTTCTTCTCGTTCAACCATTCCACTTTCTCTATACCTTCTTCCGTTTGCGGGATAAGTTTTCCAGTAAAATTAGTTTTCATCGCATACCAGCGTGTCTTTTTCAACACTAACTTGTTCTTGTGCGTGTAGGTATGGTAAGTCGTACAGATCTTATCACCTAGTTCTGCCTTCACATTACATTCTTCTTCTACTTCTCTAACTGCCGCTGTTTCAAATTTCTCGTTCTTTTCTAATTTTCCTTTAGGCAAATCCCATTTGCCTAAACGATACATCCATAAAACGTCTTGATCCTGATTAACTACCACTCCACCAGCCGCTTCCACTAGCTGATATAGCTTAACAATCTTCTGCTTAAATAGCTTGCGGTCTTCCACTATAAGGTAAAGCGCGTGAAAATGAATACCCGATTTAGCATGCAAATTCATCAGAATCTTCTCTACTTGCTCTGTGCTTGCATTGATGATGCAGGTATGACCGCTGAAGTTCTCCACCTTCAAAGGGGATAAACGTGCGTCTAGGACTAGATCAAAATCCTCTTTAGATGGCATTTCTCCCAGCTCCTTCTTCTTCACAATTCTGATCGGTCGATCATCAATAAAAATTACCATCTTTTCAATTTTGTGTGGCAAAATTAGAATTAAATAGTGAAAGATAGACTGAATAAATTATTTTTGTAAATATAAATTCAGAAACAACCCTCATGCAAAATTTGACGATTCCTCAAGAAGTAGCCCAACACCTATTAAAGATTCAAGCGATTCAATTACGTCCGGATCAACCTTTCACTTGGGCATCTGGCTGGAATTCTCCCATTTATTGCGATAACCGCGTTTCCTTATCTTTTCCTGAGGTACGTACTTATATCAAAAATTGCTTATCCGCAGCTGTAAAAGCCTACTTCCCGCAAGCAGACATCATTGCTGGGGTGGCAACCGCTGGAATTGCGCAAGGTGCATTAGTAGCTGATTTTTTAGACTTACCCTTTTGTTACGTTCGTCCTGAGCCTAAAAAACATGGAATGGGAAATCAAATCGAAGGTAAAGTGGAAAAAGGCCAAAAAGTCGTTTTAATCGAAGACCTTATCTCCACAGGTGGAAGTTCATTAAAGGCAGCCGATGCTCTGAAAGAAGCTGGTGTTGAAGTATTAGGTATGGTTGCCATCTTCACCTATGGATTCGAAATTGCTTCAGATAATTTCAAAAACGCAAATATTCCCTTGTATACATTAAGCGACTATAATGCGCTAATCGAAGAGGCCGTAAAATTAGATTACGTAACGGAGACGCAATTATTAACCTTACAAGACTGGAGAATTTCACCAAGCACTTGGCGAAAATAATTAAGCAAGCATATAGCCATCGCCGTCTGTCGATTGTATCATCCCTTTTAATTCTAAATTCAACAGAATAAGTGCTAGTTCGTCTTGTTGAATTTCGGAGCGTTGCAATAGTTCATTGGAAGATAATTGTCCTTCCCGGTGTAACAAGGAAATGATGCTGGATTCATTCAACGTGAAAAGCTTTTGACTAAGTTCAGGGTGTAATGCCAAACGATCTTTTGCTTGCTCCCAATTCAATTCCTGCATAAAATCATCCCAAGAGGTATAAATCGTGGCTTTATTGTTGCGAATCAAAAGATTACAACCTTTCGAAAATGGCCGATTTAAACTGCCAGGCACAGCGAAAACGGTTCGATGGTAATTAAGCGCATAATCAGCAGTTATGAGTGCCCCTCCTTTTTCTGCCGCTTCCACAATCACGGTTGCATCTGAAAGACCTGCAATAATGCGATTTCTAACCGGAAAATGATAGGATGCTGGGGGTATGTGTGGGGCGTATTCTGAAAGTAAAGCACCGGTAGATAAAATTTGATCTACATACATGGCATTTTCATGCGGGTAAATATGACGAAAACCACCGGCTAATACGGCAATGGTAGGAACATCAAATTTTAGGCAAGCTTTGTGCAGTGCGATGTCGATTCCTCTAGCAAAACCGCTCACCAGAATAACTTCATCTTTGATGGCAGACTGAACTAGTTCTTCTGTTACCTTTTTGCCAACATCACTCGCGTGACGCGTCCCTACCACTGCCACGATACGGTGCGCATTCAAATCTGCCTTCCCTTTTTTAAAGAGAATTAAAGGGGCATCATAGACATCTTTTATTCGCTGTGGATATTCCGGATCTTCGAAATAAAGAATTTGAATTTGATCTTCTGCGCAAATAAGCACCGTCTTCTCTGCTTCGCGTAAGACTTCAGCTGCAAATGGCTGATAAGAAGCTAATCGGAAAATATCTGGTAAATGAGGATATAAGGAAGCGAGCTTTTTGCCTTTTACGGGCCCAACCTCAGGAAGATAGGTTAAGGCGATTTGATACACGGATAAGGGGTAAATGGTTTTCATCGGAGTAATTTTCCGAAACCTACGCCTATTCCATTTCTAAATCAGCCTTCATCCCTTGTAAAAAATCGCGAATATCAGTTAGTTGATTAATGATGCTTTGGTGTGGATTTTTTTCCTTGCCTTTGAAATTCAAGGCTTGCTTTGCACCTTCAATAGTCAAGCCCCTTTCGTCGATCAGACTTACCAATACCTTGATTTTTTCAATGTCTGCAGGGGTGTATTTGCGAATACCAGAACCAGCACGCTTAGGCGATAAATGAGGGAATTGAGTCTCCCAATAGCGAATCTTAGAGGTGTTCACCTTGAAAATGGCCGCTACCTCCGAAATTGAATAATATTGCTTGCTTAATTCCATCAATAATTTTAAACCCAAAATGGGCTTCTTCAAAAAATAGACTTAATTTTGTGATTCCATTTAATAGGAGTCCTTTAGTAAAACTACAAAGGTTCCTTTCATTTTACAATAAAACGCATGACCTCTTCTCAGATACGTCAACAATTTTTGGATTTCTTTCAATCTAAAGGCCATTTAATTGTTCCTTCTGCTCCTTTGGTGGCTAAAAATGACCCGACCCTATTGTTTAACAATTCTGGGATGGCGCAATTCAAAGATTTCTTTTTAGGAAACGGAACTCCGCCTTCGAAAAGAATCGCGGATACGCAAAAATGCCTTCGTGTATCAGGAAAACACAATGACTTAGAGGATGTGGGTTTTGACACCTATCACCACACGATGTTTGAGATGTTAGGTAACTGGTCTTTTGGAGATTATTTTAAACAAGAGGCGTTAACCTGGTCGTGGGAATTATTAACAGAGGTATTTAAACTACCGAAAGACCGTATTTATGTATCGGTATTCGAAGGAGATAAAAAAGATGGTGTGCCGTTTGACCAAGAGGCATTCGATATTTGGAAGGCTATTGTGGGCGAGGATCGCATTATATACGGCAATAAAAAAGATAATTTCTGGGAGATGGGCGAAACGGGACCTTGTGGCCCTTGTTCTGAAATCCATATTGACTTAAGAAATCAAGACGAGGTAGATTCGATTCCGGGTAAAAGCCTAGTGAATGCAGATCATCCACAAGTGGTTGAGATTTGGAATAACGTATTTATGCAGTTTGAAAGAATGGCAGATGGTTCTTTGGTACCGCTTCCGAACAAACATGTAGATACGGGAATGGGCTTTGAGCGTCTATGTATGGCGATTCAAGGAAAGCAATCGAATTATGATACGGATGTTTTCCAGGGGACCATTCAATATATCGCTGCAAAAAGCGGCAAGAAATACGGAGAGGAAAAGTGGGCAGATATCGCTATGCGCGTCATTGCTGACCATATTCGAGCCATCGCTTTTACGATAGCAGATGGACAATTGCCTTCGAATAATAAGGCGGGTTATGTGATTCGTCGTATTTTACGTCGTGCGGTGCGTTATGGTTATACGTATCTTGACTTCAAAGAGCCTTTCTTACACTTATTAATTCCGGGATTAGCGCAACAATTCAAAGGAGTATTTGATGAATTAATTTCGCAAGAAGCCTTTGTAGCGAAAGTGATTTACGAAGAGGAAGTTTCTTTCTTACGTACCCTATCATCTGGCTTAGTTCGACTAGACAAATTAATGGAAGATTGCTCAGGTAAAGTGCTATCTGGGGATGACGTGTTTGAATTAAATGATACGTATGGTTTTCCAGTCGACTTAACCGCATTAATTGCTCGCGAAAAAGGCTTAGATATTGATGAGCCGGGATTTAATGCAGCACTGAAAGCACAAAAAGAGCGTTCTCGTAAAGATGCAGGCGCTAGTGCAGAGGATTGGGTCATTGTGAACGAAGGTGATGAAGTAAGCTTCATCGGATACGATTCAAACGAGACGGATACACAAGTTTTAAGATACCAAAAGATTCAAAATAAGGCTGGAGTTCAATACAAAGTCGTATTAGAAACGACTCCTTTCTATGCTGAATCCGGTGGACAAGTGGGTGATACGGGTGTTTTAGTTTTCACTACATCAGGTATTTCTCTTCCTGTGATTGATACGAAGAAGGAGAATGATTTGATCGTACACATCTTGTCAGATGCACGTATTGAGACTCTAGCGAGCGAACCAGTGAAGGCGAGCATTGCTACGTTACGTCGCCGTGCGATTACGCACCACCACAGTTCTACTCACTTAATGCAAGCGGCTTTACAAGCAGTTTTAGGTAAGCACGTGGCGCAAAAAGGTAGTTTAGTAAACGAGGATTTGTTGCGTTTTGACTTCTCTCACTTCCAAAAAGTGACAGACGAAGAGATTAAGCAAATCGAGCAGATTGTGAATGCCAAAATCGCAGAGAACATTCCACTTTTAGAAGAACGAAACGTTCCTATTGCAGAAGCGAAGGACAAAGGGGCTATGGCTTTATTTGGCGAAAAATACGGGGATTTTGTGCGTGTGATTACTTTTGACAAGAACTTCTCGGTTGAGCTTTGTGGAGGAACACACGTTCCGTCTACAGGTGAAATTGGCTTATTTAAAATCACTTCAGAAAGTTCTGTTGCTACGGGCGTTCGTCGTATTGAAGCCATCACTTCTCAAAAGGCCTATGAATTATTAAGCGAACAAGAAGCCGTATTAAGTGAGATCAATGTTTTGTTGAAAGCACC
>Ga0222712_10006082_pt1 | contig 12003 bp, 9 predicted proteins | sample C33_657DmetaG_FD_165043 | JGI IMG/M metagenome (GOLD analysis project Ga0222712, IMG submission 165043) | Estuarine water microbial communities from San Francisco Bay, California, United States - C33_657D | ecosystem: Environmental > Aquatic > Marine > Unclassified | place: USA: California... | reverse complement strand
ATAATCGAAATGCTTAAGAATGGCAATGGAGTCAGAAGTATCTGTCGAATATTACAGTGCTCACCAAATTTGGTATATAAGTGTAAGCAAGTATCTGAAGAGCTGCATGCTGTCAAAGGTTGACCGGGTTTTCTATTAGTATAGAATAGAAATTTCGGCCTAAAAACATCTTGAGCCCGTTTAAGATGTCATTATTTACCCCGGTGAAATAATCGCATAATCATACATCTGGCTGCCATGCTAGGGGTCCCCACGGGAGGAGATGGGTGGAGGTACCCCTTGCCGTATTTCGCCTTACACAGGCAAAACCTTCGTTTTTAGCCCCTAATCGATAGCCCTTTGTAAGTCCGGACCCATTTTTCACCAAAACTCGAAAATTCTTTTACCTAAAAAACCTATGAAATATATTTCAACGGCCTTTTTCAAAAAAAAATCGCACCAAAAAATCACCGGAAATCGAAGAATACTCTGGACATTTACCATATGGATTTAACACAAATACAATTTCACCAACATCCAAAATGGCAACTCATTAAATCAAGCCCCAAAAGGTTAATTTTCAAATCGCTATATATCATTGACGAGTATGCCACTATTGAAATTGAGACCGAAGGAGATGCTATTTACGGATTAATCAAGAGCACTACTAATCCAATTGGCAACAGGGTTATCTTGGGCAAAGGAATGCCATTGGAGTTATTCCTCATGCTAATTGTTGATGTGTTGGCTGAAGATATTTTTGAATATTCATGAATATTCAAATTCAGTGGATTAAACTTGATTAAAAAGAATACTTATAAGTTCCGCCCACCATAATTAACAACTCCTTCAATCTGATTCTCCACACCATCTTCCAATTGTGGGAAGAAATCGATACAGAATTTCCTTTAATGCTTTCAGAGGTAGTTACATTCACCAGTGAAGATGCAGCAGGGGTAGTTTATCGTATGGGTTTAATTTTCTTTAGGCTTTGTATGATACTATCAGCATTAAGAAAGTTTGAAAATGGAGAAATGACCGCTACAATTATTTGTACCGATGAAGATTTTAATACAGTCTTACTAATAGTTCAAACCTACTTAGAGCATAGTTTACTAATGTTCAATAACCTACCCAAGCAAAATGAAACCATGCAGTTTCATTCAGGCGATGGCAAACGCAAATTCTTTGAGGCTTTGCCCCAAGAATTTACAAGGAAGGAAGCAACCGAAGTAGGCACTAAATTTAAGCTATCTGCCAGAACGGTTGATGATGTGCTAAAATCTGCAACCGGGTACACCCTTACCAAAATCAAAGCAGGTTCATACCAACGCATTTGAAACTGTTCCTTCGGGGGTTTTTTTTTGCCCCACCAGTTCAAACCCTTCTACACATTGCAGACTTTGAAGACTTTGCAAGTTTTGCAGGTTGGGGGTACAACCTTTCATATTTCTGCTTATATTTGCCGCAATGAAATTTTTTGCCTTCATAATGAGCATTTACCTTTTGGTGCTGTCATGCCTTCCATGCATTGACAGGCAGGAGCGTAATGTAATGGCTGAGCAAAAGATTTCTGCTACTACTCAGCAACAACAACACCAAACTGGTGACGAAGCCTGTACTCCCTTCTGTACTTGTTCCCACTGTCCTGCATCAGCTTTTTATCAGCCTTTGGCATTATACAAAATGCCTAAAATGCTATTTCAATCTGTGAAGTTTCATTACGAAATAGTGTTTAACTCCTACGACTTCCATTCTGTTTGGCAACCGCCTAAGATAGGTTAATCTACAAATCACAACATTTCGTTTCCTTAATGCTATTCATCAGGCTTTATAGTTTGATGTAATTCATTTTACGTTGTGGTATGCTTCCCGGTTTATAGCCGTGATTAATCATATAAATCAAAAACAAATTGTCCATTAAAAGCAAAAAGAAAAAGCGTAAACCGCTTACTCTATTGCAGGTATTCAAAGCGGTAGGGATAGCGATAATATGCATCTTGATGTTGTTGGCTATTGTTGCAAGGATTAACCAATACATAAAATTCATAAACAAATAAAATTTTCAATGTTTCAAAAAATAATTCAGTTCTCAATAAAAAACAAACTTGTAGTGGGGGCTTTTACATTGGCTCTCATTATTTGGGGCGTTATATCCGCTATGCGGTTACCAATTGATGCCGTGCCCGACATCACAAACAACCAGGTACAGATAATTACACAAGCTCCAACATTAGGTGCTCAGGAGGTAGAGCAGTTTATTACCACACCTATTGAGTTGGCAATGGCAAATATTCCCAATGTAATTGAAAAGCGGAGCATTAGCCGTAGTGGTATATCCGTAATCACAATTGTTTTTAAAGACAATGCTGATGTCTATTGGGCAAGGCAGCAAATAAGTGAACGACTTAAAGAAGCCGAAGCACAAATTCCGCAAGGATTGGGTGAGCCCACTTTGGGGCCTATTACTACGGGATTGGGTGAAATATATCAATATATCATTCATGCCAAAAAAGGCTTTGAAAACAAATACACCGCTACTGATTTGCGTACCATGCAGGATTGGATTGTGCGGAGGCAATTGGCAGGTACAGAAGGTTTGGCAGAAGTAAGCGGTTGGGGTGGTTATGTAAAGCAATATGAAATTGCTTTGGATAACGACAAGCTCAATGCAATGAATATTACCATACCTGAAATTTACAAAGCATTAGAGAGTAACAATGAAAACACCGGGGGCAGCTACATAGAACAACGCAGCAATGCTTATTTCATTCGTGGTTTGGGACTGGTAAAGTCATTAAGTGATATTGAAAAAATAGTTGTAAAAAACGTAAACGGCATTCCTGTATTAATCCGGGACGTGGCAACGGTACAGTTTGGCAGTGCAACACGGTACGGTGCAGTTACAAGAAACGGTGAAGGCGAAGTAGTGGCAGGTATTACCCTGATGCTGAAAGGTGAAAACTTTGCACAGGTAATTACAAATGTTAAACAGCGAATGGCACAAATACAAAAATCATTGCCCGAAGGCGTAGTAATAGAACCATTTATTGACCGAACAGAATTAGTAAACAGGGCAATGGGTACGGTAGAAAAGAATTTGATTGAAGGAGGACTGATTGTAGTGTTTATATTGGTGTTGCTGTTAGGAAATCTAAGGGCAGGTCTTATAGTAGCTTCTGTTATTCCCTTAGCCATGCTCTTTGCCATCATTTTAATGAATTTATTTGGTGTAAGTGGCAACCTGATGAGTTTGGGAGCTATTGATTTTGGGCTTATAGTAGATGGTGCGGTAATTATTGTAGAAGCAATTGTACACCGCATTTACATGAGTAAACATCATCATGTCGATTTGCAAAAACTTACACAGCCGCAAATGGATGAAGAAGTATTTCAGGCTGCATCCAAAATCCGTAATAGTGCTGCCTTTGGCGAAATAATCATCTTGATTGTTTACCTGCCCCTTTTTGCCTTAGTTGGTATTGAGGGCAAAATGTTTAGGCCAATGGCACAAACAGTTGCCTTTGCTATTTTAGGGGCATTTATTCTTTCATTGACTTATGTGCCAATGATGAGTGCATTGTTCCTTAGTAAAAAGGCAATACATAAACGCAATATATCAGATAAAATAATTGATTTCTTGCAACAACTTTATACACCATTACTCAATTGGGCTTTGCATTGGAAAAAAACTATTGTGGCTGCTATGGTAGTATTATTTGCCGGCAGCTTAATCCTGTTCCACAGCTTAGGCGGTGAGTTTATCCCCACATTGGAAGAAGGCGACCTTTCCGTTGAAATAAGCATGGCACAAGGCACATCATTAACGCAGGTAGTAGAAACATTTGGCAAGGCGGAGAAAATTTTAAAGGATAAGTTTCCTGAAATAAAACAGGCGGTAACAAGAATAGGGAGTTCTGAAATTCCAACCGACCCGATGCCGATAGAAAGAGCCGATATGATGCTTTCCATGAAGCCTAAAGAAGAATGGACATCTGCACATACCAGGGAAGAAATGATGGAAAAAATGGAAGAAGCACTAAGCATTTTACCCGGTGTAAATTTTGAAATTACACAACCAATGCAGATGCGGTTTAATGAATTAATTACAGGTATCAAACAGGATGTGGCAATAAAAATCTATGGTGAAGATTTGGAAATACTGAATGCTCAGGCAAATAAAATAGCAGGTTTGATAAAAAATGTAAAAGGAGTAAGTGAACCTTTTGTAGAAAAAATAAGCGGCTTGCCACAAATACAAGTGGAGTATAACCGTGATAAAATTGCACAATACGGATTAAACATCAGTGATGTAAACATGGTGCTGAAAACTGCTTTTGCAGGAAATGTGGCAGGTGTTGTGTTTGAAGGAGATAAACGGTTTGACATGGTAGTACGGTTGCAAAAAGATTTGCGGAAAGACTTCAGCAATATTGAAAACCTTTATGTGCCATTGCCATCAGGCAACAAAGTGCCTATTAACCAGGTAGCAAATATTTCATTCAAAACAGCCCCTGCACAAATAAGTCATGAGGATGGGCAGCGTAGAACTTTTGTAGGTTTCAATGTTCATGGCAGAGATGTTGAAAGCACGGTAGAAGAAATACAACCCATATTAGATGAAAAACTAAAACTACCTTCAGGTTATTACTATACCTATGGTGGTCAGTTTCAAAACCTGAAAGAAGCAAAGGCAAGGTTAGGTATTGCAGTGCCGGTAGCATTATTACTCATTTTAGTATTGCTCTACTTTACTTTCAACAGTGTAAAACAATCATTCCTGATTTTTACCGCAGTTCCATTATCCGCCATTGGTGGCATCATTGCTTTGTGGCTAAGAGGTATGCCATTCAGTATTTCGGCAGGTGTTGGTTTTATAGCTTTGTTTGGTGTAGCAGTATTAAATGGCATTGTATTGATTGGTTACTTCAACCAGTTAAAAGACGAAGGCATTACCGATATATATGAAAGGGTAAGAAAAGGTACAGCCATAAGGCTGCGTCCTGTAATTATGACGGCAGCAGTTGCATCATTAGGGTTTTTACCAATGGCACTTTCCACAGGTGCAGGTGGTGAAGTGCAAAAGCCATTAGCCACCGTAGTTATTGGCGGTTTAATTACAGCTACGCTTTTCACCTTGCTTGTACTTCCTGCACTCTACATTTTATTCAACACTAAAATTAATTTCAAACTAAATAAAATGAAAAAAACAAAACTCCCCGGCAATACAGCGGCTGTGTTGTTGCTGTTTACATTCATCAGTTTGTTTGCAGAAAAATCTTATGCACAAAGCAATCAAAAAACTTTACAGGAATGTATTGATATAGCTTTAAAAAATAACCTGCAAATAAAGGGAGCCGACCTATACATTCGGCAATCTCAGGTACTGCAAAAAACAGGTTTTAATCCTGATAAAACAAACCTGCAATTAGTGCAAGACCCAACAAGTGGCGGCAATATTGATAACAGCATAGGCATTACTCAAACCATTGCTTTCCCTACTGTGTATGCTAATCAAAATAAACTACTGAAACAGGAAACATTATTAGCACAAAAATCAAAATTGCTATCACAGAATGAAATAATAAAAGAAGTAACCGAAGCCTATTACAATTTGGTTTATAGTTCACAAAAAATAAAGCTGTTGCAACAGCAGGATAGTATTTACAGCAACTTTCTCAAACGGGCTACCCTTCGCTATAATACAGGTGAAACAAACCAGTTGGAGAAAATGCAAGCCGAAAGCAGATACAAAGAAAACCAATTGCAGTTAAAGCAAGCCAATACAACATTAAGCAGTTATCAATTGGTATTGCAGAAATGGCTGAATACATCCGAACCGGTAATGCCAAAAGAAAATGAATTACCCAAGATGCCGGATGATTACAAGTTTGACACGGCTGCAATAAAATCAAATCCGCTGATAGAGTATTATAATCAACGGCTGAATGTAAGTACATCACAAATAAATTTGGAGAAAAGCAAGCTACTTCCTGATTTGAATGTGGGCTATTATCATCAGGCTATTATCAAAGGGTTTGACCCAGCAAAAATTAACCGTAATTATTTCCCTGGTACAAGGATAGCAGGATTTCAGGTAGGTATTGGAGTGCCGTTATTCTTTGGTTCACAAAAAGCAAAAATAAAAGCTGCCAAAATTAATAATACGTTGATTGAAACAGAACGGCAGCAAACCTTGCTATACATGCAAAGTAGTTATGCAGTGCAATACAACGAATACCTGAAAGCAAAAGAAGGTTTGCAGTATTACGAAACCACAGGTTTAAAACAGGCAGACGATATTATCAGGATTTCAAACACAGCATATACCAAAGGCGAAATTGGGTATATGGAGTACATCCAAAACCTGCAAACCGCTATCAATACCCGGCTGCAATACACTGATGCAGTAAACCAGTTCAATCAGTCCATCATATTGTTAAACTACTTAAAAGGAAATAAATAAAATGAAGTCAATAAATATAAAATCAATCATAGCATTTGCACTCTTTGTAGTTGCAATCGGTTTTACATCCTGCAAATCGGGCAATAAAACGGAAACAAAAGAAACAACTAAAGTTGAGGAAACCCATTCAGAAACCATAGAAGTTTCGGAGGAGCAAATGAAAGCCGTAGGCATTGAGTTAGGTACAATAGAAATGAAAAATCTAAACAGTGTGGTAAAGTCAAGCGGACAATTGGAAGTGCCCTCACAAAATAAAGCCGATGTAAATTCATTGGTGTCCGGCATCATTAAAAAAATATTAGTGTTGGAAGGCAACTATGTTCGCCAGGGGCAAACAGTAGCAATATTAGAAAACACAGACATTGTGAAGTTGCAGCAGGACTACCTCATGCTGAAAAAAGAATTTGTTTATTCTGAACAGGAGTACCAACGCCAAAAGGAACTGAATACCGAAAGTGCAGGTACAGGAAAAGTGTTTCAACAGGCAGCATCCAAATATGAAACGGATAAAGCAAGGCTGAAAGGGATAGAAACACAATTACAGCAATTAAACATCAGTCCTGCATCTGTAGCAAACAGGAATTTTGTAAATCAAATTCCCATCACTGCACCTATCAGTGGTGTAATAGGGCATATTCCCATAAAAACAGGCAGCTATATTGATATGCAAACCTCCTTAATGGATATTGTAGATAACTCACAAGTTCATTGTGATTTGCAGGTGTATGAAAAGGATTTGTTTAAAGTAAAGAATGGGCAGACAGTAGAGTTCATTCTATCCAATCAGAACAATAAGCAAATAACAGGTACTATTTACGGTATCAATCAATCTTTTGAAAATGAAAACAAATCGGTAATTGTACATGCCAAAATCAACAATACAGGCGGCATCAAATTGTTACCGGGTATGTATGTATCTGCATTGATTAATGTAGGTAATCAAACAGTGCAGGCAGTTCCTGTTGATGCAGTGGTAAGTGCAGAAGGCAAGCAATATATTTTTATGGTTGTGGATGAGGAAAGCGAAGGTAAAGAGAAGGCTGAAAAAAAGGAAGCAGGGGAAAAGTCAGAAAAGAATACAGAAGCCAAAGCTGAAAAGCATATTCAGTTTAAAAAGATAGAAGTAACCACAGGTGTAACAGAATTGGGCTACATAGAAATTACGCCATTGGAAGAAATACCGAAAGGTGCAAGGATTGCAACCAAAGGTGCATTTTATGTATTATCAAAAACCAGTGGTGGTAAAGAGGAAGAATAATAATAACTAAATCAATTTTCATAAAATGATAAATACAGCCCCAAATCATAAGCATACTTACGATGAACAAGGCAGGATGACCTGCTGCACATTAGAAGAAAAAATCTATACCGAAGCAGGTGCAGAACAACTGCTGCATAAAAAGAAAACCATTGATAGTGGACAAGATAAAGTCCAATTGCAAGCTCATAGTAGTGTATGGAAACAATACCTGCCAGCCATTATCAGTTTCGTTATGTTGCTCATTGGCATTGCGTTGGATAATTATTTCAAACCCTCATTCTTTACAAACTATGTACGCCTTGCATGGTATGCTATTGCATACCTACCTGTTGGTTTACCGGTAATAAAAGAAGGATGGGAAGCCAGTCTTAAAAAAGAGTTCTTCACCGAGTTTACATTAATGGTATTGGCCACTATGGGGGCTTTTGCCATCGGTCAATATCCCGAAGGTGTTGCGGTAATGTTATTCTATGCCGTTGGTGAATTGTTTCAGAAGGCAGCAGTTAATAAAGCAAAAAACAATATCAAAGCCTTATTAGATGTCCGTCCATCTTCTGCCAGCGTTTTAAGGAATAATAAATACGAAGAAATAAAACCCGAAGAAGTAGAAATAGGCGAAACCATACAAATTAAAGCAGGCGAAAAAATTCCGTTAGATGGTGAAATGTTAAGTGAGGGCAGCAGCTTCAATACCGCAGCACTTACAGGAGAAAGCAAACCAAAATCTATTTATAAAGGAGCACAGGTATTGGCAGGTATGCTAAACCTTGATAAAGTAATTGAACTGAAAGTAACCAAAAAATTTGCCGATAGTTCCCTTGCACGGATTTTGGAAATGGTGCAAAATGCTACTGCAAGAAAGGCAAAAACAGAATTGCTGATAAGAAAATTTGCCAAAATCTATACACCTATCGTTTTCTTTTTGGCAGTAGCATTGGTGGTGGTTCCCTACTTTGTTCTAAGCAATTATGTGTTTAATGATTGGCTGTACAGGGCTTTAATTTTCTTAGTTATCAGTTGCCCTTGTGCATTGGTTATCTCTATTCCATTGGGCTATTTTGGCGGCATAGGTGCGGCTTCAAGAAATGGTATTTTGTTTAAAGGTTCTAATTATTTAGAGTTAATGACCAAAATAAATACCGTTGTGATGGACAAAACCGGCACACTAACGGCAGGTGTTTTTAAAGTGCAGGCAATTGTAACTAACGGAATGGACAAAACAGATTTCATAAAAACATTAGCTGCATTAGAAAGCAAATCAACACATCCTATTGCCAAAGCCATTGCCGAGTATGAAAAGAACGAAACACAAACTTACCAGGCGACAGAGATAGAAGAAATTTCAGGGCATGGCTTAAAGGGAAATGTGAACGGGAAAGAAGTATTGGCAGGTAATACAAAACTGCTAAAGAAATATAATATCACATACGATGCAGCTATTGACGAAATTATAGAAAGCATTGTACTGGTAGCCATAGGCAACCAGTATACAGGTTATGTATTGATAGCCGATGAAGTAAAAGAGGATGCAAAGGAAGCCATCAGGCAAATGCACCTCAACGGCATTAAACAAACCATAATGCTTAGTGGCGATAAAAATTCCATTACCCAAAAAGTAGCAAAACAAATTGGCATTGATACCGCCTTTGGCGATTTGCTACCAGAAAACAAAGTACAGAAAGTAGAAGAACTAAAACAGGACAAGACAAAAATCATTGCATTTGTAGGCGATGGCATCAACGATGCACCCGTATTGGCTTTAAGCGATGTGGGCATTGCAATGGGTGCAATGGGCAGCGATGCAGCAATAGAAACAGCCAATGTAGTGATACAAACAGACCAGCCTTTAAAGATTGTCACCGCCATTAAAATAGGCAAAGCCACCAGGGGCATTGTAATACAGAATATCATTTTAGCATTTGCAGTAAAAGCCATTGTATTGGTATTGGGTGCAGGTGGTTTAGCCACCATGTGGGAAGCCGTTTTTGCGGATGTTGGAGTGGCTTTATTGGCAATATTAAATGCGGTGCGAATACAACGGATGAAGTTTTAAATTTGTAATATTCAAACAAAACAAAGTGAGGAACCAACCATCAATATAATTTATAAATAAACAACACAACAAGTAAGTTATGCAGCAGACACTTCAATTAAATATCATCCCATTTTCAGCCCCAGTGCAAGAGGCTGAATTTGCTTTTTATACTTCAAAGCAAGATGGGTATTGCCCAATACACAAAGACGATTTAAACGGAGCAATTGAAGGCATCATTGACGAAAGCGAACTGCATTATGGTAATTGGCTTTACACGGATTTTGCACCTGCCAAAGAAAATGCAATTCTCATTTCAATAAATCTTACCGAATGTAAATACTTTGCCCAACATTATTACAGGCATCTTAACTTTATTTATACCAGCTCAAGTAGGTCAACGGATTTTCAATCATTTTGGGTTACTTCACCTTCTGAGCATTTTAACTATATATACTGTCCCAAAGGCTTGGTTTGCAATTAAACGAGGGGATATTAAAACACACAAAAATTCAATGATTAGGTTATATATCGGAGGTATTATCATTGCAGGAAGTTTTGCCATTCTTGCACCAGGTAGATATTTACATACTCTTTTCTTTAACTAAAATATCAAAACCGCTAAAGAATTTATATATAGCATTCAGCCCTTTAATTTCCTGATAGTCACATACTCAATCATCGCATTATAGCTGCATCTTTCGTCTGTAAGGGGAGCACAAGTGCACAAGGCGACAGAAATGTCGCCTTTTTTGTTGTCTATCAGCGGGTTAAGTTTTGCATCTTTTAATCAGACACTTAAACTAAAAATATTTTAAGGTTTGAAATTTTTAGTTTTCTCCTTTATCCAGTTAATAGCATTTTCTACAGGGGATTTGTCATCAGTAAATGCAGTATTGTGTCCTAAATTTGAGAATAAAGTATATTCGAATGGTTTTCCTTCTGATTTAAGGGTATTGATTTGTTCAATACATAATTTTACGGGAATCTGAATATCTTTTCCCCCAAATAGCCAAAGTGATGGCGCCGAAATATTTCTTAAAGCAACCTTTGGGTCAGTACTGATAAATTGATAACGGTCTGAATCGTTTTTGATATGGTTTCGAGTGTCTTCTTCAGTATGGTTTACCCAAAAATCAGTATTCCCGTTGGTATAAAACTGAAACCTAAGTTGTTCAAGGGAAGTGATTGTAGGGCAACTAAATAAAACCATAAAATTCACAAGTGGATTATTATTTGCTGCAATAGGAATAATCCATCCAGCTTGACTGAAACCTAGAAGTCCTATTGGCGTACCATTACTATAATTTTTTATTTTATTCAATGCAGCAAGTGCGTCTTTGGCTAATAAATTGATATTAAGGGAATCAACATTATTTGTTCCAACCTCTGGACCAGCATAAACTCCCCCAGATTTACCAACCCCCCGTTTATCATAGGTAAGTACTGAAATTCCATTATTTGCAAGTAACTCAGCGAATTCAGTCATTCTTGTTTCTTGGCCCGAACCGTGTACAACTACAACAGAGGCATAAGCGTTTTTAGGTTTATATATAGTTCCTGCAAGATTAACCCCTTCACTATTGATTATAATATCTTGTTTTATAACAGGGTTAAATTTTTGGGCAAAACCTTGATTAACAATGACCGTCTGTATGAGTAATAAAAAGATAACTTTCATCATACCTTAAAGGTAACTAATTTCATTTTGGAAAGACAAAGCATTCACTTTCTGCAAATTGACACGAAGTTCAACCCTTTAATTTCCTAATAGTCACATACTCTATCATCACATTATAGCTGCATCTTTCGTCTGTAAGGGGAGCAGTAATCAAAAATAGATGGGTCAATTTAATTCCCTAATTTATAATATGGTAATTGCAAAACCATCATATTTGAAACCGATTTTAATCAATTAGCGTACGATTAGATTCGAAAGTAAAATGGGTCAGATGTTATATTTTGACGGTTTTATTTACTTAGTGAATATTTCAAAATATAAGTGTCCATTCTAAGAGGATTATAACCGTGATTTTCCGTTTGTGCCAAGAATGTGCAAAGGCTTGGTTTGGACGTTGGAAATCAGTCATTTCTTTCCAAAAAAATCAGTTACTTGTTTTTAAATGGAAACTCAACATTCAAATACTCCCAGCTCAATTTTATTTTGCCTTCGTTAGCATTGGTCGGCATTACTTCATACGTAAGGGCTTCAACTAATTTATCGCTTTTGAAGGGTTTTACCTTAATTCGGATGATGTCATTTTC
>Ga0222712_10006079_pt1 | contig 12006 bp, 10 predicted proteins | sample C33_657DmetaG_FD_165043 | JGI IMG/M metagenome (GOLD analysis project Ga0222712, IMG submission 165043) | Estuarine water microbial communities from San Francisco Bay, California, United States - C33_657D | ecosystem: Environmental > Aquatic > Marine > Unclassified | place: USA: California... | reverse complement strand
GCAGGTGCAATGGTTCTATCTGCTCAGATTCCAAACTTTCGTTTGCTGAAGAAATCACCAACGGCTGGATTAAACCTGCTTCCCGAAATCCGCGTCATCCCGCATTTCAATAAGTTCTTCAAGTGGATTCCCGAAAGCGCCGCCAAAGTTTTATTGCATGTTCCCAACGATTCAATTCTTATTGGTGTTGATGAACTTACAGCGATTGTTAAGCGCTCAGGTTCTGAACATTGGACCGTTGTCGGCGAAGCAAAGGTTCATGTGCTCAAAGGACTTCCAGATCAACAGCTCCATGATGGCCAAGAGATCAAACTTTCATTGTCATGAGCCAGATAACAGTTATCTTTGATGGAGAGTGCGAGTTCTGCCGGCAATCTGTTACCTGGATTCACCGCAAATTGCAGATAACCGCACTACCTTTTCAAACAGCAAATCTCTCCGCCTTTAACCTGACCCGCGAACAGTGCGCCAAGCAGGTCTACGTTATTTCAGCTGGCACAACCTACGGGGGAGCAGCTGCAATCGCTTTTCTGCTGAAAAACCGCGGCAACACAATTCAATCCACAATTATTAAAGCTTCAGGACCGGTTGGCCGATCTGCCTATCGATGGATCGCAAGCCATAGAAAATCCTGGCCCGTTAAAATCGCAACTAAGGTGTTAACTTTCCTGAACCGGTAATTGCTCCTCAGCAACAGGCTCGATTAACTTCCACTTGATAGCTAACTGTCGCAACCGTGGATGCAAAGGCATACCCGCAGCTATCCAAAACATAATCAAGGATGGAATCAGAAAGGTTGCCACCGCAGGAAGCGGATGGGTTAATCCCGTTAGAAAATCAACTGAAGTCACTGAATCACGCTCTGCCTGAACCTCTTCGCCTGAGGCAAGTAACAACCCAGCATTAGAAAAGGTATGCAAAACAATCGGCATCCAGATACTTCGAGTCAGCACCATCAAAGCACAGGCAAAGACTCCAAAGGATGCAGCTGACATAACATGCCAATACGCCGGCCATGCATCAAAGTTTCCGATGTAAGTATTGATGTGCATCAAGCCAAACATCAATGAAGAGCCAATCACAGCAACTGTTAATCCATGTCGCAGCAGTACACCAAAGACGACTCCGCGGCTAAAGATCTCTTCCGCAATAGCTACCAGTATCAAAAAGATAACTCCACGTATCCACTTTTCCGTAGTTAAACCAGAGAAATTCTCGCCCCGAATCTGCACAACAATCAGATTAACCATAAAAATAAAGGCAATAACAAATCTCCACCCAAAGGCAGGAAGCGCAAAGTAGGTAAATGTGGCTGGTCGCAGCCACCACATGACAGCAAAGGAGAACAACCCCACAATAAAGTAACTAACAGTTCCATCAAAGCGATCTCCAGGAACTGCATCACCTGAAAAGTTCAAAATCACAATTGACAGCAGGGATAGCCCAATCAGCCCAACCCACATCCGCAATGTCCTCATGCCAAAAATCTAGCCCCACCCACCGACAAATGCGCGACAAAGGGATAAACCTGTCAGTTGCGCAGAGTAACCTCGAACTGTGTTCGAACTACTCGCCCTCACTGCACTGATCTATCTCTTCCTCAACCGCAAAAAGCGCACCCGCAAACCGCGCACCCTCGATGCCGAACTCAAACACCTCATCCAGGAATCCAACGATGCGACCGCAATCGGCTCCGATATCAAAAGCTTCTTACTCGATGTCCTCAACGACAATGCCTATGATCAAGAAAAATTCTCCGACGCCCGCATCGCCCAAGCACAACGCATCTTGGATCGCGCCGGCCCTGCCTCCTTTTACTGGATGACTGAAATCGCAGCTCAACTTGCAACCCTTGCCGCAGCTCAAATCAATGGAATCCCAACCAATGTCAACGCCGAATTAGGAAGCAGCGCAACCCCAGAAGCGATTGTAAAAATCGTCGTTAAGATTGAGCAGTATTGATCACAATATCCTTTCCTTCCACAAAATTCACTAGAGGCTGAAGTCTACGAAATTGGGTAATTTCCCATGGACCCTTTTTGGCATATGGCGAGCCTAGACAGTACAAATGATCTACTTACGGGGCGCTAAATGAATGGAGAAAGTTTTAAAACAAGGCTTTAGATGCATACGCGGTGTAAAACGTTTACATTAATTTTCCTAAAAATCCCAAAAAAGTAGTTGACAAGCCATATTTTGTAGGTAACGTAAAAGGAGAAATATGTAAACGTTTACAGAATTAGGAGCGAATATGAATCTTGGCACTAAGCCAACTCTTCATTCTGTTGCCAAACGCGCTCAAGTATCTATCGCATCTGTCTCACGGGTGATCAACGGGCGACCTGCGACGGCGCAGACAAAAGCACGTGTCGAACAGGCCATTTCAGAGTTGGGATATCAGCCAAACTCATCGGCTCGTGCGCTTAAGGCTCGAACCTCCGAGCAAATTTGTTTGATCTTGCCTGACCTATCCAACCCGGTGTTTCAATCGATGATCAGGGGCGTTCAACGTGGATTTCGAAACTCAAAATATCGAGTGATGTTATCAACTTCGGCAATGACCACATTGGAACTAGTCCGACAACTTGAAAATTTGGGTCAAAGTTATGCAGACGGATTGATCATTAACGCGCTGATTTACGATGACGAAATCGTAGAACTTCTCCGTAAACTCAACATTCCCGTCGTCATTCTTGGTACAACCCCTAAGGGATTGAATGCTGATTCAATCCGCGTTGACAATGAACGTGGTGTTCAGATTGGAATTGATTACCTTCACTCTCAAAATCGCAATCGGATTCTTCTTCTAAACGGACCGCAAAGCACGATTCCGGCGAAAAAACGCAAAAAGGGGTTTATTGATGGACTTGCAAAACGAGGCGTACAAGATCCGGAATCACACATCGTAAATTGCAAAGCTTTTACCGCGAATGCAGCAATTGAGGCCCTAGGAAGTTTCAAAGATTTAAAGAATTATGACTCAGTGATCTGCGCTAATGACCTATTGGCAGCAGGGGCGCTTCGATTTTTTTCCGATGTGAACATTAAGGTCCCACATCAAATGTCGGTGGTTGGGATCGATAATACAGATCTAGCCGATCTCTTGAATCCAGCAATTACAAGTATCGATTTTAAGGCCGAGTATCGAGGTGAGTTAGCAGCGAATTTCATGATCGAAAGACTAGCAAATCCAAAAACACCTTTACGACGAATGTTGATTGAACCAGAGTTGGTTATAAGGAAGTCGGTATGAGGAATCCTTCTGTTTCCAAGATTTTCCGTACAGACTCAGTTTTGATAACCATAGCAGCTTTCCCATTGATCCTAGGTGTCCTACTAGTAAGCGCTATTCCAACAATATTTGCTATCGCATCTTCATTCACTGATGTCGTGTTGGGATTGAATGTGCAGTGGAAATTCATCGGACTTGAAAATTTTTCAAGAGGGCTTAGAAATGAGCTGTTTCTTGATTCATTCAGAATAGGAACTATTTGGTCTCTATCGGTAGCAATTATTTCGCTGTTTGTTGGATTTGTAACAGCACTTCTTGTTGGTCAAAATGAATGGTATTCAAGCTCGCTCAAGTTAAGCGCCTTATTACCTTGGGCTATGTCACCAGTTGCAGTGGCGATCTTGTGGCAAATTTTGCTTGAACCGAGCTCTGGTCCAGTCAATGGATTTCTGAGGCTTTTTAACTTACCAGGCAAGGACTTAAGTCTTTTGGGTGATTTCAACACGGCACTTCCGGTTGTCATTGTAATTGGGGCATGGGTTTCATTGCCAGTCGTGGTGATTTCTTTAATTGCATCATTAAAGACTATAAGGATAGAACTACTTGAGGCCGCACAAATTGATGGTGCGTCCAGTTGGCAAATAATTAAAAGCATCAAGATTCCACATGTGCGGTCTGTAATTACCTCCCTCTTTGTCTTAAATATTATTTGGAATTTCAATTCATTCGGTCTGGTTTATGTTTTAACATCTGGTGGCCCTGGTGGAAAGACTTATCTTCCTGCGCTGTTTGTCTATCATGAATCTTTTAAGTATGGAAATCTTGGTTATGCAGCCTCATTGGGAACAATAATTACCATTGTTCTTGTTATAGTTTTGGGTCTTTACGTATTTTTTCGTAATAGAAAAGAGTCTGATCAATGAATCAGATTCTAAAATTTGGACGATCAATTCTTGCGTTAATTCTAATGGTCTTTTTTATGGGACCAATTTACTGGTTAATAAATACAAGTTTGAAGTCACCGATTGAACTTCTTGGCGATAATGTACAAATTTTTCCAAAATCATTTTATTGGGGTAATTATTCAGATGCTCTTGAAAAAAGTGGAATAATTCGAGCCTTTCTAAATAGTATTTTTGTTTCACTAACCTCAACTCTGCTCATTATTTTATTGATTGCAGCTCCTGCATACTATTTTGCCCGTCGAAAGAACAAAATTACGCAAACAATGAGTATGTGGATTCTGATAAGCCAAGTCTTTCCTGTTTCACTGATCATTATCCCAATGTTTTTAACCCTTCAGCGCTTCAATCTAATTAACACAACTTGGGGTCTAATCTTGGTTTACGTTGTTATCAACACTCCGTTTTCTTTATGGCTTCTTCGAAGTTTTATCGTCACTGTCCCATTTGAGATCGAAGAGGCGGCCGCGATAGATGGTGCGAACTTATTCCAAATTTTGTGGCGAGTCCTTTTCCCATTGCTGGTACCTGGATTTGTTGTCGTAGCCATTTTCACCTTTATAAATGTGTGGAATGAGTTCTTTTTTGCCTTGGTGCTTTTGTCAGATCCCGAAAAATCGACCCTTCCATTGAAATTGGCGCAATTTGTTGGCTCTGAGGGACGCGCTCTAATCGGAACCCTGTCAGCAGCAACTGTTATCTCCACAATACCCGCTTTCTTAATGTACGCGGTAATACAAAAGAAATTTTCTGAAAACCTAGTATCTGGTGCGGTAAAGGGTTAACAGAAAACAACAATGAAAAGGAAAGGAAGAAATGAGAAATAGATTAATTAACGGTAAAGGACTGAAACGAACTTCTTTAGCCTTTGTTTCAGCCCTTGCAGTAGTTGTGGCTACAAGTGTTGTCCCAGCTAATTCGGCGGTTACTCCAATTACATTTGTTACTCCGGCATATTTACCGGGTACTGTTAAGGCATTTAATGGAGTTGTCTCTGATTGGAATAAGTTAAATCCAAACACCCCAGTTAAATTAATTCCGGGCGATTGGGGAAATTTAGGTGACCAACTAACAACTCAGTTCGCATCTGGCACAGCGCCAGATGTCATTCATTTTGCCTCGATTGATATCTTGAACTTTGCCTCTCGAGGTTACTTACATGACCTAACGGCATCTTTCAGAGGGCTTCAAAGCAAGATTCCAGCTGGCGAATGGCGGGCCGCAAGTTATAAGTCGAAGCTTTATGGGGTTCCAGTGATTGATCAGCCATATGTGGTTTTCGTAAATCTCGATTTATTCAAGAAGGCTGGTGTTGCTGTTCCAACCACATCACTAAATTGGGATGAGTTCGCCGCGCTTTCTAAAAAACTGACAACTGCTAGCACCTACGGTTTAGCGGTTGGGCTATTGAGGCCAGCGACTATCAGTACCATCATGGCGAGTAATTTCGGCGCTAAGTATTTTGTTGGTTACTCATCAGGTCGTGCGAAGATTCAAATCTCGAACGCAGAACTTGAGTTTCCTAGCCGTATGTACAAAATGGTTTATGAGGATAAGTCGATTGATCCATTGATGCTTACTGTCTCCGCAGGTGGCTCACTAACTAATTTCATAGCTGGCAAATCGGCGATGCTTCTCATGGGCAGTTATGCGGCCGCGGATCTCGATGTTGCCGCTCGCGATAAGGGTCTCAATTGGTCTGTTATGCCAATCCTTAAGGGCTCAGCAGGTGCGATGCAAGCAGCTGGACCACAGACTTTTTCAGTCTCAGCTCAAAGCAAGGTGAAAAAGGATGCAACTCGTTTCATTAATTTCATGATGCAGGACAAGTACTTGGTCGATATTGCGTTGGGTGATGGGTTGGTCCCAATGACAAAGAGTGCTTTAACCGCCGCAATTGAAGCGAAAAAGGGAAGTCCTGGATGGCAACAAATCTTCGCTGATGGAGACAATTTTACAGTTCCAAACTTCACATACGTGCCTGAGTTTGCAAACTGGAAGAGTTCCATTCTATTGCCTTCTTTGCAAAAGTTTATGCAGAACAAGATCTCAAGAAGTGAGCTGCAGAAATCTTTGATAACCGGTTGGCAGACATTGCGTTAATTTCAAACGAGGGTAAAGGTGATGCATGAGACCTGCAGATATAAACAGGTCTCATGCATCACACAAACAAAAAGAAATGGAAAAATATGAATTTCAGAGACAGAGTTCGAGGCGCCATCGCGGGTGCCTGTATTGGGGACGCTCTTGGTGCACCGACGGAGAGATTCAGTACTGTTGAAATATTGGATCGATTTGGTGGGTATGTTGAGTCAGTAGCCCCTCCCTTTTATCCCGACTACGAAACCAAGCGACCACTCGCACCCTATTATAAAGGCGATGGACACATCACAGATGATTCGATGATGATTGAGTCACTAATATCTGTTTACACAGAAGTCCGTGATCATCTTGATGCATTCACATTTAGCGAAAATATAATTCCTGAGTTAATTGAAAAGAAACGATATATACCCGAGCTTCAGAAGGATGACCTACTGATTCATCGTCTGTTTTTCGCCGAGAAATGGTTAGTCCACAGATTGTTTTACGGACATGTAGATCCTCGTGAAGCTGGCGTAGGCAATATTGTGAATTGTGGGGCGGCCATGTACATGGCACCTGTCGGCGTCATAAACGCTGGTAATCCAATGGGTGCATACCAAGAGGCGATTGAAATCTCTGGCGCCCACCAATCTAGTTTTGGGCGCGAGGCGGCCGGTGCCTTCGCCGCCTCTGTTGCGCAAGCTTTTGTTCCAGGTACCACACCTTTAGATGTAGCTGAGGTCGCGATAGAACTCTCACATGATGGAACTAAAAGTGCGCTTGAAGCTGTCGTAAAAGCTGCAAAAGGGGTGAAGAATTGGAAGGAGGCAATTCCAGTTCTGCGTAAAGCTTTTACACCTTTTGACACGATGGCTGAGGAATATCGAGAGCCACATCTCGATTCACGCAAACCAAGTAGGCGGCTCTCGATAGAGGAGTATCCAATCGCAATTGGGATGTTAATCGCCGGTGGGGGTCGGTACCGTGAAAGCGTCTTGGGGGGTGTTAACTATGGACGTGATGCTGACTCGATAGCATCAATGGCAGGTGCAATGGCAGGTGCGATGAATGGGATAGATGAGATTCCCGTTGATTGGATGACTGAGGTGGAACGAGAGAGTAAGCGAGATTTCAACAAACTCTCTGACGAGTTATTTGATGTTGCAATACATATAAATGAGTTAGATAAGTCGAGGCACAGTTTAGTTAAAGCAAAACAAGCTGAAATTTTTTCTACGGTAGAGGGGTGATGGATGGAAAGTTTGACACTCCTAAATCGAGCAAGAGGAGTTCTAGCCGGACTTTCGATCGGTGATGCGCTGGGTAGACCAGTTGAAGGTCTGAGCCCCCTCGAGATCCGAGAAAAGTATGGAAGCATTACAAGTTTTCTTACAGAAAAACCAGGCGGTAGTGACGATACTGAGTATGCGATCGCAACGGCACAAGTTCTCCTTAAATATGGAAGAGGGGCTGATTCGCACAACTTTGCGGCTTTTTGGAGAGATAACATATGTCCACAAAGTGAGAGTTTTTTAGGCGCTGGTTTCAGTGAAATGTTAGCGATTGCTAACCTGAAAAAAGGATTTAATCCCCCCAATAGCGGGCAGCATATTCATTCTTGGAGCGATGGTTTAGCAATGCGGGTAGCGCCCTGTGCAATCGTTGGTCGAGAGGACATTGAATTAACGAAGCGATTAACACAGGCTGATGGACAAGTTAGCCACTCTGGCGAGGGTATCGAATCTGGATTGGCAATAGCCGTTTCGATCTCATTTGCAATGAGTGGTTACTCTTCTTCCGAAGCGATTTATGAAATGCTGAAACACATCCATATTGATTCATGGACGTATAGATCAATTATGAAGGCAGTGCAGATTTATGAAGAATTCCCAGATACAGAGATGGATAAAGTCGTTGATCTGCTCGTGAATGCTATAGCAACTCATGATTATGCATTTGCGGATTTGGGTCCAGAGGCCGTTGCTTTAGCGGTATCGGCAGTCCTCTTCGGTAAGGGTGATTTTGCACAAACAATTCTTTTTGCAGTCAACTTAGGAAGAGATGCTGACACCATCGCAGCTATGGCAGGAGCCATTATTGGTGGAGTTGTCGGATATACAGCCATTCCCAGCCAATGGCGTGAGAGCTTAATCGCTGTCGAAGGAAGTTGTTTGGCTTTCACAAAAGGAATTAACCCTGTTTCACTAGCGGAAGGTTTGGTAGCGCTTTGAGCGGAAATTTCGAGTCAGGATTAAAGGGTTTGCTCCTTGGAGATGGATTGTCGCGGCAAAATGGTGTTGAGCGATTGACTCTCACAACACCTCGAAGAATAAATCGTTATCAGATTTTGACGCGATTTTCATTTGATAATGCAATGACTTCCTTTCCCGAGCCTTATGTACATGCTTTTCCGGAAAAAATTCTCAAGCTTTCCCCGGGAGATGATTGTGAGTGGTTCTACTTTTCAGCACGTGCATCAAAGTCTAAGCTTGGAACTACTCTTGAATGGAAGAGACTTTCTCAGGATCACACAAATGTTAGAGCCAGACTTGGAACAAAAACCGCATTACGAAACTTAAATGAAGGCATGACCGCTCCAGAATCAGGACATGACAATCCGCATTACTTTGACAGTATTGCTATGTTAAGAGCCGCTGCAATCGCTGCTTCGAATCACGGTAGCCACGCAGATACTTTAGAGAAGGTAGATTCTGACGCTTCTCAAACCCATGCTTTAGATGGAATTTGGTGTGCAAAAGCGATTGCGACCTTGATTCACGTATTCAAAGAAAGTGGAGACTTGAGTAAGAGCATCAACAAATCACTTGAACAGATCCCAAAAAATACATTGAGTATGCAAGTCATTAGCGAAGCCTTGGAAATCATCCAAGAGTCCAAGGATGATCTCCAGTTAGCTCTTGATTTGGAGGAACAATTTGTCGATCGAATCTATTGTTATCCATATTCCGCCCCTGAATTACTAGCTCTCGTGTATGCAAGCCTGTGGAGAAATAGCGAGCCTCAGTTGAAATTTTCTACATCTTTTCTCCATCGCAGACACAACGATTCTCTTCCTGCCTTGATGGGTTTTCTTCTAGGATTCATTTACGGGGATAATTGGTTACCTGAAATAAATGAGTCTAGTTTTCAAATGGATGGGATCTGCATCCCGCAACTTAAAGGTAAAAATTTATTGGAACTCATATAGAGGATTCATTGTGAGCGTTTTGGTTGTTGGTAGTTTAAATATGGACTTAGTTGTCACGATGAAAAGATTCCCCAAATCAGGGGAAACAGTTACAGCCGAAGATCTGACTCTAGTACCTGGCGGTAAGGGTCTAAATCAGGCTGTTGCCGCTGCTAGGTTAGTTAGTAATGTGAGTTTTTTTGGAGCGGTGGGTACTGATGGGTATGCAGATACCCTTCAAGCAGCTTTGATTGACGCCGGTGCTGACATCTCTTATCTCCAAAAAGTCGTTGGTTCGAGTGGTGTGGCCTTAATTGAAGTTGAAGAGTCTGGGAATAATCGAATATCGATTGTTCCAGGAGCAAACAAAGAATTTGTGTTTGATCAATCTCTTTTGCAAAAAGTAAAAGATTCAAATTATTCAGTATTGCTTGCACCCCTTGAAAATCCAATATTAGAAGTTGAGGAGAGTTTCAGGGTTGCGAAGGAAGCAGGTATGACCACGATATTAAATCCTGCCCCATATCAGCACCTCAACAGTAAATTTTTATCTCTGGTTGATATTTTGATTCCTAATCAGCATGAAGCCTCGCTGATGACGGGTTCCATTATTAGCAATAAAGAGGAGGCCATTCCGGCAGCTCGAAAGCTCCTAAGTGCGGGTCACAAATCGGTGATAATCACACTGGGCAAAGAAGGCGCGGTATTTGTAAGTGAAGCAGAAGTGCTTTTTCAGGAGGCTTTCAAAGTTGATACAGTCGATACAACCGCGGCGGGAGATGTGTTTTGTGCAGCATTTGCGGCTCAGATTTCACTAGGCGCATCAAATAAAGTTGCTTTGAAATTCGCCTCGGCTGCTGCTGCAATTTCGACGACCAAGCTTGGAGCTTCAATTTCTGCTCCAACGCATCAAGCTGTTGATACTTACTTGAAGCGATTTGAATAGGGTTGATTGATTTAATTCAACAATAGGCAATCTTGCTCTCCGCACGATTTACCAAGGTATTACATGCATCTCCGAACCCTGCAAAAGCCGGATTAGTAGTTTGCCCTGCAACATAACGAGCCCAAATCTGCTGAATAATCACAGCTAATCTAAACAACCCAAAGACCTCATAAAAAGTAAAATCATCACAACGCACGCCACTTGCTGCTAAATACTTCGCCACAAACTCATCTCGCGTAGGCATCCCCGGCAAATGACTTGGCTGACGTCGAAGTGACGCAAACCCCGGCTCATCATCACGATCCACCCAATACGCCAACGCCGAACCTAAATCCATCAGCGGATCACCAACAGTTGCCAGCTCCCAATCCAAAACACCAACTATGCGCGCCTGTTTCAAATCAAAGACAACATTGTCGATGCGCCAATCACCATGAATCACACAGGACGCAACATCATCAGGACGGTTGGCCTCTAACCACGCCATCACCTTTTCACCATTAGGAACATCATCAGTTAACGCATTGCGATAACGCTTCGACCAACCTTCTACCTGTCGCTGCACATAACCCGCACCCTTATTCAGCTCAGCCAAAATCGATGCATCCACCGCATGCAACTGCACCAAACCATTAATCAAGGAATCTGCCATCACCGAAACATCGCTAGCTGTTACACCTTCCGGAACATCGCGCCGAAAAATGTCTCCGACAACTCTTTCCATTACATAGAAATCCGAACCCATCACCGCTTGGTCATCACACAACGCGATCATCGATGGAACCAGGGGATAGACGGGCTGCAACCGCGACTGAATCAAAAACTCACGATTCATATCATGCGCAGATGCCGCTTTCATTCCCGCCGGCGGCTTACGCAGCACCAATTCGCGATCCGGATACTGCAACAGATATGTCAGATTTGATGCACCACTTCGAAACTGTTGAACCTCCGGCAACACATCAACACCAATAAATGGCCGCAACCACGCATGCATCCGCGCAACATCAAAGCGATCCTCATCCCTTACGGGCGTTAAATCCTTCATGCTAAATAAGGTTTGATTTCTAACCGTGCAATATCGCGAATATGCACCTCATCCGGTCCATCGACAATGCGCAATGTGCGAATACCGGCATACATCGCAGCCAAAACAGTGTCCTGACTGACTCCAGCTCCACCATAACTTTGAATCGCATTATCAATCACACGCTGCGCCATCTGCGGCACCGCAACCTTGATCGCTGCAATCTCTTTACGTGCACCCTTAGCACCGACGGTATCGATCATCCATGCAGCCTTTAACACCAACAAGCGCGCCTGCTCGATCTCAATGCGTGCAGTAGCAATCCATTCCTGAATCACACCCTGCTTAACTAATGCAGAACCAAAGGCCTCACGCGATGCAGCGCGCTTAATCATCAAAGACAACGCCCGCTCTGCCATGCCAATCGCACGCATGCAGTGATGAATCCGCCCTGGCCCTAAACGCGCCTGCGCTAATGCAAAGCCCGCACCCTCATCACCCACACGATTTGAAACCGGAACCCGCACATTCCTAAATGAAACCTCTGCATGCCCATGTTGATCCACA
>Ga0222712_10006076_pt1 | contig 12008 bp, 9 predicted proteins | sample C33_657DmetaG_FD_165043 | JGI IMG/M metagenome (GOLD analysis project Ga0222712, IMG submission 165043) | Estuarine water microbial communities from San Francisco Bay, California, United States - C33_657D | ecosystem: Environmental > Aquatic > Marine > Unclassified | place: USA: California... | reverse complement strand
TATTCAATCGATATCGAATTATATCGGCAGATGGAAGAGAATTACTTGAAAAAGGGGCTGTATATTATTCATCGGCAACAAACGATATCCTTAAAGTTGAACTGGAGGAGTCTCAATTGAAGTCTGTGCCAATCAATAGAATCATTACCGAAAAGGAGTACACCTCCAATCAGATGGAATATTACATTTGGCTTAACTGGACCAACCAGCAAAAGTTCAAATGGATCAATAAAAGGCATGTTTTACAACAAAAGAAAACCCTTATCCATTTGGGATTAATTATTTTATTGATTTACTTTGTTTATGAACTAATTCAAAATTTAACCGATTGATGAGTCAGATACGAGTACGAGATTTAATTGGATTCAAGTTGCATTCGAAGCAATTGAGTAAATTTGAAAAAGTAGCATTTAGCATCATCATCATTTATTTTATGGTGATGGCCATTTTGTTTTTCTTAGTTTGACAATTATTTTTCTTCGGTAGCCCCACTAGCATTTGCTAAATCAATTCTGATTCCTGCGGAATAAAGAGCTCCGTTACCAATAAATTGTCCTTTTAAATAATTCTCGTAATTTACTGTTAACGACATATTTTTTCTAAAATAGATGGAGGCCATCGCACCATATCGGAAGAACCCTTCACTATTTTTAAATAACCCATAGTTCACAATATTCTCTTCATTGCTTAATTCTGAAAATGGCATCTTCCCACTCATAAAAATTGAAAAGGCATATTTTTGGGGCATGTTATAGTTCAAGTATAAATTGCCCAAGAAATCATTTTTGAAATTCTTTTTACGATTCTGATAGCCGATATTTCCATTAATCATCCAGTGACTATTTACTTCATAAAACAAATCGAAATAAATACTATTCGCAAAATCACCAAAACCTGTGTTTAATCCACTTGAATCATTCTTACCGGTCCCTAAATTTTGGTACACACTAATTAATGGTTGAATTCTGTTTTGTTTAGCTAGGGCATAATTAATCCCGATGGATATATCACCAATTCCGGATTTGCTTTTTGCTTCCGTTACTTTTAAATCACTGCTTTCTGCATTGCTTGCTGTATTAAAAACTGGTGCATATATACTTCCAGCAATTTTATCCGTAATACCAAATCGGGCATTCAAATTAATCGAAGAATATCGAATTTCAGGAATAGGCTTTAACTCACCGTCATTATCAAATACAGAATTGAATTTTGTAAATTGATATTTAAAATCCAATTGTCCATTGCCTTTTGTTAATGGTTCATTCCCAGCAAAACACGAGAAACTAAAGGGTAAGAATGCAACTAATAGTTTTATTGTTGTTTTCATAGTATTAATCAAACGTCAATATAAAGCAGTAATGATGTAAACATACTTATTTTTGGCAAAAATCATATTGCAAAGGATAAACAGTTAATATTTGAAAGTTAAAATTTACCTTTGCAACTCTTTACAAATTTTATGACAACTACAGAAAGAATCGATTTAAATTGGGTGATAAGTAATGGAATTTCATATATGGATTATTACAAATCTATTGTTGAAATGGTTAATAACAAAAAAACTTCAGGTACAGAGCAAACTGAAGAACGTATCGAATTAACTAAACTTAATATGCATCGAATGAAGCGCATTAATGATGCATCGGTTAATATTGATAGCATAAACTTATCTAAATCGATTGGAGTAGCTATATTAACGGAAGCATGGTGTGGTGACTCAGCTCAAAATATTCCTTGGCTTGAACATTTTTTAAATGCTTGTCATCCTACAATTGAAACTTATTATTTTTTCAGAGATGAACATCCTGATTTGATGAATCAATTTTTAACGAATGGAAGTAGGTCAATTCCTAAGGCTGTATTTTATGACAAAGACAACGGAAATGTATTAGCGACATGGGGCCCACGTCCAACGGAAATCAAAAATTGGTTAGCAGATTTCAGAGCCAACTATCCCGAAATACCTAAACATGATTGGGAAATTGAGCTTCATAAATACTATACAAAAAATAAAGGTGAAGCTATTATACAGGATTTAAAAGAAATCATTTCGCACTTTTCTTAATTCCTTTTTTCAAATCCTGATAATCGAGGTAGTAGAGTAATTTAATACTCACTATATCTGTCTTCGGATGTGAGAACAATTGCTTAGAGTTATAAAGATAGTCGCGAGAAATCGTAGCATATGCTGCATCATCTATACTGTTCTTGTAAACAATATTCAATACACTTCCAGGAGCAAAACGATATTCATATACCAAATCAACATTCAATAAATCTAATTTGAAGTTACTATTTCCCGAATATTCATCATAATCTGCTAACTCGCCATTTTCAACTAAACGGAAATATTTTTTATAGTGTCCAGTGATGCAATAGTTCCGTACTCTTAGCGAAATATTCATTTTATCGTTAATCGTATACGAACAATTGATCTCGTTCAAATAGGTATCTAATCTTCTTAATCCAAATACGATTGATGTATCTTGTAAAGTTGCGAATCCTATGTTAGCCGGATCTAAATTATAAGAAAAAGATGTCGTGATAAATAAATGATCGTTTGGACGGAAACGCAAACTTAAACTTGGATTAAATCCTTCGCTTTTATATTCATCCAGAAAATTAGAGATATTCATACTAATATCATAAGCAAATTTTTTACGGTAGTCTGTACTAAATCCAACATAGCCATAGAAATATCGATAGCCATGAAAGTAATAACCTGGAACGCGTGGTTCGTACATATCGTAGTTTCTACTAGGAGTAAAGCCACCACCAAAAAACATCGCATTAAAATCAAGAAAACTCACAAAACCATTTATATCTAATGAATTATTGCCTTGCATTTTCGTTTTGAAATCTTTTTTATCAGTATACTCAATATTGATAAAACCATCTCGTAAAAACTTCCAAGGTTGAAATAGATTATATCGAACATTAGCTGAATTAGAAATAATTCCAGGAACTACAAAATAACCTAGGTCTGTAACATTATAAGATGTATCGATAACCTCTGATTGTATTCCAAATTTAAATGCACCGCTTGCCTTTCCTGCTTTAATTTTATATCGATATCCATTTAAATCTTTTTGTCCATCGGTATGAAATTGCTGAGAGGAATAGACACCATCTCCAACAATAGCATACTTCTTATTATTAGTAAACAATGAAAATCCAGCACCAGTTACATTCGCATCTTTATTCTGATTTCTACGAGTAGTATTTAAATTAATAACATAAAAATTATTGTTGCTTTTATACTGTTTATCAAAAACAAGAATATTATAATTAGCAAACGACTCCGTTAATACTTTGCGAGTATCACCATTTTGGTTCATTATCAAAGCATAAGTATTATCTGTGGTGGCATTAAAAAATCCTATTCCTAAACCATTATTCAGTCGACCAGAAACTTTTGTAGCATTGAGTAATTTACTCTGCGAAGGATTTTCTACTAATACATCACCTTCTGCTAACTCACTGCTTACATTATAAAATCCACTGGGAGTTTTACCAATCCTACGTGAATAAAACAATTCCCCTTTTGTGAATAGATCAACTCCCTCTTGAAAGAAGGGACGATTTTCATCGTAAACCACTTCGGTATAACTTAAATTCTTAATCTTATTATCCGATTGAACTTGTCCAAAATCAGGAAGCAAGGTCATATCTAATGTAAAACGATCATCAATACCATATTTAATATCCGCACCTGCATTCCATCCATAGGAATTAGAATAAGAGTAATTATCAAACTCATCGTATTGAGGACTTTTAGAATAATTTAAAGCGGCAAATGGAATTAAAGATAAACGAACGGGTGTTTTAATATTTTCAACTCCGGTTAACTTCCCCCAATATTCCAAAGGATTGGTGACTCCAGAAGGGGTAAGGCACCATTGAATTAATTCGCGTTCTCTTCTTATATAACGGAGCATTTGTGTATTCCAATCTTGAATGGAAGTATTGGGAAAACGAATAGCAGAGTAGGGGATTTCCATTTCTACTGTCCAGCCTTTATCAGTCAATTTAACTGCACTATTCCAAACAGCATTAAAGGTATAATCGTTATACTTACTATCAAGTTGCACACCACTCGCATACACCGTAAATTGAAATGCATCTTGATGATTGGCGTATGGATCAATTTTAAAACAGAAATAATCTGCATTCATATCCATTTCATCTCGCTTCCCAAGCTGATGCAATATACTATCTGGATTATTGTCGAGTAATTCGGCAAAAACATAAATAGCATTGTCGGTATATCCAATACGCACTAAAGTTCGCTGACTTGCTTTTGCTCCTTCTATGGGACGCGATTGAGTGAATGTATCAGTGTTGGGAGCGCTATTCCATTCTAATTCTTCCATTCTACCATCGATAACAGGAGCTTTTGTAAAGCGAATGGCTTTTATAGTCTTTAAAGAATCTTGAGCATTTAATGAAAATGCAAGAACTATTAAAGCCCAGGTCATAACAAACCGTATTGTAAATAATCGTAAATTAAGGGTGGGATGAAATGAAATTGTCATGTAACTACTTTGTAGTATTGTGCTGCAAATCTACAATTTAAATAAGTAAGTTAATTTAGCGTTAACAACAATTATTGCTATTCATCAATTAATAAATTTGACAAGTGAAAAAATCAGGCTTTCGAGTGACCGTTTTTGTAATGAGTTTTGCATTGGCAGGACTTATCATGCTACAGGCATACTGGATATTTCACGATTTTAAATTGAAGGAGCAGCAGTTTGATCAATCTGTCATGCTTGCAATGAATGAAATTGTAGCTAAAGTAGAGCAGCAAGAAAACATAAAAATAGTTGTTCAGAATTTCATTTCCCAAAGCGATTCATCAGGTGCTGGAATTAGCGAAGATGATAGCTTACTAAATCACCTTGGAAATATTTTAGGTAACAATCAAGTTAATATCAATGCGGCTAACAATGACTTTTCCCTAATAGCACAAGAAATCAGAAAGAAGGTAAATGAAATAAAATCGAATAGAAAAACCAATAAAGATTTCAATAATAATTTTCTAAGTGATTCTTCCATCGATATCAGAATAGAAAACGATGTTCAGCAAAAGGAAGTTATTTCATTTAATCTGAGTGATGAATCGTTGATAATGGATTCGATAGAGCGCGAAGCAGAGCGAAGAATGGAGTCGAAATTTAATAAGCTTAACTCACTAATGAATAAACTTACCTTTCAAATTAACGATAGAAACAAAAGCTTAATTGAAAGAATCCCACCTAAGGTTTTAGATAGTATTATTCACAAAGAATTTATTGCCAGAAGTATTCCCGCTGATTATATCTATGGTATCAAACAAATCAGCAAGAAAAATTATGAATATGCAAGTGTAAATGCGGATACTAATCAATTATTGAAATCTAATTATTCCGTTTTACTTTTTCCAAATGATATTTTGAAAAAGAATGAACAACTAACGATTTCTTTTCCTACTAAATATGAGTTCTTATTTTACTCCTTATGGCCTTTATTAATTAGCGCTGTTGTGTTTTCTATTGTAATGGTTATAGGATTTATTTACGTGATGCGTACCGTGCTAACACAGAAAAAACTAGCGGAAATCAAAAGTGATTTCATCAACAATATGACGCATGAGTTCAAAACTCCCATTGCCACAATCTCCATTGCTAATGAATCATTGAAGAATCCAAAGGTTTATTCCAATCCTGAAAAATTGGATTATTATACCGGCGTAATACGCGACGAAAACAAGCGAATGCTTAGGCAAGTAGAAGTGATGCTTCAAATGGCCCAGCTTGAAAAAGGTGAATTGAAACTAAAGCATGAATTATTGAAGATGGAAGAAGTGGTGGAAGAGGCGATTAATAGTAGTCTTTTATCAGTTGAGAATAAAAACGGCAAAATAGAATTGAATGTTAATGAAGAAATTGCACCAATAACAGGCGATAGAAATCACTTAATTAATGTGATCAGTAATTTAATTGATAACTCTATAAAATATTCTAATGAGGCACCTCAAATTGTTGTAAGTATCAAGAATAACTTAGACAATATTACAATAGCAGTGAAGGATAACGGTATCGGCATGACGAAAGAAGTACAAAAAAGAATCTTCGATACATTCTATAGGGCAACAACTGGAAACCTTCATGATGTAAAAGGCTTTGGCTTAGGACTTAGTTATGTTAGAGCCATTATTGAACAACATCAAGGAATAATTAGCGTTGAATCAGAAATAAATAAAGGCAGCACCTTTACTATACAATTACCCATTAATAAAACAATAGCATGAAAGCAAAAATTCTGTTAGTAGAAGATGACGTAAATTTCGGAAATGTACTAAAGAACTTTCTAGAATTAGAAGAGTATTATGTCAACTTAGCAAGAGATGGTGCAGAAGGGTTTGAAATGTATCAGAAGAAATCATATGACTTAATCATATTAGATGTGATGATGCCGAAGATGGATGGATTTTCATTAGCTACTAAAATCAGAGAAGAAAATAAGAAGACGCCCATTATATTTTTGACGGCAAAAGGCATGAAGGAAGATATGATCAGAGGTTATGAAGCTGGTGCCGATGATTACTTAACCAAGCCGTTCGATACAGAGGTATTACTTTATAAAATCAATATTATCCTAAAGCGTTCACTTGGTATAATTGACTTAGACGATCAGACTGATTTTAAAATAGGAGAGTATGACTTTGATTATAAGTTGAGACAGATCCATCGACTTGGAAAAACGGAAAATCTTTCGCCTAAAGAAGCTGATTTGTTACGATTGTTATGTGTACACCAAAACGATTTGTTACCACGTCAGAAAGCTTTAAAATTAATCTGGGGCGATGATAATTACTTTAATGGAAGAAGTATGGATGTATTTGTAACAAAGCTTCGCAAATACCTGAAAGATGATAGCCGTATTGAAATAGCCACGCTACATGGTAAGGGAATACGTCTATTGGTAAGTCAATAACTATTTGATGGCGTTAATTAAATCCTTATCTAAAGGATTTGTACCTGAACGATAGCGATGAACTAATTTACCATTCTCATCCAATAAAAACTTCTCAAAGTTCCAACGAATATCCCCTGTAAAGTCAGGATTCTCCTGTGATGTTAACCATTTAAAAAGAGGGTCCATATCACTTCCTTTCACAGAAACTTTAGAGGCCATAATAAAAGTCACCCCGTAATTCTTCTTGCAAAAGCTATTAATATCTGAATTAGTCCCGGGCTCTTGTCCGCCAAAATTATTTGCAGGAAATCCAATAACTACTAATTTAGAACCGTATTGTTTGTGTAGCTTTTCCAGATCTTCATATTGCGGAGTGTAGCCACACTTTGAGGCAGTATTTACAATAAGGATTTTTTTTCCTTTAAAAGAAGAGAAACTCATGGTTTTCCCATCAATGGTTTTAAACTCAAAAGTGTGAATTGATGTTGCTGTTGCAAATAATAAAATGGTGGTCAGAAGTAGTGTTTTCATGATTGTGTAACATTTTAAATTATTTTTTGTTTTTCCATCTTTAATTTAAACTATTTTTGTACAAACATTTTATATGAAATTTTTAGTTAAAGTTATGTCCTTGGCTTTGGCCATTTTTTTAATAGCCGCTATGATGCCTGGTGTTTCTGTCGACTCTATGGGATATGCTATACTAGTATCATTGGTCATTATACTTTTAAATATATACCTAAAACCCATTCTGGTATTTCTCACATTACCAATAACAGTAGTTTCTCTTGGTTTTTTTCTTTTGGTCATTAATGCTGCTATTATCCTTATCGCATCTAATATATTGCATGCTGGCTTTAAAGTTGACGGATTTTGGGTAGCGTTTTTATTTAGCATCCTTATATCCATCACTAACTCAATCTTAGAAAGAATTTCTAAACGTTTGGAAGATAGACAGAAAAATACCTACTAACGGCTACAAATATTTTTAAAGTCGCAGTATTTACATTTTTTAAAGTCGTCTGTTTGCGTAAATAGAACATCAGGACTCATTATACTTCCGATCAATTGATGTAAATGTTCTTCAAATAATTCCAATAGATCTTCATCAATTGCTTTCCCTTTATTCAAAAAAGTAATTGACTTTGAATTCTTCTTTAAAAGATAAGCTCCTGCTAAAATTTCTTTACCCACTAAATGCTCTTTACGTTTATCACCATTCTGTTGCTTAGTAAAAATATAAACGTAGAGTAATAATTGAAAAACAATTTTATAGTCTGAGTTAGAAAAAATTACCGAGAAATCTTTGGGTATGGTTAGTTCTCCGCTACCAGTTTTATAATCGAGAATTCGCAGTTGATTATTTACAAGATCTAAACGATCAAAAATTCCTTTAATAAAAATTTTATTTGTTGAATCTAATTCGAAATCAAAACCAAAAGTCTCTTCAATACTCATAATTTCGAGATTGGTAGTATCCTTATCAATCAACATTATTCGAGCAATTAACTCTTTAATTACTGATTGTAATAGATAATCATTTCCCAACAATTGCTTATCCGAATATTCTTCTTTTATCGCTTCATCGATATAATGATCGAGTAGTATGTTATCATAAAAACTGGTAGTAGGCTTAAATTGATTTTTATAAATTTCTTCCATTGCTTTATGAAGAATCCTTCCGAAGATCATTTGATCAATACCTTTCAATTCGTCAGGCTTTCGCAATTTAGCAATCTGCTCAAAGTAATATTTCAGCGGACAATAAATATAAGCTGATAAAGAAGAAGCTGAAAAACCCTTTCCAAGTAGAGGTTGTGTTTTATCAATATTGACATACTTAGCATTCATTTTTTGGATGATCTCATCTGTTTTATCAATTACGATATCTTCTGCTTGTAATGGTTGTAATTCAGATTGATACTGAATATAATTTAATTTAATATTTGAATTTACCTTTACCAGTTCATTCTCAATCTGCAAAATAAATCTTGATTTTTCGCCTCCTCCCGTAGCAGTCATTTGACTATTATAAAACAAAGAGAGCTGATCACAACGTTGGATTAATCGATAGAAGTGATACGCAGTTACTGCCTCTTGTTCTTCTTTGCATGGAAGAGAATAAAACTTTCTGATTGCATAGGGAATGAGCGATTTTGAAATGGAGTTAGAAGGAAGAGTACCTTCATTTACATTTGCAATAAAAACATATTTATAATCGGTCAATCGAGTTTCTAAGAATCCGTTTATATTGATACCTTCTCCTTCATTCGCCTCTATAGGAATTCTTATTTTATTGATATGATTGATGAGTAGGGTCCAGTAAGACTGGATAGTGATTTCCTCATCAAAATTATTCAGCATAGTACCAAATAAAGAAATCTCATTTTTGATACAACTCAAAATCTGTTTTTGATAATGAACAGAAGGCTCAATAAACTGATTAATCAAATTCAATAAGAACGTATGTTCTTCTCTATAATCTTTAACCGGAACGAGTAAGGAGTTCTTCAGTTCCTCAATTGATTTATGCAGTATTAAGAATAAGCTATTAAATGATTTTATATCGAATAGACTACTAACAATAGATTCAATATTCGTTTCTGTATTTAAAAGTTGAGTACGGATGCTTTTAATTTTTTTGATAAATGCTAATAGCGGAAAAGTAGTTAATGCGAGTCCCATTGAAGGATTATGAAGAATTCCTTTTTTATCAAGCACCTGTAACAATGGCAACAGCAATGTATCATCAGGTAAAACAACAACGGCATTTGATAATTCAGTCGATGGTAAATTTTCAAACTGCTGAATTAATTCGAGTCCGATATCTTTAGCCATAGCAGTACCGCCATTGCACTGAATGATATTGATATTTTTAGCAGTTTTTGATAAATCATCTCCAATAAAGTTTTTAGCTTCTGCCATGATTCCTTTACGTAGATAGTTTCCGGCTTCTTGCTTCTTATCATCTGCATAATAAGTATCTGCATCCTTGTAGACGATAGCATTGTTATGCTTTACAAGGTAATTGATAATTACTTCTTCGGATTTAGTCAAAGCATAAAAACCAGCAAATACAATCGTATCAAATTGTTTAAACCATACATTACTTTGAATTGATTGAGCTGTTTTACGCCAGGCTAATCCTTCATAACAATAATTGTTTTTTGATAAGATGGAATTAAACTCATCATATAATACTGGAAGCTTCTCCCAATAAGAAATAAATGATTCTTTGAGTGGAGATAGTGGTTGCAATGAAAACTCATTCCAAAAACGATTTAATAATTCGGTTTCGTATTCGTCGTTAGAAAACATTAATTCGATTTCCTTCACATCGACAATACGCTTAAATAACTTTTGTGTATCAATTAGATTTCTATCCACCTCATCAAAGTCAGCTAATATCTGATCGCCCCATTTAATAAAATCATCGAGTTCAATGGTTGGGTCAATCTTTTTATAGGCAGAGAATAAATCGATGAGTAAACGTGTTTCATTCGCAATCGGAATTCCGGAGCAAAGGTCCATCAAATCAGCAATGGGAATACAGGTTGGTAAAAATCCTGGTGTCGACATTCGTTGACCTAGTTTACGTTCAATTTGAACAGCAGCTCTACGCGTAGGGACGATTATAAGTGAGTTAGAAGTTACCTTAGGAAATATCGATTCTGTTAACTGATCGAGGAAAGAAATCATGCGTTAAAAATTTATATAAAAATAAAAAAGTCCCGACAGTAATTGCCGGGACTTTAAAAATAATTTTAAATACTCTTAGTGTCTAACAACAAACTTTTTTGTTAAAGTATTATTGTTTTGAGTCACCTTTAAGAAGTAAACACCATTGCTCATTGAAGTTAAATCTAACTCACGAGAGTTGAATCCTTGATTTGCATTAGCATTAATTGTATTTACTAATTGTCCCATCATATCATAAATTTCGATAGATGTAGTTTCCATACTTGGAGTGAAATAGTTAATTGTAAGTGTATTGTTAGCTGGGTTAGGGAATAAATTTAATCCTTCTAAACCAGTTACTTTTTCAGCACTTACAACATCACCTGAATTTTCTTCGCTACCATCAGCTGCACGGAAGTTTGTAGCACTTGTATTAACACGTAAACGGTAACACAATGATGCATTAAATGCACTTGCATAGCCATAAACCTGAACATAATAAGTAGCGGAAGCAGTAGAAGTATTATAAGTAACAGTCTCAGTTGAAGTTCCTGCTAAAGCTGAAGATGTTAAAGTTGTTCCACTTGAGTTATACAATGCTAAATCATAATCAGCAGGTACTTGATCTAATACAACTTTAATTTTGGGAGCAGCTGCAGTTGTAACAAACTTGAACCAGTCCTTATCTGTAGATGTTCCAATTTTCGCAAAAATATTTGTGTTAACTGCGATTGTCTTAGCAGCTGTACGAGAGTTATTTGATTCATAGCTATCGGTACAAGATGTAGAAGCAGCAGAAGTTGTAAATGTTCCAATTGCAGAAGCTGTTCCTGCAGTTCCTGAACAAGTTGCTGTTACCTGATATTGATAAGCCGTTGAAGCAGTTAATCCTGTTAATGTTGCGCTAGCAGTTGTAACAGTTACGCTATTTGTCCAAGTTGTTGATGTAGAGACTCTGTATTGTACTAAATAACTAGAAGCTCCTGTTACAGCACCCCAGCTAACTGTTGCTGATGAAGATGTGATTGAAGAAGAAGCTAATGATGCTGGTGTTCCGCAAGCGGCAGCTGCTGTTGTAGTGAAGTTAGCTAATGTAGAAACTGTACCTAATGTTCCAGAACATGAAGAAGTTACTTGGAATTCGTAAGCTGTAGAAACTGTTAAGCCAGTTAGGTTAGATGAAGTAGCTGAAGTTGTAACAGTTGTCCAAGTTGCTGAACCTACTGCACGGTACTGTAATGAATAACTAGTTGCTCCTGATACTGCTGTCCAGCTAACTGTTGCGGTAGTTGATCCAACAGAACTTGAAGTTAAACCTGTTACAGTTCCACAAGATGTTGGAGGAGTCGGAGGTGTACAACCTAAAGAAG
>Ga0222712_10006074_pt1 | contig 12009 bp, 11 predicted proteins | sample C33_657DmetaG_FD_165043 | JGI IMG/M metagenome (GOLD analysis project Ga0222712, IMG submission 165043) | Estuarine water microbial communities from San Francisco Bay, California, United States - C33_657D | ecosystem: Environmental > Aquatic > Marine > Unclassified | place: USA: California... | reverse complement strand
CGATTGACGTTGTTTCATCGATCGATTCACGTCGATCGATCGATCGATCACTCGATCGATTCATGCCGGCGTCGGGTGACGGAAGGGACGACGACGACGGAGGCGACGTGCGGGACGTCGTACGCGCCTTGTCGTCCTCGCGCGTCGTCGTTTCCCCAAACGATCGCACGAAAAAAACGAACGAGGAGCGCACGAAAAAAACCAATGAGGATGTAGATGCGGAAATGGATGACGTCGCGCGATGCGCGAACGACAAGCGCGCGTCGTCGACGTCGACGTCGACGACGACGACGACGACGAGCTTCCGTCGAACGACGAACGACGAACGAGCGCCGACGACGCCGGTGATGTGGAACGCCTCGTTCGTCGCGGACGTTTTGTCGTCGGAGGAGGACGATAGAGAACGATGGGGCGCGCGCGAGGTCGGGGCGTTTTGGGATGGGCGCTTCGTGACGCGAAACGCGCGCGCGCGCGACGAGCGAGCGGATGATTCCGTCGAGCGCGAACGCGTCGCGAACGCGCGAACAAAGGAGATTTTAGGGATGATCGCGCGCGCGCGTGAGTACGTCGCGAATTCGAGGGCGATGGGGAAAATGACGGGAGACGAGGACGAGGACGAGGACGAGGACGATGGGTTGGACGCGCGCGCGAGGGCGGCGTGGAAACGTCCGCCGACCCGCTTCGCGACGACGAAATGATCGTCATCATGCGACTTCGATGTCCTCCTCCACCGCATTGGATGTGAATTGTACTGTACTGTGATATAAATGCACGCGATGCGCGCGCGCGCGTTGCGGGAGTCGATCGAACGCGCGAGCGCGCCGAGTCGTCACCCGATGGCGGTCGCATCCGGGCCGACAAACGCGCTCGAGCTCGAGCTCGATTTCTCCCTCACCGCCTTCGCCTGGCGATAGTCTTTCGAAAACTGATCGTACAGCGCCTCGCGATAGGCCGCATTCGACCCGGCGACGACGCGCAGAGCGCTGTGTAATCCCATCGCTTCGTGTCCGACGAGCCCGCGGGCGCTTACGGTACCGATGAACTCGACGCCTCCCTCCCTCGTCGGCTTCACCCCGGACTGCGACATCAGCGTCGACAGCGAAATCGCCGCAACGTCTTGTCGTCCACGCACGAGTTCTTTCACTTCACCTAAAAATGCGACGACCGGGGTGATGACGACGCGTCCTCGCGCGTCCGCGACGTCGGCGACGCACCCGAGCCACTCGCTTCGCGTCGCTTGCGCGTTGCCAAACACAACCTCCATCGCTCGTCGCCCCGCGTTCGTCGTTTGCACGCTGGAACTTTCCAGTAAAGTGAATTCCTCCACCGCCGCGCTCGGTAAAGCGCACCGGTGTTCGTTGGCGTTGACGTCGTAGTACACGGCGACGACGACGCACGGGTCGGCGTTGAGCGTCGCGAGCGGGACCACGGCGACGCGTCGACTTTCCCCAGCGCGCGCGCCGTCGAGCTTGCGAATTGGCATCGATCGCAGATCTCGTGCGATGCGCTCGATTTGCCGTTCGCACAACAGGCTGTCGGTGAGAGAGGTGGAGACGAAGCGCGAGCGACGCGCGAACGCGAACGCGGCTCGCGCGGCGGACATCCCGAGCGCGAGACCAAGGTACGCGGCGTCGATCGATCGATCGCGAGCGACGAATGATGGTGCGTCGAGATAACGATCGACGGCGGAACGGAGTGATGTGTCGATGGAATAGGGCGTGTGCGGGAGTGTGGAGGCAACGAGCTCGAGCGCGCGACGACGTCGCGCCGGCGGAACGGAACGACTCGACTCGACTCGCGACTCGAGGGAGTTTCGCGGTGTTTGACGATGGACGCGATGGATGGAATGAACGTCGATGGAAGTTTTGCGATTGAAAATACAGAATACATACGTCTTCGAGCGCGAATGCGCGACCGACGAGCGTGGAGGCGGGCCGCCGCGTCATCGACGCTTGTACGCGCACGCCTTGAGCGGCGGCCACGCGATTTTGGAGTCCACTTTCGCATGCTTCGATGCGAACGTCTTGATGAATTCAGCGGTGAAAAACATCGCATTCGTTTCGTCCGGGTCGCGCTTGGGCTTGAACCCGAGCTTGGCGAGCGCGGCGATGAAGGACGTCACGCTCGCGGCGCCGTTTTGGCCGTCGAATCTCGAGCGCACCTCGGCGATCCATAACAAACCTCCGGGTTTGAGCACGCGGTGGGCTTCTTCGAGAAACGACCCGTAATCGGTGCCCATCAAACTCAGCGAGAACACCGCGCAGTCCACGGTGGTGGAATCGAGCGGGACATCGGACATGTTACACGCCACGACCTCGGGAGCGTCGGCTGGCGCTTGCAAATCAAACGAATGGCACTTTTGCGCGATCGAACGCGCGAGTTCGGCATCGCCGCACCCGAAATCCGCGACGACCCACGATTTTGGGGCGGCGTTCAACACTTTCGCGATCACGTCAACGGGTTTCGTCGGCCAAGACTCGACTTGCGCGCGAAAGCCGGCGTGGTACGCCTCGAAGAGTTCCGGCGCCCCGCGCACGAGGGCCAAACCTTCATCCCCAGTCGTCGTGTACAATCGTTCATTTAACATTCGAAACTGACCCCCGGAGAGTTTCGCGCGCATCTTATCCACGAACGACGACGACGACGCGATCGACGTGCCTTTTCCCGCCGCCGTCCTTCGTCCCGACGACGACGCGTCGCCGCCTCGAGCGCGCTCGCGCTCTCCCCAGTCATCCCTCGCCTTCGCATTCGCCCTCGACCATTCGCGACTACCATTCAACTTTCCCCGTTTCCTTTGTTCATCTATTTCCTTTTCCATCATCTCGCGTCGCTCGCCTCCTCGCTCGCGCGTCGTTCCTCGCCCGTCGTCGTCGTCGTCGTCGTCGTCATCATTCGTTTTCCTTTTTTTCCCCACTCTCCCATCGTCACCTCTCTCGCTTTCGCGCGATTCGCTCGTCAACGACGCTTTCATCGCTCGCTTTCGCGCGCGTTTCATCTCCCTTCGTCGTCGTCTCCCCAGGGTTTTCCCGCTCGCGTCGCTCGCGTTCGCGCCTCGCCTCGTCGCGCTCGCGTCGCGCGCCGACCCGTCGACATCCTTCTCGACTGTCTTTTCGCGATTTCGTCGTCGCGAATGCGTGAGTGATGATGTCGTCATCGTCATTTTCAGCGAATGAAGATCTCGAGCGACGTTTGCGCGCCTATGAATGAGTGATTGAATGAATCATTCGTTAATGATGATGTGATGAGTGGTGGACGTGGGATGGCGGTCGGTCGGTCATTCGGTCGGTCGGTCAAAAAGTTGGTCGGTCGGTCATTCGGTCGGTCGGTCATTCGGTCAGTCGGTCGCCCAGGGGATAGGGGTGGATGGACACATCGACGAGTCGTTATTCGTGAAAACGACCCGCGTTATCCACACGTCGTCGTCGTCGTCGTCGTCGTCGTCGTCCACGCTCGGAACATTTACATCGAGGCATCGATCGATCGATCGATCAATTAATCGATCGATCGATCGATCGATCGATCGATTGATTCCTTGATTCATCACGAGTGCGTGTATCACGACAGCACGCTACGCACGACGACGACCGACGCGCGTCGATGGTAGCACGACCCAGTCGTTCCCATCGCCATCCACGCCAGCCCGTTCGCGTCCATGGAGTCACCCAATGAGTTGACGTCATTCGCTCGCGCATTCGCTTTCCATGCGCGTCGTCGTCACCGGCGGCGCGGGGTACATCGGCACGCACACCGTCACGCGCCTCCTCGAACGCGACTACGACGTGGTCGTCGTCGATAACTACGACAACTCGAGCCCCGAAGCGTTGGCGCGCGTGCGCGCGATCGTCGGGGACGAACGCTCGACGCGTTTGCGCGTCATCGAAGGCGATGCGTGCGATGAAGACGTGTTGAACGATGCGTTTGAATCGATCGAAGGGAAAGTTGATGCGGTGATTCACTTCGCCGGGTTGAAAGCCGTTGGGGAGAGCGCGCGCGAGCCGTTGAAGTACTACGGGAATAACATCGCGTCGACGATCGCGCTGATGCGGGCGATGGCGAGGTATGGGTGTAAGAAGATTATATTTTCGAGCAGTGCGACGGTGTACGGGGAACCGGCGAGTGTGCCGTGTACGGAGGATTTTCCCGTCGCGGCGTTGAATCCGTACGGGCGAACGAAGCTGTTCATCGAGCATATTTTGCAGGACGTGTACGCGAGCGATACCGAGTGGGACGTGGCGATTTTGCGGTATTTCAACCCGGTGGGCGCGCACGAGAGCGGCACGCTCGGGGAAGATCCGAAAGGGATCCCGAATAACTTGATGCCGTTCGTGCAGCAAGTCGCCGTGGGGCGAAGACCCGAGCTCAGCGTCTTTGGTACGGATTACCCCACCGCCGACGGCACGGGTCGACGCGATTACATTCACGTCGTCGATTTAGCCGACGGACACGTCGCGGCGGTAGAAAAGCTCACCGGGGCAACGAAAGCGGGAATAATCACCGTGAATCTCGGCACGGGAAAGAGCACGTCGGTGTTGGAACTCGTCGCGGCGTTTGAAAAGGCGTCGGGGAAGAAGATTCCGATGAAGATGGTCGGCCGTCGCCCGGGCGACGCGGCGGAGGTGTACGCAAAGACGGACAAAGCGTTCGAGGTCTTGGGGTGGCGCGCTCATCGCACGATCGAGGATTGCTGCGTGGACCAGTGGAGATGGGCGAGCATGAATCCGTATGGGTACGCCGGGAAGGAGGGCGCCGACGCGTAAAATTTCCTTGGCTTTGGCGAGAAAACGCGCGTCGCGAGATCGTCCAAAAGCTTTAATTTTGTCGTCAGAAAGGAGGTCGAAAAGGCGTTGATTTCGCTACGTGTCATCGCGGAAACATTCCAAATATTCATTGTGTAATCAAAGGCTAACAATTCATCTTCGTCGCGATGACTAGATTAAACGGCGCGCGTTAAAAACGGGCGTTCGCGCTCGCGGATTAATCAATCGTGAACCACATGCCATCCGCGGGTGCTATGGGAATTGCCTTGGTGTGTTTTGCGCCATTCTTCGTGCTCGCGCTCGTAAACTTGAATCGTCGCACGAGCGTCGCGAGGACGACGCGCGCTTCGAGAAGCGCCAGATACTGCCCGAGGCAGTTTCTCGTACCTTGAATGAAAGGCAGGTAGGAGTAGTTTCCAATCTCGTCGTTCGTCGCGTCGGCGAAGCGTTCGGGCTCGAAATTCATCGGGTTAGGCCATAAATCCTCGCGGTGGTGCACGCCTTGCAGACTCATAATGACCGTCGTGCCGGCGGGAATGCGACACCCGCCTAAAACGTCGTCTTCTATCGCTCTCCTCGTCACCACGGGGACGACGGAGTACAAACGAAGGGACTCTTTAAGAGCGCCGACGATGTAGTTTAAGTGCGCGAGCTCGTCTCGCGTGGGCAACGCTCCAGGCTTTACCGCACCCAGCACTTTGTTCGCCTCCGCCGTCGCTTTGCTCATCTTTTCAGGGTTCTTCACGAGCTCGTACGTCGTCCAAATCAACATCGCCGCACTCGTCTCGTGACCGGCGAGCAAAAAAGTTTTAATTTCATAGCACATTTGTTCTTCGACTTGCGCGCCGTACTCCTCGAGCTTGACGTCGGCGAGCACGCGGTCGAGGATGTCTGGATTGGCGTTTTTCTCCCCGCGAACTCGTTTCTCCCATCGCGTTCGAATGAGTTTGATGATGTACGCATTCAACGAGTTCACGCGCGAGCGGTGGGCAAACCACTCGGACGTGGGTAAATACGTGCGCCAAGGCTCCAAACTTCGTCGATTGCACTCCTCCATGATTGGCAAATACAGATTCGGCATCACTTCGTCGCTCTCCTCCGGGGTCAGGCTCAAAATCGCCTCGGCGATGACTTGCAAAGTCAACAATCGAAACTCCTCCGCGAGCTCGATCGGCTCTTTCTTCCCACGCACGGCTTCGAGTTTGGCGGACAACCTATCCACCGCACGAGTGGCGATGGCGATGATATCATCCAGAATATCGATGCGCAACGCGCTCGAAATCCGCCGTCGTTGCTCGCTCCACGTCTCCCCTTCCGCGGTGACCAACCCCGTGCCTAGAACATCCAAAAACGGATTATACGAAAACTCTGTATCCTTCTTATAATTCTTGACGTTCACCGCCATGATCCTCTTCATCGCCTCTGGGTCCGCGACGACGACGCACTGTCTATGAAAGATTTGCACGCGCGCCGGCCGCGGCGCGTGCGCCACCCCCCACTGTGCGAATAAATCCCACGTGCACGGATACCGCCCCACCGCGCGAAACAGCACCACGGTGTGTCCGAGTATTGGGACGTACCCCGAGGCGTATCGAGCGCCGCCAAGAAACAACGCGAATTCGCGTCTGGCGTACGCCGCCAAACGCGCGACGCCGCGCGCCGCCGGCCCGACGCACATCACCCACGCCGCGTGCGTCAACGCGAGGGCGAGGACGACGAGCGAGGCGACGCGCGATGTTTCCTCATTCGCGTTCGTCATTCGTTCGTGCGAGGCGAACACCGCGCGGCGACGAACGAGCGATGGGTTCAGTGACGACGACTGGTGATGACGTGACTCGTCGGGACGATCGATCGATCGATGGGTGATATCGTCCTCACACTACGTCCCAATTGGACGTATAACGAGTGCGTTTTGGTCATGATGACGGCCAACGTCGAGAACGCGACATGGGACGCGCGTGGAATCGATCGAATCGATCGCGCGTTGTCGACGTCACACGACGACGCCTGTCGACGACGACGAAAAAGCGAGCGCGGATTGACGACGTAAACCCACGTCTCGATGGGGATCGAATCGTTGTTCGTCGTGAACAACACCACCGAAAGCTTGATCGCGGTGAAACATTGGGGGGCGAGTACGTCGAGCGAGATTTGCGAACGGGTGTTCGAGCACCACCGAGCGAGCGCGAAGCACGGGTGCGATGCCCCGTGCGTGTGCGCGGAACAAGAGATGTATGGATTCTTCATCACGCGCGGGGAGGTGACGTACATAGGGACGTGCGAAAGGGAGACATCACCGCTGATGGTGATTGAATTCTTGATGCAATTGTACGACGTGTTGCGAGCGTATTTCGGGGACGTCGTGAACGAAGTGACGTTGCAGGAGCATCACGTGACGCTGTATCAGCTGTTGGATGAGATGGTGGATAGTGGAATACCGGTGAATACTCACCCCGGGGGGCTGAAAGTGCTCGTACCGCCGCCGAATTTGTACAATCGCGTGACGAGCACGGTGATGGGGAACCAAGGGGTCATCGTGAGCGACCAAGATCCGTTGAAGTTGTTGCCGTTACCGTGGCGATCGAATAACATCAAGTATGCGAGCAACGAAATATATTTAGATTTGATTGAGTTCATCGACGCCACGCTCGATGCCGAGGGTAAAGTGCTGAGCTCGTCGGTGAGCGGTCGAATCGAAGTGAACAGCCGATTGAGCGGAATGCCAGATATCAATCTGACGCTGAGCAATTCGCACTTGATCGACGAATATAGCTTTCATCCGAGCGTACGACTGTCGAGATTCGCATCGGATCGCGTGGTGTCGTTCGTTCCCGCCGATGGGAATTCGCAGTTGATGTCGTATAAGGTTCGCGCGCCGCAGAAATCAGACGAGAATCAGTCTTGGCAGCCTCGGTATATAAAAGCAAATCCGTGGTTGAAGACGGCGAATAGCGACAATCCGAGCTCGGTGCCGTTGCCACTGTACATTCGACCGCAGTGCGCGTTCGGGGACACGCATGGTCGCGTCTCCGTCGTCGTCGGTTCCAAACCAGCGTTTGACAAGCCCGTGGAAGCGGTGAGGCTGGAGCTTCGTCTGCCCGACCGGTGCGCGAGCGCCGACCCGAGCGCGACGCACGGCGAAGCGACGTACGACGTCTCTTCCAATACCGTTCGTTGGTCTATCGACAAATTTCCCACGGACAAAACACCGTGTCTGTCCGTGCAAGTCGTGATGACGAGCGAGGAGGAGAAGAAAAAGCCCGCCGGATCCGCCGCGGCTCCCGAAGCGACGCGGCGCGTGCATTTACAAGAGCTCGTCGACATAAACGTCGCGTTCAAAGTCGCTGGGGCTTCTGTTTCTGGGATCAAAATCGAAACCTTGCAAGTGCGCAACGAAAAATACAAGCCCACGCAAGGGGTGAGATATCACACTCGTTCCGGCGTCGTCGTCGTTCGAGGCTAGCGCCGCATCTCTCGCTTTTGTAACGACGTTTGTTAGAATACGGTTGAAAGGTGAGATTGAGCTTTCTCGATTTCATCCCCACATTCGTCTCCACCCTGAGCTGTGATGCGTTCCGACGCGCGTTTGACGGTTCGCCTTTCGTCGCGCGCCGGCGTACGGACCGTTCCACAATCCGTCGCGCTCATGCGCGCGTCCTCCACCGCATTCCCTTCGCACGTCGCCGATGACTTTGTTCGTCGTCGCGCTCGCGCGTTCGACGCGTCATCGTCGTCGTCGCCTGCGATCGCTCGCGTACGCGTTCGCCCGCGCTCGAGCGCCGCCTTCGACGCCGCGCAAATGTTCATGTACGACGCCACGAGCGCTTTGGACGTCGCCATCGGCGTCGACACGCTCGGTGAAGGTTCAATCACGACCACGACGTACGTCACGGTTTTATTCGCCGGCATATTCACGTCCCTGTCCCCGTGCACGCTGAGCGTGCTGCCGCTCACCGTGGGATACGTCGGCGGCTACGGGGACAAAAGCGTCGATCGCTCGAGTCGCTTGCGCATCTCGAGCGTGAGTTTTGCTTTTGGTTTAGCGACCACGCTCGCGTTACTCGGGGCGAGCGCTTCGGCGTTCGGGGCGGCGTATGGACAAGGCCTCGGCGACGCCTTGCCGCTCTTCGCCGCGACGCTCGCGACGGCTATGGGATTGAATTTATTAAACGTCATCGACGTCACGTTTCCATCGTTCGCGGCGAATTTCGACCCGAAATCCGTCGCCGTGCCGTCATACGTTCAAGCCTACGTCGCGGGGATGGTGTTCGCCCTCGCCGCATCGCCGTGCGCGACGCCGATTTTAGCGACGTTGCTCGCCTATTGCGCCTCCACCGGCGACGTCGCGAGCGGCGGCGCGCTCTTGCTCACCTATACCTCTGGCTACGTCACCCCGCTCTTAGTCGCGGCGTACGCCACGGATGGGTTGAAAACTATCATGTCTCTGCGCGAGCGAAGCGCGTGGGTGAACCCAACGAGCGGTTTTTTACTCGTCGCCGGCGGTACGTACGCGTTTCTCGCTCGCGTCGTCCCGCACGTCGCGTCGACGTGAGTCCGCCGCTTCGTCGTCAAACACCCTTTGTCTCGCGTTCGATAGACCCACGTGTACATCACTCATTTCACGGTTGTTCATTGCGTTCACCTTACGCGTGGGTGTTCATTCGTACCATTCATGACGTGACGTGAAATCCGCGCGCGAGACGCTCGCGCTCGAGCTCGAGCTCGGCGTCCGCGTCCCGCGCCCGCGCGTCACTCCGCGTCCATTCGACCTCGCATTCGCGCTCTCGATCGCGAGGAAACGCGATCTCACGTCACGTCTCTGACTTTTCATCATCTTCGTCAACCTCTGGAAAGCGCGAGTCGATGTCCATGTCGATGTCAAAGTCCATGTCCATGTCGTTCGCGCTCGCGTCTCGCGTCGCGGCGTCTCGCGCGGCGCGATGCTCCATGTCGCGCGCACACGCGCGTGAACGAATGGGATTCAAACGCACGACGACGCACGACGTCAAAGCACACGTCGACGAAAGCGAAACGATCATCACGAGCGTCGAGAATGCGCTGGTGAAACGCATGACAAAGCTACGAGAGAGTAAGAAGTTTCGCGACGACGAACGCGCCGTGGTGGTGGCGTCGTCGACGGTCATGCGCGAGTGTTTCAGCATTCGCCCCGGGGGGAGAGGACAGAAAAAAACGATCGCACGAATACTCGTTTTAAGCGAAAATGCGAAAGTGCCGAAAGAGATTGAGGCGATGAGGATCGTTCGCGCGAGCGAACGCGTGCTGAAAAAGTGCGCCGGCGTGGAAAACGCGGACGCTCTGGATGTCGTGGGAGAGTTCGAGCGACCGCTGGTGATGACATCGAATGCGTTCGAGGAGAAATACGCTCGAGAGAGGAAAAAAGTGCGCGTGTTGGCGTTGGAAGGGGTGCAAGACCCAGGGAATTTAGGGACGCTGGCGAGAACGGCGGTGGCTTTCGGTTGGGATGTCTTGGCTTTATTGCCGTCGACGTGCGATCCCTTCAACGATAAAGCCATGCGCGCCGCACGAGGGGCGACGTTTCGAATCGATCTCGTGCAGTTTGAATCTTTCGATGAACTGAAGAAATCGTGCGAGGCGCTCGGGATGGACATGTACGCGGCGGAGCCGAACGCGGCGACGAGCGCGGACGCCGAATCGGCGCGGGACGAACGGCGCGTGTGCTTAGTGCTTGGCACCGAAGGACGCGGGTTGAGCGACAAAGCGCTCGTTGGATGCAAACCCGTGGCGGTGCCCATGTCCGGGGACATGGAGAGCTTGAACGTGGGAATCGCCGGGGGAGTGTTGATGTATTTAATGCGCGCGCGATGACCGTCGAGCGACGACGACCGAACCGATGCGGCGATCGTTCTCGTGTGACGACGAATGAGGCGGAAAACGAACAGTCAACAGTAGCGAACAATTGTTTTTAGTGATACAGTACAGTACGAGGGAGAGAGTTTGTGTGACGCGGGCGACGTGAAGACCGCGCGCGCGGCGGTCGCGGGCGTCACGCGCCGGAAGCGTTCGTCGGTTCACCGCCGAGTCGCGCCAAGCGCTTGGCGCGCATTTCCTCCGCAGACAGCGCGGTGGAACTCGCGCCACCGCCCAAACTGGACCCACTCGACGCTTTCGTGGCTGCCATCGCCCCTCGCGACGGCTCGGAGTCGTATTTCGGTTCGTACGCCGTCGGCGCTCGCCGCGTCGTTCGGCTGTCACGCGCGCGTTTCCAATCGAACATCTCGCACTCGTCATTGAGCTGCGAATTGAGTGCCTTAAACCCTTCACCGTGATCGCCGTACACGTTGTGCGCGAGTTCGTGCATCAACGTCTTGCGAACGGTGACGTAGTCGCGAAATCCACTCCAATCATCCGTGCGCAAACGCAAATAAATCGCCTGCCCTCTGTTCTCGTTATACCCCAGCACGCACACCTGCGACACGCCCACTAACCCTTCTGGTGGCATCTCTCTCAACGCGCCGACTTTAAACGAATGTTTCCTCGCCGCGCCGACGACGCCCGGGTCCGTCGCCAACCGTCGCAACATCGCCTCCGCTCGCGCTCGCGGCGGCGCGTTTGCCCTCCCTGTGACATCCAGCGCCGCGATCGACGCAAATATCTCATCCGTCGTTTCGCAATACTCATTCTTCTCGTTCGTATCCCCAATCGTTCTCGCTCGTTCTCGTTCTCGCTCCATCTCAAACGTTCGCGTCGCTCGTTCGCTCGCGCTCGCCTTCGCGCGTTCGCCTTCGTTTCGCTCCGCCGTCCTTTTCGCGTGCCCGGTGATCATGATTCGTAACCCGTTCGCCAATGCGCTCGATGTTATCACGTCTTCACTCGCGATCGTGCGCGCGCGCGCGCGGTCGTTCGCGTGCGCCATCGCGCGGCGCTCGTCCAAATCCAACGCCGCGCACGCCGACGCGAGAACCGCGCCGAACGTCGTCGAATGATCGTCCAATGCGACGCACGCGACGTCCACGCGATGTCGAATGCCGCCGTACGTGATGTCGATCGGCATTGACGACATCACGTACGAGCGTGTGATGATCGAGATGATCGATCGCGAGCGAGCGAGCGAGCGACGAATGATGACGTCTCGAGTCGTGAAACGATGATGGGGTTGGAATAGATACGTGGAAGCGATGAATCGATCGATGACTGACGGAAGACGTGACGCGAAGCACACATCGATGGATGAAACATTCAATCGATCAATCAATCAATCACTGAGAGAAGA
>Ga0222712_10006070_pt1 | contig 12013 bp, 9 predicted proteins | sample C33_657DmetaG_FD_165043 | JGI IMG/M metagenome (GOLD analysis project Ga0222712, IMG submission 165043) | Estuarine water microbial communities from San Francisco Bay, California, United States - C33_657D | ecosystem: Environmental > Aquatic > Marine > Unclassified | place: USA: California... | reverse complement strand
ACGGCAAAAATACTTGCAACAACTTATAAAGGAATATTTCCAAATGACTATGAAACACTTTTAACATTAAAAGGAATTGGCCCTTACACGGCAGCAGCCATTGCCTCTTTTGCTTTTAATAAGCCATATGCAGTACTGGATGGAAATGTATTTAGAGTGATAGCGCGTTATGAAGGAATTGATGTGCCCACAGATTCTACAGCTGGTAAAAAAATATTTGAAACCCGCGCAGCGGACCTACTTGATAAAAAGCGTGCAGGCCTTTATAATCAAGCTATCATGGACTTTGGGGCCACTGTATGTAAGCCCATGGCGCCTAATTGTAACGCTTGTCCATTGCAAAAAAACTGTGTTGCATATGCTACGGCGCAGGTAAATCAACTTCCCATTAAAGAAAAGCAGCTCGTTAAAAAAGAACGTCGACTCTATTATTTTATACTCCAAGTAAAAGATGAAATTTGGGTTACCGAAAGAAAACACAAAGATATTTGGCAGGGGCTTTATGAATTTTATTTATTGGAAGCAGGAAAAAAAATGTTGTGGAATGAAGCTAGTACTGAAGCGTTTTTAAAAGAACAATTAGGCTTATCTTCTGTAAAACTTTTGCAACGATCTGCAGAGATTAAACAACAACTTACCCACCAAATTATTACGGCTCAGTTTATTAGAGTTGCCTTAACAAAAAAACCAACTCGTATTACGTCTGGGAAATGGCAAAAAATTGGACAACTTAAAAAGCTTCCTTTCCCTAAATTGATAAACCAATATTTTGAGACGGAATTTGTGTTTTAGGGGGCTGTAAGCCTTTTGAACACCTGTGCGATGTAACTAAATTATTGGTATTTTTGTGTGGTACTAAATTTACTGTCACTTTGGACGATCATTCGGTAATGGGCTTATATATTGCGCAATCCTTTTTTGGCGCCATTCAACCTCAAGGCACTACTGTTTTGGTACTTATTTTGGTTGTTTTGTTGTTTTTATCTTTTGTACTTGCTGGTGCAGAAGTTGCATTTTTTTCTTTGACTTTTAAAGACATCAACTTATTAAAGTCAAAACAACAACCTGCTTACAAAAGAATTGTAGACCTTATTGAGCAACCTAAAATCTTATTGGCTTCGCTATTAATTGCCAATAGTTTTATCAATATCTCCATCATTATCATTTCAAATTTACTCATCGATAACATGTTTAATTTTGAACAGTTTGATGCTGTGTGGGTGGAGTTTGTTATCAAAGTAATAGCTGTTACATTTTTGTTGGTGCTTTTTGGTGAAATCATGCCAAAAGTTTTGGCCACACAAAACAATGTTCGTTTTGCAAAAGATTTTGGAGGCATCGTTTATGGCATTTCTTATTTGGTAGTGGGTTTAAGCAAGCCACTTGTAAAATATTCAGATATCATTGAAAGAAAGTTGGCCAACAAATCGGCGAGTGCGTATAGCCTCGAAGAATTAGACCACGCCATTGACTTAACAACCAATGAAACGGCTTCTGAAAATGAAAAAAATATTTTAAAGAGTATAGTTAAGTTCAGAAACATTACGGTTAAACAAATTATGAAAACCCGTATGGACGTGAGTGGAGTGGATCATGAAATTAGTTTTGATCAACTCATTGAATTTGTTTGTGAAGTAAACTATTCAAGAATTCCGGTATACAAAGAAGATTTAGACGAAGTGCTAGGCATTATTCATACCAAAGACTTGGTACCACACTTAGATGAAACGGCTACTTATAATTGGCATAAGCTTTTAAGGCCGCCCTATTTTGTACACGAACAAAAACCTATCGAAGATTTATTGAAAGAGTTTCAATCCAAAAGAATTCACTTTGCGGTTGTAGTGGATGAGTTTGGGGGCACCAGTGGTATTGTTACGCTAGAAGATATTTTGGAAGAAATTATTGGAGAAATTAAAGATGAGTTTGACGAAGAAGATAGTGACTATAAAAAAATTGATGACAACAATTATATTTTTGAAGGCCGTGTGATGATTCAAGACTTATGCAAAGTAATGGATTTACCTACCGAAACTTTTGATGCAGTAAAAGGTGAAAGTGATTCTCTGGCTGGTCTTGTATTAGAACTTGCTGGAGATTTTCCAAAACCCGCTGCCATTTTAACTTCTGGTGATTTTGAATTTACCGTATTGGAAGTGGCTAAAAATAGACTTCAAAAAATCAAAGTTTCCATTAAGCGTCAGTACACCAACTAATATTCGTTTCATGCTAAGGCAATTACAATTATTTATTTTAGTATTGGTTTTTGCTGGCATAGGTGTAGTGGGTTGTAATAGTGTGTATACGCCAAAGCCCACTGGTTATTTCAAAATTGATTTTCCCGAAAAAAAATACCAATTGTTTGATCAGCCAGGATATCCTTATGCTTTTGAGTACCCGGTGTATGCCAAAGTGGTCAAAGATTCTACTTTTTTTGGAGAAGCTACCGAAAATGAGTGGTGGATTAATGTAGACTTTCCTCAGTTTAATGGTCGTATTTATGTGAGTTACAAAGAAATTGGCAAGTATAAATTTGATTCACTGGTAAAGCATTCTTTTTTTATGACCAGTAAGCAATCTGCCAAAGCCTATTCTATTGATGATTCATTAATGCATACTGCAAATGGAGTGAGTGGACTGTTTTTTACGGTTGGGGGTGATGCGGCAACTGCCAATCAGTTTTTTTTAACGGACTCAACCAAGCATTTTTTAAGGGGGGCGCTCTATTTTGATGCAACACCCAATGCAGATTCGCTAGCCATTGTCAATGATTTTATTAAAACGGACCTCAAACATTTGGTAAACACTTTTAGGTGGAAAAACTAATTATATTCGCATAGACATGATTATTATAGACAACAAATTGGTTTCGGATGAGCTGCTAGAAGAGCAGTTTGTATGCGATTTAACAAAATGCAAGGGTGGCTGTTGCGAAGATGGTGATGCGGGCGCGCCTATGGAAAAATGGGAATTGGAAAAATTAAAAACCCATTACGAAGACATCAAACCTTATATGACTGCTGCTGGTATTAAGGAAGTAGAAAAGCAAGGGAAATTTTTATACGATCGTGAGTTTGGTTGGGTAACACCTACTATTAATGGCGGTATTTGTGCATACGGAATCAAAGATAAAACAGGCACCATACTTTGTGGTATAGAACAGGCGTATAACGATGGAAAGTTAGATTGGAAAAAGCCACTCAGTTGCCATTTGTTTCCTGTTAAAACCAAAAAGAGTAAGCGTGATCCTGATATGGAATATGTAAACTATGAGCCTCGTGAAGACCTTTGTAGTGCGGCTTGTAGCCTAGGAAAAAAATTAAAAGTGCCAGTGTATCAATTCTTAAAAGAGTCATTGATACGCAAATATGGCCCCGAATTTTATGAAGCATTAGAAGCGACAGCGCTTCATCAAAAAAGTCAAAAAAAGTAAGCATGTCAGAAACAGCTGCATCATTTATTGCAAAGAGTACCATTAAGGCTGCCGATTTAGAGCATCGCAGAAAAATCAATTTCAATATTGCTAAATACAATGCCGTTGTACCTATTGGTAAATCACAATTCACCGACGTTAATATTACTAGGGAGCGCGCAAAAAATATTAAGTGGGAAGCGATCGAGCATTTAGATAAATATTTACTTGAGTTTGAGCAAAAAATTACCGCTAGAGGGGCTACCGTTATTTGGGCCAATGATAGTGCAGAGGCTTTGGAAGCGATTGGTAAAATATGCAAAGAAAGAGCTTGTAAAACACTTGTGAAAAGCAAGAGTATGGTAACCGAAGAAATTCATTTAAATGATTTCTTGGAGGCAAATGGTATTGAGAGCGTAGAAACAGATTTAGGTGAATACATTCAACAATTAGACGGCGAACCGCCATATCATATTGTTACACCTGCAATGCATAAAAGCAAAGAAGACGTTGCAAAGCTTTTTGCAAATAAGCTTGGTACAAAACCCGATTTAACACCCGAAGAATTAACGCAAGTAGCGCGTATTAAATTACGCGAAAAATACACCGAAGCAGAAGTGGGCGTAACGGGTGCTAATTTTTTAATTGCAGACATTGGTGCCATTGCCATTACAGAAAATGAAGGAAACGGACGTTTAAGTTGTGCTTGGCCTAAAACACATATTGCTGTAGTAGGTATCGAAAAAATGATTCCTTCTGTACATGACCTTCCTTTGTTTTGGCCACTACTTGCCACCTACGGTACTGGACAAAAAGTAACGGTGTACAACTCAATTGTTACAGGTCCAAAACAAGCAGGTGAAACAGATGGTCCAGAAGAAATGTTTGTGATACTTCTAGACAATGGACGTACCAATTTACTTGCTAACCCTACGGCGCGTGAAGCACTTTACTGTATTAGATGTGGCGCATGTTTAAATGCATGTCCCGTATATAAAAATATTGGCGGACACTCTTACGAAACAACCTACAGTGGTCCTATTGGTAAAGTTATTACGCCGTACTTGAGCGGCGTGGATGAATACAAGCACTTAAGCAATGCTTCTTCATTGTGTGGTAATTGCACGGAGGTTTGTCCAATGCGTATTAACCTACATGAGCTCTTACTCGATAACCGTCATGAGGCGGTAACGCAGGGCACTAGCACCCTTGCAGAGCGCGTTGCATGGAAGGCTTGGATGGTTGCCAGTTTAAATAGACCCATGATGAATATGGGTAATGGTAAAATGAAAAACTGGGTAGTCAATAAAGTTTTTAAAGGATGGGCAGTACACCGCTCCGAATTAGACTTTACACCAAAAACATTCAATGAAATGTGGAAGGAAAAAACTACATCCCGTCCGCGTCCGTAACAGGAACAATTTCGTGGTGTTGCTTTTTCATAGACCTGTTTACTAGGTACACGCCAGCAAGCGTAACAAATGATCCTGCAAAAATTGGAAAGCTTAATTTTTCGCCTACCATAAAAGAGCCTACAACTGTTGCTACTATTGGGTTTACGTAGGCATACAAAGAAGCAATGGCAGGTGGCAAATGCTTCATGGTATAAATGAAAGCAGCAAAAGCAATAATAGAACTTGCAATAATTAAATACACGATAGCCATCCAAGTTGCGTGCGGGATAGCACTAAACGGAATGGCTTTACCGGATGCAATTACAAATGCTCCCAAAAAAAAGCAACTTAAAAACATTTGCCAACCCGTTGCATAATAAGGGTTCATATCCATTTTATTACGTGCAATAAAAATGGTGCCAAAACTCCAACTTAACATGGCAATTATAGATACGCCAACGCCAATAAAATAGCCCATAGAGTTATGTACGGCAAGGTTTTCATAAAACACAATACCTATACCTAAAATCCCAAGTAGCATACCGCTAAAAGTGAGGGCGGTAATTTTTGTGTTTTTGTAGCGCACTCTTTCTATCACAACTACACTCAGTGGATACAGTGCAGCAATGAGTGCAGCAAGTCCAGAGGGTATATCTTTTAAAGCATAGGTAGAAAAACCATTGGCAATTACAAAAAGTAAAATAGACATGCCCAGCAGCCATTTGAATTCTTTAAAACTTGGGAGCTTTTGACCCTTGAGTAAAAAAAACACAATGAGTAAAAGGCCGCCTAATCCATTTCTGATAGAGGATAGTTCAAATGCAGGTACGCCTTGTTTAATACCATACTTACTTGCAACCCAGGTGGTTCCCCATATAATGCTAGTGAGGCCAAGTCCTATGTATGCTTTTTGTTTGGTGGTCATTGCTACGTTTGATTAATGTCTGAAATGACGAAGGCCAGTCATTACCATGGCTAATTTATGTTCTACACAGTATTCGATACTGTCTTTATCTCTTACCGATCCGCCAGGTTGAATAAACGCCTGAATGCCTGCTTCCTGTGCGATTTGAACACAATCATTAAAAGGGAAAAATGCATCGGATGCAAGTACTGCGCCCTGTAAATCAAAATTAAATTGATGCGCTTTTTCGATAGCGTGTCTTAGGGCATCGATGCGACTGGTTTGACCACAACCTTTGCCTACGAGTTGTTTATTTTTTACAAGTGCTATGGCATTGCTTTTTAAATGTTTGCAAACCAGGTTAGCGAAAATTAAATTTTCTTTTTCGTCTTCGGTGGTGTTGCGGCCACCAACTTCGTTCCAAGTATCAAAATTGCCCGTATCAGGCGCTTGCGCTAATACACCGTTTAGTAAAGACTTGCTCGGTGTTTTTAATGCAGTTGTATTTCCAGTAAGTTGTAATAAAATTCTATTCTTTTTACTTTTTAAAATATCTAGTGCAGTAGCTTCAAAGTTTGGTGCAATAAGTACTTCAAAAAATATTTCGTTGATGGCATTTGCAGTGGCTGCATCAACAGTGCTATTGGTTACAAGTACACCACCAAAAGCACTTTCTGCGTCGCCACCTAGTGCAGCGTCCCATGCATCTTTTACCGTGCTTCTTGCTGCAATACCACAAACATTGGTATGCTTGATAATGGCAAAAGTAGTTTCATTAAATTCACCAATAAGTTGCACAGCAGCATCAACGTCTACTAAATTATTATAAGACAATTCTTTACCATTGAGTTGCGTAAAGAGTGCTTGTAAATCACCTGTAAAAGTTGCCTCTTGGTGTGGGTTTTCGCCGTAACGCAATATTTGAGTAGGCGCTGGGTTAAAGTAATTGCTGATGGCAATATCATAATGCATGACTACTTCAAAAGCTTTTGCCGCAAAGGCTTTCCTTTGTTCTAGTGAGGTAGTACCGCTTTGAGCAGCTAGCATTTTTTCGAGTACTGCATAATCTTGTTTAGCAGCAATTACGACTAAATCTCTAAAGTTTTTTGCAGCAGCTCTAATCATTGAAGGTCCACCAATATCAATTTTTTCAATAATGGCTTTTTCTTCCGTTGTTGTAGCAAGTGTTTCTTCAAAAGGATATAAATCAACGATCACTAAATCAATTTCAGGAATATGGTACTGTTCCATTTCAATTAAATCTTGTGGCTCGTATCTACGACCTAAAATGCCACCAAAAATAGCAGGGTGTAGGGTTTTAACACGACCTCCTAAAATAGAAGGGTACGTGGTTAAGCTTTCTACTGCAACACAAGTAATGCCCAAATCTTCTAAAAATTTTTGGGTCCCACCTGTAGAGTAGATGGTTACGTTTTGAGCTACTAATTGACGTGCTAAAGGCTCTAAACCATCTTTATAAAAGACAGAAATGAGCGCAGATTTAATTTTCTTTTCCATTGCTTGCTTGGTGGACAAAAGCCCCTTGTTGAGAAACAAAATGATGCCGCAAATGTAGGTCCTCTGCCTCTTTTTTCCACGACTCCATTTTCCACAAAGGAATACTACTGTCAAATACATAGAGAGCTCCCTTAAAGTGCTTTGCGAGTAGGGCTATAGGAGACTTTGGCAGATTGCCAACTAAAAGGATATCCACGTTTGAACTGGGTGTAGTGCTGGGTTTTAGCTGCATCATTTGATGAATACACATAAAGTGGGTATGGCCAATGGTAAAAGAACTATTGCCACTTTTTAAAATGGTTTCGTTTTGTAGGCCAGATCTAATAGTAATTTTTGTGGTTTTGGGAACAAACCATACGGTTAGGGTTGTTTGCCCTGCCTCTTGTAGGTATTGAAAGCTATGTATGCTGCAGCCAAGTAGAAGGGCTGTCAACCCCATAAAGCACCATTTGTTTTTTTGGGTTTGAATAAGTAGGGTGATGCAAATGATGATGATAAAAAAAAGGCCCACCTGAGCCGTGTTGATGTGTAAGTTACTGGTAGTGGCATAGGGTAATGCATTCATTTTTTGGATGATCCAGTTCATGCTACCAATAAGCCAACTGGTTGCGATTGATAATGCCTTGCCAATATAAGCGAGGCTCCCAAAAGGGAGTATCAGTAAACAGCCGTATAAAATAATACTGGAGAGCGGCACCACTATAAAATTGCTAAGTATAAAATAATTAGGGAACTGATGAAAATGATAAATAACAAGTGGCAGTGTAAGTATTTGCGCACTGATTGTAACGGCGTTTAATTGCCAGCAGGCCTGCATCCATTTGTATTTGAAATACAAACTATCATAGATATTTTTTTGATACAGGACAATGCTTAGTACGGCTGCATAAGAAAGTTGAAATCCAATATCCCATAAATAAAACGGATGCAGTAAGAGTAAAAAAAATGCCGATGCAGCCAAGGAATTTAAGATGCTAGAATTTTGTTTTACTATAGTCGCTACAATAATAAATGAAAACATAACGGCCGCTCTAACTATGGAGGGGCCAGCTCCTGTTAGAAGTGCAAAGCCCCACAGTACTAATAGCATTACAGGTGGCGCGGTCCATTTTTTAATTGTTGAATTTGGTATATAACTAAATATCCCAACTAATAATCCGTAAATTAAACCCAGGTGTAAACCACTAATGGCAATAACATGTATCACGCCAGTATTGCTGTAGGCTTTCATTAAATCGGAATCTATGTCTTGTTTGTAACCAATTAAAAGTGCCGCAGCTACTGCCTTTTCTTGGTTACCCCTAATATTTAGTTGGAGTCGAGTGCTAATTTTTTGTTGCAGTACTTGCAGGTATTGTTTGCTTTTTTTGGTGGGCAGTATTGTCCAACTTCCTTTAGTTACATACAATTGATGCGTTATTTCATTTCTGAATAGCCATACTTTATAATTAAAGCCGCCTGGATTATGCGTATCAGGTACAAGGGTTGGGTGTAGGGTAGTGGCAATATAACTACCGGCAGTTAAAAGTTCCAAATTACGGTGGCTGCAATCTATAGCTAAGTGTACTATTATTTTTATGTTTGTTTTTATTTCATGTTGCGCCGTACCAATACGCTCAATGATTGCTGCCGTTTTATAGGTTTTGTTTTTTAGTTGTAACGCTTCTGTAATCCGCATAATATAAACGGTACCATTTTTCCGTGCAGCAAGTAATGTAGTTTCTTTGGTACGTGCTTGTAATGTGTTTTGCATAACGGCAATGCCAATGGATGCAAATACAATTTGGAGTAGTAGCCCTTGAATGAATTGGTAACGGTACTTTTTAAAATTGGATAGTTGGCCAATCCATAAAAATCCAGTAATAGAAATGCCCGCTGCGGCATACAAGACGGCATTGATATGCGCATTTGTGAAAATAAAAACACCATGCAACAAATAATAGCAAGTAACAATCCCTAATACAAGCGGAAACAGCAGTCTGGTAAATGGTGCTTGATGCCAAAATGGAGGCGCGGTTATGGACACGCACAAACCTATGCGCTATGTCAGCATATAATTACAAACCCATGTGTTTTGGTAGAAGGTTCCCCGTATTTACAACCAGCCGATTACTTTCTTACTTAGATAAGTTCATGCTACGCTCTTTGTACAACGTGCGGAAATAAGGGTCGTGTAAATCTTTGATAAAACGAATGGCTTCTCCGGTACTTTTCATTTCTGGCCCTAACTCTTTGTTGACACCAGGGAATTTTTCAAAACTAAATACAGGCTCTTTAATTGCATAGCCTTCTAGTTTTTTAACCATGGTGAAATCGGTGAGTTTGTTGGCGCCAAGCATTACTTTGGTCGCAATATTTAAGTACGGAATCTGATAAGCTTTTGCAATAAATGGCGTTGTTCTAGAAGCTCTTGGATTTGCTTCAATCACAAACACTTGACCATTTTTAATAGCGAACTGAATATTAATAAGACCTCTGATATTGAGGGCACGTGCAATTTTTTCACTGTAGAATTCCATTTTTTCTACAATCATTGGCGTTAGGTTAAACGCTGGTAGTACCGCATTACTATCGCCACTATGAATACCCGCTGGCTCAATATGTTCCATCACACCCATGATGTGAAAAGTTTCTCCATCAAAAATGGCATCTACTTCTGCTTCTTGACAACGGTCTAAGAAATGGTCAATTAAAATAGTATTGCCTGGAATATGTTTTAATAAACTGATTACTGCTTTTTCAACTTCTTCGTCATTGATAACAATACGCATGCGTTGTCCACCAATAACGTAGCTAGGTCTTACAAGTACCGGGTATCCAACTTTGTTGGCTACTTCAATGGCTTCATCTGCAGTATGTGCCGTGCCATATGCTGGATACGGAATTTCTAATTCTTTTAATAGATCGCTAAAACGTCCACGATCTTCGGCCATGTCTAAACTTTCGAAAGAAGTACCAATAATGCGAATACCTTTTTCGTTTAAACGCTTCGCTAATTTAAGTGCTGTTTGACCTCCTAATTGAACAATGACACCATAAGGTTGCTCTAGTTCAATGATCTCCCATAAATGCTCCCAAAATACTGGCTCGAAATATAATTTGTCGGCCATATCAAAGTCTGTAGAAACAGTTTCTGGGTTACAGTTCACCATAATGGCTTCGTAACCACTTTCTTTAATAGCAATTAAGCCGTGTACACAACAATAATCAAACTCGATACCTTGGCCAATTCTATTGGGGCCGCTACCAAGTACAATTACTTTTTTCTTACCGGAAGGGATGGATTCGTTGGAGTTGAGTGTAGGGTTGGTCATTATTTACAAATTGTGCAAATTTAAGGTTCCGCCGCAATTTATCCGTGTAAATTTTAAAATACTTCTTAGAGGCTTATGCACAGGGCTTTTGAAGGCTTATTTGAGTAGCGGAAGCTCCTCCCAGCGCGTTGTATAGCGGGGGCTCCGCATTTCTTGGCGCATTTTCCAGTTGCGGGTAGTGCCACTAGCGGCAAATTTTAAAATATCACCCCGCATCGAAAAATTGATATTGTCTATGGCTTCCATGAGGGCACGCGCTTTGGTATTGTCTGGCGCTTGGGCAAATAAATTCCCCTGAATCACGGTTTCAGGCACAATATCACTTAAAATGACCCCTGCTTTTTTGTAGGTTTTACCTGCTTCAAATAAGCTTCTTACCAGTTCGAGGGCTGCTTTTACGAGCTCGTTGGTAAGCGCCGTTGCAAGTGGCAGGCGAACTGCTCCCGATTTTGTAGGTCCATGCCGGTAATAACTACCCTTCACTTCTTGTTTGGGTACAATCAACACCGTAATGCCGCGCGCTGCTGCGTGTTGTCTGCGGAGTTTTTCTGCGGCCCGTGCAGTGTAGGTAGCTACCGCTTCTTCTAACTCATGAAGCGTGGTAACGGGATTTCCAAACATGCGCGTGGTAGCAATCATATGTTTGGTTACTCTTTCCGATTGCATATCAATGCAAGGAAATCCTTTGAGTTCTCTAAACAAACGCGCGCCTACTACACCGCCTAATTCTTGGTGCGCCCAATTTTCGGTACGTAGTGTTAAATCGTACGCAGTGTTAATGCCGTAGTTACTTAATTTTTTAGCATACTGGTAACCAATACCCCACACATCAGCAATGGGTGTTTTTTGAAGTGCTTGTGTAACTTTTTTATCGGTATTTAAAATTAATACACAGCCTGTTACTTGTTTGTTTTTTTTAGCGAGCCTATTGGCTACTTTACTCAGTGCCTTGGTAGGTGCTACGCCAATCGAAACGCTAATACCGGTCCACTGTTCAATGATGTTTTTTAGTGAAACGGTAAAAGATTGTAGGGCGGCTGGTTCAATATGTGCGAGATCGATAAAGGATTCATCTACCGAATATACTTCTACACAACCCTCTGGTAGCATGGTTCTTAGCGTTTCCATGACGCGCCAACTTAGGTCACCGTATAAATGATAGTTAGAAGAAAAAGTAATGACACCATTTTTTTTCAAATCATTTTTTTGCATAAAATAAGGACTACCCATTTCTATGCCTACTGCTTTTGCTTCGTCGCTTCTAGAAATAATACAGCCATCATTGTTGCTTAAAACCACCACCGGTTTGTGTAGTAAATCTGGCTTAAATAAACGTTCGCACGAGCAATAAAAACTATTGCAATCTACAATGCCAATCATGTCTATATTATAAAGTAGCGTGAATACAATAGATCACCACGCCCCATACTGCAAAGGAGGCGAGTGGATCAATTTCAATGTCGGCGCATTT
>Ga0222712_10006069_pt1 | contig 12017 bp, 2 predicted proteins | sample C33_657DmetaG_FD_165043 | JGI IMG/M metagenome (GOLD analysis project Ga0222712, IMG submission 165043) | Estuarine water microbial communities from San Francisco Bay, California, United States - C33_657D | ecosystem: Environmental > Aquatic > Marine > Unclassified | place: USA: California... | reverse complement strand
AAGGCGACTCGCGGGAAATGTCCCAGTCGGCCATGCCGGCTTCAAACCACTCGCTGGCCTTCTTGGCCATCTCGGGCTGCAGGCGACCGGGGCTTTGCGTCCAGGCTTTGAGAAAGTCGACCACCTCCGGGTTCGACAGCTGGAAGAAGAAATGCTCGGAGCTTCGGATCTCTGGCTTGGCGCCGGTGAGCGTGGAGTAGGGCTCGATCAGGTCGGTGGGCGCATAGACCGCGCTGCACACCTCGCAGCTGTCGCCGTATTGGTCTTTGGCGTGGCAGGTGGGGCACTCGCCCTTGATGTATCGGTCGGGCAGGAACATGCCCTTGACCGGGTCGTAGAACTGCTCGATGGTGCGGGTGGCGATCAGGCCCGCGGCCTTGAGGTCTTTGTAGATGCCCTGCGCCAGCTGGGTGTTCTCGGCGCTATCGGTGCTGTGCCAGTTGTCAAAACGAACATGAAAGCCGTCGAGGTATTGTTGGCGGCCAGCGGCGATTTCGCCCACGAACTGCTGCGGCGTCTTGCCCGCTTTTTCGGCGGCAATCATGATGGGCGCGCCATGTGCGTCGTCGGCGCCGACGAAATGCACCATGTGCCCCCGCATGCGCTGGAAGCGCACCCAGATGTCGGCCTGGATGTATTCCATGATGTGCCCGATGTGGAACTTGCCGTTCGCATAGGGCAGGGCGGTGGTCACAAAAAGCTTGCGCTGGGTCATGGTGTTCTCGGAGGCAACCATCGATTTTATGTCGCGTCGTTAAACTGACCGGCTTTCCGACCCCATAGACCACCATGGCCACCCCCGTCTCCCTCGATAGCCTGTCCGCCGCCCTGGCCGCAGCCCAAGACCCCCTGACCGGCCGCGAGTTCGGTGCCAAGGCCCTGCGGGACCTGCGCCTCGAGGGCGGACGAGCCCGTTTTGCGCTCGAACTGGGCTACCCGGCCCGCAGCCAGCACGAGGCCATCAGCCAGGTCCTGACCCAAGCGGCCCGCACGGTGCCCGGCGTCGACGGGGTGGAGGTGTCTTTCCAACTGCAGGTGGTGCCCCATGCGGTTCAGCGCGGCCTGCAGCCCCTGCCCGGCGTGAAGAACATCATTGCCGTGGCCTCGGGCAAGGGCGGCGTGGGCAAGTCCACCACCTCGGCCAACCTGGCCCTGGCCCTGGCCGCCGAGGGCGCCAAGGTGGGCCTGCTCGACGCCGACATCTACGGCCCGAGCCAGCCGATGATGATGGGCCTGTCCGGCCGGCCCCAGTCGGAAGACGGCAAGACCATGGACCCATTGATCGGGCATGGGGTGCAGGTCATGTCCATCGGCTTCCTGGTCGGCCAGGACCAAGCCATGGTCTGGCGCGGCCCCATGGCCACCCAGGCCCTGGAGCAACTGCTGCGCCAGACCAAGTGGCATGACCTCGACTACCTCATCGTCGACATGCCCCCCGGCACCGGTGACATCCAGCTCACGCTCTCGCAGAGGGTGCCCATGACCGGTGCGGTTATCGTGACCACGCCGCAGGACATCGCCCTGCTCGACGCCCGCAAGGCGGTCTCCATGTTTGAGAAGGTGGGGGTTCCCATCCTCGGCCTGGTGGAGAACATGGCCGTTCATGTGTGTGCCCAGTGCGGCCACGCCGAGCATGTGTTCGGCGAGGGCGGCGGGAAGCGCTACGCCGCCGAGCGCAGCATTGCCTACCTGGGTGCGCTGCCGCTGCACATCGCCATCCGCGAGCAGGCCGATAGTGGCCGGCCGACGGTGGTGGCCGAACCCGAGGGCACACTGGCCGGCCTGTACAAGTCGGTGGCACGCCAGGTTGGGGTGGCAGTGGCCGCGCGTGCCAAGGACTACTCGGCCAAGTTCCCGACCATCACCCTGTCCAAGAACACCTGAAGTCTGAGCCGCCGGCGCTCGGCCCCCACGTCGATCGGGGTCCGAAGGGACTGGCGCGACGGAGCCTGCGCGCGCACCTGAATCGCGCAAATCCTGCTGACGCGAGGCACAGACGTCGCAAGGTGTAAGGCACCGCCCATGCGAGGTGCCGCTACTGCCTAGCATCCGCCCGTTCTCATTTTTTTCATGGGACGAGGCATGGGCATGATCAATCCGATTCGGGCCGTATTCGTGGGTGACGGCAGCCTGCTCGTCCGATGTGCCGAGGCCTTCCTCGAGGCGGGTCACGAGGTGGTGTGCATCGCCAGCGCCGACCCGGCGGTGCTGTCCTGGGCGCAGGATCAGGGCCTTGCTTTCGAGCAGGTGCAGGGCCTTGCGCAGGTGCCGCGTTTTGAGGGGGCGGACTTCGAGGTCCTGTTTTCCATCGGCTGGCTGCACCGTCTGCCTCCGGCGCTGCTGGCGCGTGCGCACCGTCTAGCACTCAACTTTCACGACGGTCCTCTCCCCCGCCACGGCGGGCTCAACGCGCCAGCCTGGGCGCTGCTCGAAGGCTGCCGCCACCATGGCGTCACCTGGCACGAGATGACCCCGGCACTGGACGCAGGCCGTATCGCCTGCGAGTTGACCTTTGACCTGTCGCCCGACGAGACCGCCTTCAGCCTCAACACTCATTGCTACGAGGCAGGGTTTCGCTCCTTTCTCACCCTGGTGGACCTGCTCGCGAGCAATGCCCTGGCGCTGCGCAGCCCCGCGGCCCCGCCACGTCTGCATGGCCGCCACCACCGACCGTCGGCTCTGGCCACCCTGGACTGGCGCCGGACTGCCGCCGAACTTGCGGCGCAGTGCCGGGCCCTGGACTTTGGCCCCACGCCCAATCCCCTGGCGTGTCCCAAGCTGTGGTGCGCGGGCCGCCTGCTGCGCGTGGCATCGGCGCAGGCCGAAGCGGTGGTCGATGCCTCACCGGTACCCGGCTGCGTGCTGGCCCAGCAGGGTGACCGTCTCTGGCTGGCCACAGTCCAGGGAACCCTACGGCTCGAAGGCCTGGTGGCGCTCGACGGCGGGCCACTGCCCACGCTGGTGCCCGGGGAGGTGTTGGCGCCGCTGTCCGTCGGGCAGCTTCAGCGCCTGGCCGACGCCCGACCCGCGATGGCCCGCGGTGAGGCCGCATGGCGCAGCCGCCTCTTGGCCCTGGCGGCAGAGCCGCTGGCCGAACTGCCCCATCCTCGCCGCGACATGACCGGTGCGCCGGAAGCTTGCGGCCCAGGCGCTTGCGAGGCGGACGGTGCCTCTGATTTCGAGGTCTCATTACCGGTTGACCCGGTCACCTGCGCGATCCCCGGCCATGTGCTTCTGGCGGGTTGCGCCGCCTGGCTGGCCGCTGTGTCCGGCGAGTCTCGCGCGGCCCTGGCCTGGCGCGATCCCTTTCTGGCCCAGGCCGCCGAGGGACTCGCGCCCCATGTGACCGACTGGTGGCCCCTGCTCCTGGGCGTCGGTCGCCACACAGACGCGGCCGACCTGCGCGAGGCGGCGGCCGAGTGCCTGTTCCTGGCTCGCGCCGATGGACCCATGACCGCAGACCTTCGGCTGCGCCTGGGTCGGCCAGGGCCGGAGGCGCTCACCCTGGGCGTGTGCATCGGGCCCTGGCCCGATGGCGTAGGCCATGACGCGCCCTCGGTGTGCCTCATGGTGCCGGCGCTGGCGGACGCATTGCCTCACGGGAGGGCGATGTCTTCAGCTGAGGCTTTGCCCTCGGCGGATGCCTTGTCCCCCGATCCATCGGACCTTGCTTGGGCGGCCCGCCTTCGTGCGACCCCTCGGGACCACGGCGCGCAAACCCCAGGACCTTGGCGATTGCGCTTCGACGCTGGGAAATGGGAGGTGCCCGTGGCCGCCGAAATAGCCGCGCAGTTGGCCGCCTGGTTGCCCCGCTTTGCCCGCCATATTGGCGCGGTGGGGGCCTTGTCCCTGCTGCCACCCTCGGATCTGGACCGGATCGCCGAGCTTCACGACAGCGCGCAGTCCGTTGACCTGCGGGGCGGCTTGTGGACCGCGGTCGGCCGGGGTCTGGCGCGTCACCCGGGGGCGTCTGCACTTGAGTGGGTCGGCGGGCCGGGCGACCAGGTCCAGCGCCTCAGCCGGGCCGAGCTCGTTCGGCAGGTGACTTCACTGGCGCGTCTGCTGCGCGCGCGCGGCGTGGTCCGGGGCGAGGTGGTAGGCGTGTGCCTGCCGCGCGGCCCGCAGTTGCTGGTGTCGGTGTTGGCGGTACTGGCCTGCGGTGGTGCCTACCTGCCGCTGGACCCCGACTACCCCGCTGATCGCCTTCGCTTGATGTGCCACGACGCTGGCCTGCAACGGGTGATTGGCGGCCCCGAGGCGGCCGCCCTGCTCGGCGTTTCTGGGGAGGCGGTCATCTCGCCCGTGGCCTCGGGGCTAGGCGAGGTGGGCGTTCCGGAGCGCGGCTTCGCCGCTATTCCTGCGCGCGCCGGGGAAGATGACGATGACGAAGGTGACGAGGCGGAGGAGGGTGAGGGTGAGGATCAGGATGAACCCGCTGTTCCGTCTGACGACGACGGCATGGAAGTGGACGTTGACGAAGACGGGTACGGGTACGGGGAGGTGGCCCTGCCGGACGACCTGGCCTACCTGATCTACACCTCGGGCTCCACAGGCCTGCCCAAGGGGGTGCGGATCACTCAGGGCAGCGTGTTGAATTTCTTCGCCGGCATGGATGCGGTGCTGGCGCAGGCCCCCCAATCGTCGATCACCGCCCCGATTGCCACGAAACACACGGTAGTTGGCAACCCAGCCGCGCGCACAACGCCGCAGCCCGATCGCCACGTGGCCGGCCGCTGGCTGGCGGTCACCAGCCTGTCCTTCGACATCTCGGTGCTGGAGCTTTTGTGGACGCTTGCGCGCGGGTTCACCGTGGTGCTGCACGGCGTGGTGCCGGCTACGGCCCTGGGCGCAGCTGGCGGAGCGGCTTCGGGCGCGGCCTTCGACCCGGCGCTAAAGACCGCCGCTGCGGGGCACCCGGGCGAACCTGCTGCCACAACGGCCCGGATGACGGGACGCGCCCCGCAGTGGAGCCTCTTTCACTTTGCCAGCCAGCGCGAATGCGCCGCCAACGAAGACGCCGGAGCGGCCTACCGTTTGCTGATCGACGCCGCGTGTTTTGCCGATACCCACGGCTTTGCCGCGGTCTGGACCCCCGAGCGCCACTTTCACGGCTTTGGCGGGCCCTTTCCCAACCCAGCGCTCCTCTCCGCCGCACTGGCCATGGTCACCCGCCATGTGCAGCTGCGCGCGGGCAGCTGCGTGCTGCCCTTGCACCATCCGCTGACGGTGGCCGAGGACTGGGCCCTGGTCGATCGGCTCTCTGGGGGCCGGGTGGGCGTGTCCTTCGCTGCCGGCTGGCAGCCGCAGGACTTTGTGCTGGCGCCAGCGGCGTGGGCAGGCCGGCGCCAGCAGATGTTCGAGGGCATCGACGCGGTGCGCCGCTTGTGGCGGGGCGAGGCCCTGACCTGGCCCGGGCCTGAGGGGCAGACGGTGACGGTGCGCACCCTACCGCGGCCTGTGCAGGCGCAATTGCCGGTGTGGGTGACGGTGGCTGGTAACCCGCAGACCTTTGCTGAGGCCGGCCGTGCCGGATGCCATGTGCTCACCCACCTGCTCGGGCAGTCGGTCCAAGAGCTCGCCGACAAGGTGGCGGTGTACCGCGCGGCCTGGGACGCGGCCGGCCATTCGGGCCGGGGCCAGGTGGCACTCATGCTGCACACCTTTGTCGGGGAGGACGAGGACGAGGTGCGCGAAATGGCGCGCGGACCGCTCAAGGCCTATCTGCGCGAGGCGATGGATTTGATTCGCCGGGCCGACTGGCGCTTTCCGACCTTCGCGACGCCCACCGGTGGTGCTTCGCCCGCGACGCCGGCGGGCCAGGCGCTCCCCGCAGGCCAAACCGTCGGTCTCGCCGGGCTCGTCGGGCCAAGCGGTGGTCTCAGCGAGTTTGCAGTGTGCCCGCCAACGCAGGCGGAGACCGAGGCCCTGCTCGATCACGCGTTCGAACGCTATTGGCGCAGCAGCGCCCTGATCGGTACGCCAGAACGATGTATGGGCCTGGTGGCGCAGCTCGCCGAAATCGGGGTGTACGAGATTGCCTGCCTGATTGATTTCGGCATCCCAGGCGACCAGGTGCTGGCGCACCTGCCCGACCTGCATCGGTTGACAGTTCTGGCGCGGACCAGGCTGGAGGCGGGGGCGATGCCGGTCGCGAGGCCCACCGCACATACCGTACATGCCGCAGATACCACTCAGGCCACTCAGGTTGCCTTTGTTGCGCAGTCCGCAGGCCGCGCCCTCTCGGTGGGGGCCGCGCTCACGCATCACCGCATCACCCACCTGCAATGCACGCCGTCGCAGGCGGCGATCCTGCTGGTTGATGAGGCGGGCCGGCAAGGGCTGTCAGGGCTGTCAGCCCTGCTGGTGGGCGGCGAGGCACTCCCGCCCACGATGGCCAGCGCGCTGCGCGATCAAGTGCCCGGTCTGGTGCTGAATATGTATGGGCCTACCGAGGCCACCGTGTGGTGCAGTGCCTGGGCGCTGCCTGCACGGGCAGCGTCGCGGGAGTCCGGCGGCATGCCCGGTGACATGGCGGAAGACATGGCCGGTGAGTCCTCCGGTTCGATGGGGATCTCCCTTGGCCGTCCGCTGGCCAACACCGAACTTCACCTGCGTAACGCCTGGGGTCAGGAGTGTCCGGCCTTCGTCCCGGGTGAACTCTGCGTCTCGGGCGCCTGCCTGGCGCAGGGTTACCACGCACGCCCCGTGCTGGACGCCGAGCGCTTTGTCGCCGACCCCTTGCGCTCGGGCCGCCGGCTGTACCGCAGCGGCGATCAGGTACGGCGCGAACCGGATGGCCGCCTCGCCTTTCTCGGCCGGCTGGACCACCAGGTGAAGATCCGCGGGCACCGCATTGAGCTGGGCGAGATCGAGTCCGCGCTGGCCTCCATGGACGGAGTGCGCGAGGCGGTGGTGGTCGCCTGCCGCGACGGTGAGGGCGAGGCCTGGCTGCAGGCCTTCGTCACCCCGCGTTCCGGGCAGTCCCCCCAGCCTCTGGATCTGGCGCGCGCACTGGGACGCCAGCTGCCGGAGTTCATGCTGCCACGGGGTATCGCCCTGCGCGATGACTTGCCCAAGACACCCAACGGAAAGATCGACCGCCAGGCGCTGGTGGCGGCCAGTCGCACGGGCGAGCCTCGGCGGCTGACGCCATCGACGCCGATGCATCAGCTACATCAGCCAAATCAGGCACATCAGCGACATCCCTCGCGGCCAGCGCCTGCGCTGGTGGCCAGCACGGTGACCCTGCCAGGCCGGGCGTGCTTGGCAGCGACTGCGAGTACACCGCAGGCGATGGAGGCGCTGGAGGCGCTGGAGGCCGTCGTGACCCAGACCTGGCGCGCGGTGCTGGGCCGGCAGGAGGTGGGACGCGAGATCAACTTCTTCGACCTTGGCGGTCACTCGCTGGCTGTCATCCAGGTGCAGCGGCGCCTGCGCGACGCCTGCGGGGTCGAGATCCCGGTGACTGACATGTTCCGTTTGACCACCATTTCCTCGCTGGCCCGTCACCTCGCCGCGAACTCGGCGGCGACCGCTGCGACCCTTGCAGCCAGCACCTTCTCCGCTGCGCAGGGCCGCGCCGGGTCGCGCCGCGCCTTGCGCAACAGCCTCCCGGGCTGAGGGCAGGCCATGACCAGTCCCCTCGCACCCTCCGGATCAGTCGCGGTGGTGGGTCTGGCGGGGCGATTCCCCGGTGCGCCCGACTGGCGCGCCTTCTGGCGCCTGCTGCGTGACGGGCGTGAGGCCACCTGCTGGCTGGACGAGCCGGCCTTACGCGCGGCCGGCGTGAGCGCGCGCGACCTGACCGACACCGCCTATGTGCCCGCCTGCCTGCCGCTGGCAGACATGGAGTGCTTTGACGCCCGCTTCTTCGGTATCAGCCCCCGCGATGCGGCGGTGATGGACCCGCAGCACCGGCACTTCATCGAATGCTGCTGGGAGGCGATGGAGGATGCCGGTCATGTGCCCGGCAGTGGGCCAGGGCGCTTTCCGGGGGCTGTGGCCGTCTTCGGTGGCTGCGGCCAGCAGGCCTACTTCGCCCGGCACCTGCTGCCCAACGCGGAGTTGCTGCGGACCATGGGGCTGTTCCTGTTGCGGCACACCGGCAACGACAAGGACTTCCTCACCACCCGGGTCTCCTACCTTCTCGACCTTCGCGGGCCCAGCGTCGGCGTGCAGACGGCCTGCTCCACCTCCTTGGTGGCGGTGCACCTGGCGGCGCAGAGCCTGCTGGCCGGCGAGTGCGACATGGCGCTGGCCGGCGGCGTGAGCATCGAGCTTCCGCATCGCCAGGGCTACCGCCACGCGGCCGGCGAAATTCTCTCGCCTGACGGCCGGTGTCGCGCTTTCGATGACGCCGCAGCGGGCACTGTTTTCGGCAGCGGCGTGGGTGTAGTGGTGATGCGCCGCCTGCAAGATGCGCTGCGTGATGGCGATGCCATCTGGGCGGTCATCCGCGGATCTGCCATCAACAACGACGGTCGCGCCAAGGCCGGCTACCTGGCACCCAGCCAGGACGGTCAGGCCGAGGTTGCGGCCGAAGCCCTGGCGATGGCCGGCCTGCAGGCGGCCGACATTGACTACATCGAGGCCCATGGAACCGGTACGCCCGTGGGCGACCCGATCGAGGTGGCGGCCCTGTCCCAGGCCTACGCGGGTGCGGCCCCCGGCGCGATCGGGCTGGGCTCGGTCAAGAGCAATATCGGGCATCTGGACACGGCCGCCGGCGTGGCCTCCCTGATCAAGGTGTGCCTGGCCCTGCGCCATGGCCAGTTGCCCTCGAGCCTGCACTTCCAAAGGCCGAACCGTCGCTTCGGCGACCGTCTTCCGCTGCAGGTGCTCGCCCAGGCGAGGGCGTGGCCGTCCGGCGCCCGACCTCGGCGCGCCGCAGTGCACGCGCTGGGCGTCGGCGGGACCAATGCGCATCTGATCCTGGAGGAGGCGCCTCGTCCGCCCGCCATCCCCCCCTGTTCTCCGTCTTGGCAGTTGTTGCCGCTGTCGGCGCGCACGCCCCAGGCCCTGTTGGCCCTGGAAGCGCGCTGGCAAGCCTGGCTGGTGGACGAGGCGGGCGATTCACCGGGTGCAACGAATGCGGCGGGTCCGATGGAGTTGGCGGACCTGGTGGACGCGGCCTTCACCCTGCAGGAAGGGCGGCTGCACCAGCCCTGTCGATCGGTCTGGGTGGCGCGTCATCACACGCAGTTACGCAGCGCCCTGGCAGCGCCGGGCTCGCAGGCCGTGTCTGCACCGCCCAGCGCAGGCTCGGTGGGGGAGGCGCCAGCGCGTCATGTCCAGGGGGCGGCGCAGGATCCGCCGCCGGCGGTGGCCTGGTTGTTCCCCGGCGCCGGCTCGCATCGACCGGGTGCCTGCCATGACCTGCTGGCGCTGCCGGCCTTCCGCGAAGCGGTGCAGGCTTGCCTCGAAGCTTGGCCAGCCGGAGTCGCCCTCGAGGTGGCCGAGGGACTGCGGTCTACATGGCTGGGGGAAATCACTGGGCACGGCCATGCTCACGCGGATGCCCAAGGCCGCGACCCGGCCTGCGCGCTCGGTCTGGCGCCGCGGGTCGCCGTCCACCACCTGGCTCCCGAAGGGCAGACCTCGCCCCGGTTCGAATTGCCGGCGCTGCTGGTCCTCGAACTGGCGCTGGCCCGCCAGTGGGAGGCGGTCGGCGTCACGCCTTGTGCGCTCATGGGGCACAGCGCTGGTGAGGTGGCCGCTGCCTGCGCCGCCGGGCTGCTGGCCCTGCCCGATGCGCTGACGCTGGCCTGCTGGCGTGGCGAATTGCTCGAGGCGGCCGGCGGCACCATGCTCGCGGTCGAAGCGTCAGAGGCGCAGTTAGCGCCCTGGCTGGCGCAGGAGGGCCTGGACCTGGCAGCCGTCAACGCGCCGGGACTGTGCGCGGTCTCGGGCTCGCCGCAGGCGCTGGCACGCCTGGCCGCGCACCTGCAGGTCCTGGGGATCGGGTCGCGCCCCTTGCCGGTGGCAGTTGCGGCGCACTCGCGTGCGGTCGATGGCCTGCTACCTGTCCTGCTCGAGCGCTGCGCCGATTTGCGATCTTTGCCCGCGCGACGTCCCTTTCTATCGGCGCTGGACGGTGAGTGGATCCTGCCGGGGCAGACGCTGCCTCCCGATTACTGGGGGCGGCACCTGCGCCAGCCGGTGCGATGCGCGCAGGCCATGACCCGCCTGGCGCATGACCATCCGGGCGCAGCCTGGCTCGAGTGCGGGCCAGGCCAGGCCCTGACCTCGCTGGCACGCGCCAATGGCTACGGCGAGCGGCTGCTTCTGGCCTCGGCGGGCCGGCCGCAGGAGGGTGGCGAGGACCTGCCTCACCTGCTGGCTGCCGCGGGCGCGCTGTGGTGCACGGGCGTGCCGCTGCAATGGGAGGCGCTGCGCACCGGCCGGACCGGCCGGCGAGTCTCCCTGCCCACTTACCCCTTCGAGCGGGTTCGGCACTGGGTCGACCCGCCTGCCAATCACTCCGATGACCTTCACGGCAAGGCCGGGTCGTTGACGAGCACGCTGGCCGAGCCCAGGCCCAGCGCTGCGACATCTGCCAAGGCAGGCCCGCTCGCGCCGGCTCCCCGCTTGCCCTTGGGGCCGGATTGGTTCCGCCAGGATGTGTGGGAGCGCCAGCCGCTACCGCTGGCGCCCACGGGCCACCCCGCTTGGCTCGTGCTGGGGGGATCCTCGGCTGCAGGCGCAGGCATTCGCCGGGCACTGGTCGCCGCCGGTGTCGAGTGCCTGCCGGAGGACGCGGGCCTGTCACGTCACCCGCCGCCGGCGGTGGTGCTTCTTTTGGGGGCGCTCGATGGCGACAGCCCGGGTCCGCTCTGGCCCCCTTCATACGAGCGCGCTGAGGGGGAGGAGAGGGGGGAGAGGCTGCAAGGGCATCCAGGGCTTGTTGGACCGCAGCAAGCCGTCCCCGAGTCGGGCGCCCTGGCCGGCCTTCGGGCGCAGCAGGCCGCGGCCTTTGAGCCGGCGATTGGTCTGGCGCGCCAGTGGCTGGAGGCTGGCATCGAGGCGCCCTCACGCTGGCTCTTCGTCACCGCGGGCGCCTTGGCGGTGTCGGGCCTGCCCCCGCGGTCACCCGAGCAGGCCCTGGCACTGGGGCCGGCGCGGGTGATCCCGCGTGAATTGCCCGGTGTGCAGGCGCGGCTGGTCGATCTCGACCCCGATGACGAGCCCGCCACCGTGGCCGACTGGCTGCGCGCGGAGGCCGCTTCGGATGCGGCTTGGGCTGACCCACTTCCTTCGCCGGTGGTGGCCTGGCGGCAGGGCCAGCGCTGGGTTCGTCGCTGCGCACCGGCGGCGCCGCCCGAGCCGGCCCTTCCCCCAGGCCTGCGCTTGCGTCACGGCGGCGTTTACCTGATCACCGGCGGGCTGGGGGACCTGGGCCTGACCCTGGCGAATTGGCTGGCGCGCCGCTGCGCGCCCCGGCTCGCGCTGGTCGGCCGCCATCCGCTGCCAACGGAGCGGCAGTGGGAGCTGCAGGCCCTTGAGGCCGCTGGCGCGCAGGTGCAGGTGATGTGCGCCGACGTGTCCGACCCCGCCCAGATGGCCCAGGTGGTCCACACCTGCGCCCTGCGTTGGGGAGAGATCCACGGTGTTTTCCACGCCGCTGGCGACATGGACGACGCGCCATTGGCGCAGCGGCCGCTGGCCGAGATGCGCCGCCTCATCGGGGGCAAGGCCGGTGGCGCGCTGGTGCTGGACCGCCTCTTGCCCGAGCCCATGGACCTGTTCGTGGTGTTCTCGTCGACCAGCGTGCTGCTGGGCCCGCCCGGACAGGTCGACTATGTGGCCGCCAACGCGGTACTGGAATCGCTCGCCGCGCGCCGGACGGACGGCCTGGCGATTCGCTGGGGTGTGTGGGCGGACCGGGGCATGGCGGCGCGGCGCGCCGGAATGGAGCGGGGACCGCCAGCGCCTGTCACGCGGGCCGGTGCGCGCCCGGCCCCGGGCGTGCAGGTCGATGCGCGCCCGCTCGAGGATGGGCAATCCGACGCGCCCCCCCT
>Ga0222712_10006068_pt1 | contig 12017 bp, 8 predicted proteins | sample C33_657DmetaG_FD_165043 | JGI IMG/M metagenome (GOLD analysis project Ga0222712, IMG submission 165043) | Estuarine water microbial communities from San Francisco Bay, California, United States - C33_657D | ecosystem: Environmental > Aquatic > Marine > Unclassified | place: USA: California... | reverse complement strand
AGGCTTGCGGTTCCTGCGTGACTCAGGGTGGCTGGACATCGATGGCGCCCCGCGGGACGACTACGACATGGACGACTACATTGACAGTGGTCAGCGTAAGCTTGAGAACCCCTATGCCGCATAAGGTGGGAGTGATCATTCCCACGTACAAGAGACCTGACCTACTGCGTCAGGCAGTGCTTCAGTGGATCGTGCAGACCGTCAAGCCTGACGTGCTGTGTATCAACCAGAACGGGAGCGAGGAGAGCTACGAGTGGGTGATCGAGGACTTGAAGCCCCTGATCCAGATCAAGTGGATCCACGTACCTAGCACGATCAAGCAACACCTGTGGTACGCCTTGCCCTTGAGCCAGCTCCTCGTGGAAGGGTGCGACGTGTTCCTGTGGGCAGATCACGACGACATCTACTACCGTGACCATGTGGAGAAGAAGCTGTCCGCGCTGGAGGGGCACGACATGACGCTGTCGGACACCTGTGGGGTGCTGTACCTGAAACCAAATGACTACAAGTACCAGAGACCTGAGAAGTTCACGGCTCACGCCCCCGGCGGTATGTCCTCCTCCACCGCCTTTGGCAAGAACTTCGCGCTGGCGCTGATGCTGGATCTCGTGACCGACGAGGAGTTCTACTACTCTGACAACGTGCTCGCTTACACCACCATGCCCAAGCACGACGTCCACGTAACTCAGGACGTGACCACGGTGTACGTCTCCCACAAGGGATCGCACAGCTCAGGGCACTGGGCTGAGAATGTTTTGGGTGCGTAGACACAGCATGAGCACCAAGGTATCATTGGGGCAACAGCAACTCAGCGGGATAAGCCATGGCTGACGAAAACAAACCAGCGTTCTACCCACGAGTTGGGAACATCAAGGCGAAGAACTTCAAGTCGGCTCAGCCAATGCCGTTCATTGATGACGAGAGAGCGATGGACTTGCCACAGTACGGCGACGTTGACCTGAGCGTTCCATCCAAAGAGAACCTAGAGCTAAGCAGACGCATGGCTGAACGAGATGCCCAGCTCAAGCGCCAGCAACAGGCTGACAGATCCCCACTTGAAAAGGTAGCTGGCACATTGCAGACTGGCAGGCTCATGGGTTCAGCCCTGACTCAAGCCGTCAACTCCTTGCCCACGCGCATCTTCAAAGGCGACGAGGCGGCTGACAAGTTCATGCAAGAGCGCATGTATCAGCCTACACAACCTACGGCGTATGAGTACGCTGGTGACATTGGCGACTTCCTCGAAAAGCTCGAGACACAGTACAAGATCCCACCCCTACTACCCGAGGCGGTGGCGTTGCAGTACTTGACAGGCCCTGCCACGTCCCAAGCCATGCGAGTGGCTGGTAAGGGTGCAGAGCAGGCTGGCAGGGCGGTAGAGCGCAGTATGGAGCCAGTTGTTAAGGGCGCCTTAGAGCGTGGTGGCTTACCTCGTGAGATGGTCTTGGGTATGGGTGCTAACACGCAGTCCAACGTGGTTAAGCCTTATGGTGGCAATTGGTTAGGTGGCGGTGAACAGTTGGGCATCCCTGAGAATGACCTGCGCAGGCTGAAGGCTAAAGTTGGATACAGCATTGAGCCTGAGAAACAACTTGAAAAGATGCAGGAAAGATACACACCTGAAGCCATGGAGTCTTTGTCTCCTGAGCTTCGTGTACCTGTTGATCGTGCATTTAAAGAAATAACAGATGCGATTGCTATCAACAAGTGGATCGATGGCAACCTGACCAACTACGTGAAGAAGGAAATGGGAACGCCTGATGACCCAGTACGTAAGCTGGCTGAGCAAGGCATAACCCACACTGAACTTCGTGCAGATCCTGATCGCATGGAATACTTGCAAGCCATACGCAAAGCAGAAGGCTTCCCTGCTGAGGGAATGGCTCAATCACCACTTGCTAAGCAGTGGGAAAACACAACCGATGATGCAATTAGGGTTAGCAAGGCTGGCAAAATACAAGAGGCGGCAGATATTTCCGAAAGACTTGCACAAGCCAGAACCGAGATAGACGCCTACGTAAAAGAGCTTGACAAAAACTTTCTTGCTCGTATGAGCGATCACACAGGCAATGCAATCTTTAGTCCTAAAGAAGCTGAAACTCTCATGAGAATGCCTGATATTCAAAAGGCAGAGATCTTAGGCGACACAAAGTACAAAGAACTCAAGGAAAACTTATATCAACTTATGGCAAGAGAGCAGGGCTTTGAGAAGAGAGCTGGTGAACTCAATCCGTTTGTTAGCAAGCTTGACCCAGAGACAAGGCTGTACTCAGGCTCAACGTACGACTTAGGCTTTGACCACATCATTGACGTACTCAAAGAAGACATAGCCGCTGGTCGCATTCGTCCTGAGCAACTGAACAAAGTCAGCATGGAGCAGGCAGTACGTCGCACCTATGAGTACGACCAAGAACTTGCTAAGAAGATGAACGCGGCGCGCTTGACCGCTCGTTCTGAGTTGCCTGTGTACAAGGAATACCCAGAAGGTCTGAAGTGGGTGGAGCTGAACCGCCCCGGTGACTTTGCCGCAGAGTCAGACGCCATGGGTCACTCAGTCCGCGGCTACGAGCCACCAGAAGGTCACCCTGATTGGACTAAGAGTTCAGGTGACAGTGGTTACTCTGGCTACGGTCTTGGCGGTTGGGAAAAAATAAAGAGCGGAAAAGCCAAGGTTTACTCTTTGATTGACTCCAAAGGCGAGCCACATGTCACCATTGAAACTGGACAAGTATTTAAACCTACATACGAGAAAGATTTAATCCCGTACAAGGAGGCGGCTTTAGAAGAGGCAAAGTTGTTGCCTAACGGCTACACAGACGCCGACGTTAAGGAAATTCAGATCCGCATGGCATTGAGTGACAAGCCCTTTTATATCAATCAAATCAAAGGCAAACAAAACGCCAAGCCCAAAGACGACTACCTGCCATTTGTGCAGGACTTTGTACGTGGTGGCAATTGGTCTGACGTTGGTGACTTTAAGAACACCGGATTTGATTGGGAGGCTACTGGCCCCAAAGGTATATTTGATCCCAAAGACATTCAAACTTTAGAGCAAGCTGGTTACAAGGTTCCTAAGTATTTGACAAATGCTGAGAAAGAAGACTTGACGCGCAAGTGGTACGAGTTGAGCTCAGGTAACGACTACGATACTGGCTTACCCAAAGCACCGCCAGCAGGCATGAAGCGTGGCGGTAAGGTCTCCATCTCCAACAACCCTGATACCATGATGCTGGAGCTGGGCAACCAGAAGATGAAGAACGGCGTCCCTGCTTATGGCGCAGGCAAGGCTGTGACCAAGATGGGTCTCAAAGCCGCCAAGAATGAAGTGCCACGGTTAGCCATGCAGTTTGGCAACGACCTGCCCCTCAACATGAACGAGGTTGAGAACTTGGCAAGGCGCTTCCCTGAGCTTACGGTTGATCGTGTGAACATGGCGCACAAAGACGTGCTTAAGCGCACACCAGAGCTTCAGGAAGCCGCCGCACGTATCGAGGCAGGTGATATGTCAGCCGACGAGTATGCGCGCCTTGTACAGCGTTATAAGCCCGTTACGCCCTATGAGACAGTCCCAGCGCCAGCAAGCAGTGAGGAGATCCTTGCCGCCCTGACCAAGACCAGCCGTGAAGCTGAGGGTCTGCCGCGTAAGGAGACGTACTTTGGCAAGCCATCCGCAACACTGAAGGAGGGTGACCCTGTTGGTCTGCGCTTAGACATTCCGTCCTACAACCAAGCGAACACTTGGGTCGTTACGGCGCACGGCCCCCGCAAGAGCCCAGTCTCTGGTGGTGCAGGCACACGCATAGGCTACGAGCCTGTTGCCGCCGCTACCGACGTTGACTTCAGTGTCAGCCCCAAGGCGGCTTTAGGTATTGCCAAGGGCGCCGAGAAGAACACCATCGCCACCATGGAAGGCAAGTGGAAGCCCACGAGCTCCGACGAGGCGTTCACGCTGGCTAAGCAATACCTGAAGAACCCAGAGTGGAAACAGGTTGGCATGGATCCAGAGCGTCACAGCTTCTTCTATGACCGCGAGACCATGAAGCCTGTGATCAAGGCTGAGGAGGTCATCCAGATCGGCCCCCTCGTCCTCGCAAAGAACCCCAAGTTTGGCAAGATAGAAGACTTCAAGTACGCCAGTGGCGGCTTAGCGCAATCTTCCGTGCCTCACTACTCTGGAGCTGGCGCTGTAATTAAGCAAGGTCTGAAGGCGGCTAAGCCTGAAGTCATGAAAGCCTCTGAGGCGCTGGGTAGGATTGAGGGTCGTCCATTAAAGATCACGCAGGCTGACCGCACGAAGGTTGGTGGCGGGTACTTGGGAGGCCCCGGCTTCTCTGGGCTACAACTCACCGAACCCGAGTACCGTGCGGCTGAGGCGGCATGGGCGGTGCAAAACGCAGGCACAGCCAAGACCATCCTTGGTGGTGGCGGTGACAACGCTGTCTACGCGGCTATGCTTGGTACACCTACCCAGCATCAATCAAACCAAATGGTGTTTGACAAGCTGTTAGGTGACTTTAAGAAAGCCGCCAAGCGTGGTGAGTTGACGCCTGAACTGCGCGACCTAATCAACATGCGGTTAGCCGCGGCTGTTGACAACAAGGGTAACCCTGTTTTCCCTGCCAATGTTGACATCATGGACAAAAAGTTCAGGGACGTAGCTGACACGTTCAGTCGTCGCTCTGTTGCTGGTCACTTGATGGGTGGTGTACAGGTCGGCGGTAAGAAAGGTCAGATCATTGACTACGACAAGATCATTCGCAGTACGACTGACCCAGAACTGCTAGATCAACCTACAGGTGCGTTAGGCAATCGCCTGTTCACCTTGAGTGGTGGCATTGTTAACCGACCTGACCTGCACCCAGCGTTCCCAACAATATTGCAGGGTGAGGACTTGGGCGTGATGTTTACCCCAGTAGAGCGCAACATTGTCATGAAGGACTTTGTCGACAAGACTATGCGCGAGAAGGGCAGGATGCCCGGCTACATGGACTACACCCGCGGCAATCCTCCCACACAGTTGATCACCGAAGACATCCTGACCGAGTTGCAAAAGCTCGGCAAGAAGAAGGGTGGAGCCGTCAAGAAGCCTGTCCACAAAGCCGAAGGCGGCGAAGTCACTGGCGACGACCTGATCATTGAAGAGAGACCACTATGAGCTTACTTCGTGGATTGCCTGAAATTGGCATCAAAGCCGCCAAGAAGACTGCACCCTTCTACTCTGCTGTAGATGAGGCGCTGTCCAACTTAAAGCGCCCCAAGGGTACGGGTATTGAGTTCCTGACCGAAGTCATGAAGACCAAGGGCGTGAAGAAGGCTGAGATCGCTGACCGTAAGCTTGAGGAAGCCTTCAAAGCCAAGGGCAAGATGACCAAGGAAGAGGCTCAGCAAGTGTTGGCTGACAATCCACCGCCCAAGCTACAGGATCGAGTGCTTGAGGAGATGGACGACTACGCTCGTGAAAAGGCTATGGAGGAGAAGCTGGAGACTTCTGGCTACGACTACATGGGTGAAGTCCCAAGGGGGAGGTTGCAACGGTGGGAAGAAGAGCTTGCGGAAGAAGACACTAAATACGCTGATTACAAGACGGCTGGCGGTCAGAACTACCGCGAGATCCTGCTGAAGTTACCAGAAGGTTTCTCTGAAGCCGAATCCAATCGCTTGATGGCGCTCGAAGCTGACATGCGTCGCAGTGAGTTGCCAGCTTATAAAATGGAGGAGCTGTTAGCCTTGCAAGCCAAGAAGCAGAACGCGGCTCCTAGCTACCAATCTGGACATTGGAAGGAAGACCCCAACGTCCTAGCCCACATGCGCGTACAAGACCGCAAAGGCCCTAACGGCGAGAAGATCCTGCACGTTGAAGAGATCCAGTCTGACTGGCATCAAGAGGGGCGCAAGAAGGGGTATCGTCCGCAGGGACAGCCCCAACGATTGAAGGGTGAGCCGTACAAGATGGATGACGGCTCATACGGTGTTAAATGGGAAGATGGTAGTGTTAATGACCTTGGATGGGGTCGTGACCACGCAGAAAGACTTGCCGCAGAAGGCAAGTTGACTGACCTTGTTCCAGACGCCCCGTTTAAAAAGAACTGGCACGAGCTGGCTATGAAGCGCCTGCTGAACTATGCGGCTGATAACGGGTACGACAGCATCGCCATCACACCCGGCGCAGAGCAAGCTAAGCGTTTCAACTTAAGAAACCGCATAGATGAACTGCTGTACAAGCGTAACGATGACGGCACATACCAGCTCTCAGCTCAGAGAAACGGACGTGGCGAATTGCTAGGTGAGCGTGTTCCTCTTGAGAAGCTAGAAGATCACGTTGGAAAAGAAGTTGCCCAAAGGATTGTTGACAACGCTGGAACAGAGCGGAATCTTGGCGGTTCAGGCTCTGTTAGTCAGCCCAAAGATGTGTGGGGTTCTTTGTCTGGAGAAGGGCTTGAAGTTGGTGGAGCAGGCATGATGGGTTTCTACGACAAGATGCTCCCAGACTACTTGAACAACTATGGTAAACAATACGGAGCTAGGGTTGAGCAAATACCTTTTGACATGGGTGGTTACAAGGTAAACCGTGACAGCAATACGTTGCCATATCGCCTTGAGTCTGCAACATCACCTGACATCATCTCTCGGTTTGCTACGCCAGAAGAGGCTTGGGCGGAGGCTGAGAAGCTTGGGTCACTTCCGTTGCATAATTTTAAGATCACACCAGAGATGCGTGAGTCCATCAAGCAGAAGGGCTTACCCCTGTACCAACAGATCGGCATCCCAACCGCTGGCGCTGGTGCGGCTTCTCAGATGCCTGAGCAGGAGGAGCCACAGTACGGCCCCGGCGGCGCTATTTCCAAGATGGCATTAAAAGCCGCGCCTGCACCTAAAGCGCCAATGATCATCAAGCCTAGCGCATTGACCGAGCTACAGAAGATTGTTCAGCAAGAAAAGGGTGGCTACGGCGCAAGGCGTTTAGAACGTGCGGCTGACGAAGTCCCTAACCTTGAGAAGCTGTACCAAGAGAAGGCGCTCAGAGAGGCTTTTACTGGTGACAATGCTAAAGCTTTGATGACCATGAACCCTGCGGATTTTGAAAAGTATGCCGCTAAATTGTTTACATTGGAACCAAGTCAAGGCGCTTTGCCTCAAGGCTCATCAGATGATTATTTAAATTATTTGCGCAAACTACAAGGTTTTCGTGATGTGCCATTTTTAGAAATAAACAAACGAGAGCAGGGTACGCCTGTTGTTCCTTATATTTCTGGACATGAAGGTCGTCACCGTAGTCGTGCAATGACAAAGAATGATGAGACGTCTAGTCTTGTAAGGTTGCTTCCTCGCAGTGAAATGCGTGAACCATTCCCGCGTCGCTCACAAGAGGAATATATTGAAGCCCTTAAAGAAGAGTTGGCGTTAACTGGCAACAAGGTAAAGCCAGAAAACTACACCAATCTAGATTCAATTAAAGTGATTACACGCCCACCAATTGATTTGCCTGACATCTATGCTAAAGGTGGGGCAGTTAAACCCAAAGTTAAAAAGTCAGTTAGTGGTAAAGTTAAGATGACTGATAACCGCGACGCAATGTTCATGGAACTGAGCAACAAGAAGCTCAAAAGGAAATAAGCTATGGCGACACAATTCCCACAAGATCCTAACGCGGGTCGTTTTATCGATGGGTTAAAAGACCAGCAGGCTAATGCTGACGAAGGCATGGAGTTTGAGATGCCTGATGACGACTCTGAGATTGAGGAGCTACCTGATGGATCTGCCATTGTGCGCATGGACACCAAAGGGCCCATGGAGGACGAGGACTTCTACCAGAACTTGGCTGAGGTGCTTCAACCCTATGACCTGAACAAGATCGCTTTGCGCTACATGGACTTGGTCGAGAACGACAAGAAGTCTCGTGAGGAGCGCGACAAGAAGTATGAAGAGGGATTGCGCCGTACGGGCATGGGGAATGATGCCCCGGGCGGGGCTACCTTTATGGGCGCCAGCAAAGTCGTCCACCCTGTCATGGCTGAAGCCTGCGTAGACTTCGCCTCTCGTGCCATCAAGGAGATGTTCCCACCTGATGGCCCTACCCGCACCAAGATCTTGGGCAAGGTTGACGAGGAGAAGATCGAGAAAGCCGAGCGCAAGCGCGACTACATGAACTGGCAGTTGACTGAGCAGATCGAAGAGTTCCGCGACGAGCAGGAACAGCTCCTGACTCAGCTCCCCTTGGGTGGTTCACAGTACATGAAGCTCTGGTACGACGACAAGAAGAAGCGTCCTTGTGCTGAGTTCATGCCAATTGACAACATTCTGCTACCCTTTGCCGCGGCTAACTTCTACACAGCTCAGCGCGTGACTGAGATGCAGACCCTGACTGAGTGGGAGTTCAAGAACCGCATTCGCTCAGGTCTGTACCGTGACATTGACTTGATCCGCGTGTCTGCTGAACCAGAGGAAACCCACTCTGAGAAGGCAAACAACAAGATCGAAGGTCGCAAGTTTGAAGACAACGACGACGGACTTCGCAAGGTCTACCACATCTACACATGGTTGGAGCTCGAAGACGACCCACTGACAGACGGTGAGTCCGCTCCCTACATTCTGATGGTTGACGAGCACGAGAACGAGTGCGTTGGTCTCTACCGTAACTGGGAAGAGGGCGACGAAACCATGACCAAGCTCGATTGGTTGGTCGAATTCAAGTTCATCCCATGGCGTGGCGCCTATGCTATCGGTCTGCCACAGCTCATAGGAGGGCTGTCAGCGGCTCTTACAGGCTCTCTACGCGCTTTATTGGACTCTGCCCATATCAACAACGCGGCGACCATGCTAAAGCTCAAGGGAGCGAAGATCTCTGGTCAGTCTCAACAGGTGGATGTGACGCAGGTGTGTGAGATCGAGGGGATGCCCGGGGTCGATGACATCCGCAAGATCGCCATGCCTATGCCCTTCAACCCACCTTCCGCGGTCTTATTCCAGCTTTTGGGCTGGTTAGACGGTGCGGCTAAGGGGGTAGTGACCACCGCAGAGGAAAAGATCGCTGACGTGAACTCCAACACCCCTGTTGGAACCACCCAAGCACTGATCGAGCAGGGCGCCGCGGTGTTCTCTGCCATCCATGCACGTTTGCACGAGTCCCAAGGTCGCGTTCTGAAGATACTTGGTCGCCTGAACCGTTGGTATATCGACGAGCAACGCAAGGGTGAAGTGGTTGCAGATCTGGAAATCAGCAAGGAAGACTTCGCATCCAACACAGACGTGATCCCTGTCTCTGATCCACACATCTTCTCTGAGACTCAGCGCATGGCGCAGACTCAGTCAGTGATGGCGATCATGGACAAGAACCCTGATTTGTTCAACCGCAAGGTGGTGATTGAGAGGTTCTTGAAGCAGATCAAGGTGCCCGGCATCAACGAGCTGATGAAAGACGTCCCCAACCCCGAAGAGCGCCCAGTCGCCGACGAAAACGTCGCCATGGCTCTTGGTCAGACAGGTTTTGCCTTCATCGATCAAGACCACTTGGCTCACATTCAGGGTCACTTGGACTTCGCTAAGGATCCAGCCTTCGGTGCTAACCCCATGATCGCGCCAGCCTTTATTCCACAGATGATGGAGCACATCAAACAACACATTACCCTGTGGTATTTGAAGCGCATGAACGGTTATGTGACCAAGTCCACTGGTAAACAACAAGCTGACTACGCCAATCCCAAGTACACAGCCGAGATCGACAAGATTTACGCCTTGGCATCCCAGCACGTTGCTATGGACAGCGAGAAAGCGTTTAAGGGCGTCATGCCTGTCATCCAGCAGATGATCCAGATGATGCAACAGGGCAAGCAACAAGCTCCTCTGCCACCCGAAGCGCAGGTTCTCATGCAGACAAGCATGGCAGAAACCCAGCGTCGTGCCGCAAAAGACCAAGCAGACTTGCAGTTGGCAGACAAACGCCTCATGCAAGAGGGTCAAGCTGACGCCGCAAGACTACAAATGGAGATGGCTAAGCAACAACAGTCTGACAGTGTCAAGATGTCTACCAATTCGGCTGACAACCTGACCAAAGAACGTATTGAATCTGCAAAACTGACGCGAGACGCGGCTAAATTGCAAAACGAGCAGGCAAAGACTGCACTGGAGCTTCAGAAAGAAGCGCAACAAACCCTTGGAGATCAAAATGGCTACATCTAACCCTTACCACAACGAAGCAGTTCCTATGCACAAGCGTATCGCCGCAGGCGAGAAGCTCGATGGCTCTTCTTTGAAGTCCTCTGGCAACACAGCGCCAGCTAAAAAACAAGGAGGCGCCCTATCGCAAGCTAAGAAGAAATAATGATATTTAATTTGGGTGATCTGATCGGCGCAATCAAGGCGCGTCAAGCTGAAATAGCTACTTCCTTAGCGGCTGGAAACGTCGCGTCATGGGAGGCGTACCAACGCACGGTCGGCACAAACTTGGGATTGCAGGAAACCCTCGATCTCATTAACAAAATGTTAAAGGAAGATTCAGAAGATGAGCGATAACCCCGAAGTGTTGGAAAACGCTGAAGTGAAGTGGGCATTCCCCGCTGTGAGCCCGGGTGCTAAGCCATTAGGTGGTCGAATTTTGGTGCAATTACGTCGCACAAAGCAGAAAACGACAAGCGCAGGGATCATTTTGGTGGAAGAGACCAAAGAGACCGAGAAGTGGAACAACATGGTGGCAAAAGTCATCGAGGTGGGCCCTCTCGCATTCAAAAACCGTGACACCATGCAGGGCTGGCCTGAAGGCTCGTGGTGCGAGGTCGGTGATTACATCCGAGTCCCCAAATGGGGCGGAGATCGGTGGGAAGTTAAGGTTGAAGGACAGGACGATCACGAAGATCCAGCCCTGTTCATGATCCTGAACGACCACGAAATCATTGCCAAAGTCATTGGTGATCCCCTAGCTATGAAAGCATTCTTATGACCACAGAAAACGAACTTGACAAGATCAAAGTCACGGAAGAAGCAGACGGTTCAGCCGTTATTGACCTTCCTGACAGCATTGAGTCCCCTGATGAACAGGAAGACGACCGTGAGATGGCGACTGGCGGCTCTGCTGACCACGTTGACGACGACGTAGTCCCTGAAGACGAGACTGAATACCAACGCGCACGTCGTGAAAAGCGTCGTGCCAAGAGGGATTTGGCTAAGAAGACAGGCGTAGAGAAGGACATGAAACTCCAGCACTTGGAACGCAAGAACCAAGAATTGATGGAGCGTTTGTCCGTTGTGGAGCGCAAAACGCACTCTGCTGACCTAGCCCGTATTGACAAAGCTATTGAAGACCAAGAACTTCGCTTGCAGTACGCCAAGATGAAGATCGCTGAGGCGGCTTCTGCCTCTGACGGTCACGCCATGACTGAAGCCCAAGAGATGATGTACGAAGCCCGTCGCCAGATGGAAGCTTTGTCCAACTTCAAGAAGGCGGCTGTCGAGCCACGCCAGACCCAAGGAAACGTCCCAGATCCTCGCCTGCAACGCTTGGCGGCGAACTGGATGGAAAAGAATGATTGGTACGACCCGAACGCTCGGGACACCGATTCCAAGATTGCAAAGCAGATTGACGAGACTCTGGTTCAGGAGGGTTGGGATCCAACCTCACCTGATTACTGGAATGAACTCGATAATCGCTTGCATAAGTACTTGCCTCACAAGTACAATGACAGCACGGACGTACGTTCGTCTACTAAGAGACCAAGGAGTGTTGTAACAAGTTCTGGTCGCGAAAGCGTCAACGGAAGCACCAACAGGAACACATTTGTACTGAAACCAGAACAAGTGCGCGCAATGAAGGATGCTGGCTTTTGGGATGATCCCGATAAGCGATCCAAGATGATTAAGCGATATGCGCAAGAAGCTCGAAACAACTCTTACTAAGGAAACAAGTATGACCGAATCACGTTTGAAAAAATCTCTGAATGCAGGTGGACGCAATGATCGCGCAAGCGAGGACGCAAGTCGCGCCGCTCCAGAAACAAAGTTCGTAAGCTCACAGGAACGTCGAAAGA
>Ga0222712_10006066_pt1 | contig 12019 bp, 11 predicted proteins | sample C33_657DmetaG_FD_165043 | JGI IMG/M metagenome (GOLD analysis project Ga0222712, IMG submission 165043) | Estuarine water microbial communities from San Francisco Bay, California, United States - C33_657D | ecosystem: Environmental > Aquatic > Marine > Unclassified | place: USA: California... | reverse complement strand
TAAATAGCTGATATGATTCCATCATCCATAGCAGAACCACTAAATATGTAGACCCCATATTCATTTTTACCCGCAATTGCTTCCGAACCCTTAACTAAAAGTTCGCTAATTTTTGCTTCGTTTTTTAAACCACTGTTATCTGCCATTTTTAATACTTAACTACATCAAATGTTATATTGTTATCAAAATATTGAACGCTTTCATTTTGTTCAATTTTAAATTCTATTTTATATGTTCTATTAGCCTCCCAATTTGAAAGATTTAAGTTTATATAGTTTCCATTTGAATCACAACTTACTTTTGAATAGTCAGAAAATGGTACTATTACATCATCGGATACAAAATCTTTTATCTGATAGTATGTTGTTTGTGGTAAGTACTTAACGCTATTATAAGCGAATGTATTTGTAAATGTTTTTAATGGATATAGTTCTCTAGCTAATATTCTTAATTTTGCAGTACTTCCTAATTTATATTCTTTTTTTAGATTAGATATACTAACTTTAATATCTTCTGAACTCAATGGACTTAATGAAGCAGTTACAAAAGTTTGGTCATCCCATCCAATACTAATCTTTGGTTGATATATTGTGTGAGTTTCTTTACTAAAAAATTTAAGTATTCCATAATCTTCGGTATTGTTTTCTACTACATCTGAATATCTTAATAAAAATCCATCATTTGGAATAGAACCGCTCATCCAAGCTCTTAATATAGATTTTACATCCATATTAATATCAGCCGTTTGATAACTATATGATTGAGTACCACTCCAACCAGTCCACCAAGTTCCACCGGTTCCATTATTTGGATTGGCATCAGTTCCTAAATTTAGAGTATTTTCTAACCATTCTTTTTTTGTATCACCTTCTCTATAATTCCAAGTTACACCGGCGGTAGATACATTATCAAATCTAGTGCCAATACCCATTTCCCAACTTCCAGAAAGTGGATTTGCATATATAGTATATTCCAATGGAAGCTCTTCACTTTGGGTTTCTCTTAAAATTAAATTAGCAGAACCCAATTCTATACTTCCATTTGATATAGATGATGATATAAACCCAACATCAAATTTAATTATACTTCTAGCAATATCTTTTATGTTACCATAGTAGACTTTACTAATTTCTAATATTTCATCTAACCCAGTATTTTGATTGGGTTGTTGTAAATAAACCGATGCATCTTTTGATGCTGTTAAAAAATAGTATGCCATTATCTTGCTCTTCCTTTAATATCTGAATCAGGGTATTTAATTTCAAAAACCGATGGGTCCAATGATGGATATACTATTTTATTTTTAGTTGCCGCATCTATATTATATGAATTTGATGAATAGTTACCCCCACATTTATTTGTTACTTTTAACATAGGTACAGATGAAACACCTTCAATATTAGCTATCAATAACTCAACCTCACTTAAATTAATTGTTTGATTAAATGTCCAATTATCAATACTAAAATAATTTTTCAATTCAGTAATTACATTTGCCAAAACTTCACTTTTGTTATAATTTTGATAAGTTATTATTTCAAAATCAATTCCAATATTAATTATAAATCCATCATTAATATTAACTCCATCGGTTAATATTCTATATTCGTTTAAGTATGTTTTGAGATTTTCTTTTACTGCTCTATTAAGATTTGTAAGATTTCCATTTAAATTATATCCTAACAAATAAAGATTTATTGCAAATGGATTATTTTTTTCTTTTAAATTAGAATCTTTTCCAACTAAATATTTAGTAATTTGCTCTTTAATACTTGCCATTGATGCTTCCTGTGCATCTGGCTTATTTACAAATCCCATAACCAAATCCGTAAACTCTTGCAAATGGTTTGGTGATGATAATATGGATGCTGGTGAGTTATTATCTAATGTACCATCCGCTGTTGCATATGCTTTTGCAATACCACCATATTTAGATGGTAGAGATAGTGCTCTTATTTGATAATCCTTTGCAGTTACTGCTCTATTTTGTGCTCCAAAATTTGCTAATGCATTTTGTCTAATTTCCTCTATTGTTTCACCACCTCTACCTCCAGTTGCAGGTATTTCGTTATCAACTGCCAATGATTTTTTGATTGAATCGTAAACAGGACGTTGTTGATTTGTAAATAATGCAAAATTTTCATCATATTCTATTGATGAAATTTTTGTTAAAGAACCTTTTGATACATTTGATTGAATACCACCACCTACATAATATTTAACACTAATTATAGTATTTGATGGAGATGTACCATACGTTTTTGTTTTTAAAAAATTAGTTGGGTCAAAAGATTCTTCTAATCTACTAATAGAGTTTGGCAATCCCAATCCAACATTTTTTAAATTTGGAATTAATTGTTCATCACTTGCTGATGGGTCTCCTGCTCCAAATTGTAATGTAGTTGTACTATCTTGATTTACTTTTGCTACAAATCGTCTAGGTGTTTTTATTGTTTTTAATACATATGGTACTGTATCTTTAAATTGTACCAAATCAGGATCGTTTATTTCATTATTAGGTTCATCAATAAAAACCATTTCTTGAGCTAAATATGGAACTTCATAATATTTGTTTCCATTTGAATCTCTAACATCATATATTTGTATAATATTTGTATCAATCAAATCAATTTTTTGAAATGGTTGATATGAACCAAAAGTAAAAGTTGCTTCTTTTTGTATTGCCGATATAACCTGAACATATTTTTTTACTAAATAAAAAGTAGGTTCTCCTGTATTAGCATCTCTTTGATATACAGTTATTTCTCTATTATTTATATCTGAAAAATCTAATAAACTTGTTGTTCTAAATTGAACACCATTTGTAGATTCTACAACCATTCCTTCTTTTATTCGTAAATAATATTTAGAATCAGGTTTATTGTTTACACCATTACCAATAGATGGTACTAATTGATATATAGAAATATTAGTTATAGCTGGTGATGTTACTTTTGGTTTATATCCCAAAAATTGAGCCAATGCAATTACACTTTGAACATCTTCAGCATAAGGCATTAATGATTCTTTAAAAGTATCATCCACATAATATGAAAGAACATCACCAACATATGATGCCATCTCAATAAACATCATACCAGGTGATGTTTCATTAAAATCAGAATATGATTTTGGAAAATATGTTTTGGCAAATTCTATTAAATTACTTCTAAAGCTAGTAAAATCTTTACCAAGATATTTTATATCTTTTCCCTTATTTTTAAAGTTTTTATTTGTTGTAGTTATTGCCATATAATTATGCTGTTACTCTAAATGTTACTACCTCAAGAGATGGATTGTTTAATATTCTAAATTTAACAGAAACATTTAATGAGTTTGTGTCTTTCAATTGGTTTGTTTGTTCAATCAATATAGTATCTACTGTTATATAAGGAAGCCATAGTGATAATGCGCTTACTATGGTATCTTCTATATCTCCAGCTAAATCATCATTATTAAATTGAAACAAAAGTTCTTGCAATCCACTTCCCAATTCAGGTTGCATAACTCTTTCATATTTTTTTGTTAATAATAGATTTTTAATATTAGATTTTGCCTGTTCAGCTATACTAAATGATTGATTAAATGCAGTATTACCAATTTGTATTGGTAATGTTATACCTACCGCATAATCATTGTAATCTTTAGTATCACTAACTAACTTTTCATTTAATATTATTGCCATTATTTCTTATTAAATCTTTTTACTAATTCTGAATAATCTCTATTTAATGCTTTATCTAATTCGGGTACTCCAGTTTGAACACCCAATCCACTTGGTTGAGGTCCTCTAGCTAAATCACCATATCCCATCTTTTCAGCTATCGCAGTTTTACCTACAATAGAACCCATATCTCCTTGTCCAAAATTCATTGTTCTAAAACCACCATCGTTACTCACAGGAGCCATTGCAGTTTCATTTAGAATTTGATTAATCATTGGGTTTTTACTAAATTGTTTAGTTGGTACTACTTTAGTCTCAACTGATTCTTTAATAGTATCATCTCCCAATATTGCTTTAGCCATAGAAAATCCTTCACTCTCTTTTTTAGGTTGTGGTTTGGTATTTCCTTCTGCTAAAACTCTTTTCATTTCGGCTTTCACTCCTTCTTTAATCAAAGCAGGGAGTTGTTGTTTTAACTCCTCTTTGATAAGAATTTGAATAGCTTTTAATAATTTATCCGTATTCATTTGATTATCTTTCGTTGTTGTTAATATAAATATTTAATTTGTTTATTTTTGGGATTTATTTAGTTGGTGCTTTAAATAATATAAATCTCCATGTTGTTGATGGTCCTTTCTTTGGATTGGTATATACCATATTTGCACCATAGTTGTTATATGCATCAGTTTCCCAATGGTTTCCCTTATCCCATAAAGTGGTATAAGAACCTTTTCCACTTGGTGCTTTTGTACCCAATGCAGCTTTTGTATAACTCTGATAACCTCCTGTGAATATTTGAGTGTGACCTAAATTATATGATGATAATCCTTTAGATGATGTACCTTCTGGTAAATCAATACCCCAATATACAACCACATCACCTAAATCAAATTTATCGGATTTTAGTTGGTCAATTAATTCTTTTTTTGATATTACTTTATCAACTGCTTTTGTATATCCCAATAATTCCAAACTTTTCCAATAACCTTGTCTTGATGGAATACCTCTATTTGCGTTTGCATCTCCACCAGCAGCATATGCAGGTCCATTTGATGTTGGTTTACCTCTCAAAATGTTTACATAATTTTTAGCCCAATTGTATGTCCATCTAGCACATCTACCTGTATTAAATCCAACAGTATTTACTTCTGCTCCAAGTTTTTTAGTTTTTGGATTTGGTATTGAGTAATCTATATATGTTCCGATATGATGTACAGCTTTTCCTGCTTTTTGTATTGCAAGAATTTGTTCTTTTGTTGCCTTTCCTTTGTAAGTAGTTAATACATCATCAGCATCACCACCAAATTCATCAGCATCATTTTGAACATCATCTTCTTTAACATCAATTCCTGCTTTTTTCAATTCATCAAATCTATCTCTATCATCAGTATCAACATTTCCTTCGGAAAATCCAAGTTCAACTGTATATCCGGTCCAATTTATTACACCAGGTCCATTGGTTGCGCCATAATTTGCTTGAACTAGCATTTTACCTCTTAATGTACTAAGATGGTTTACTGCTGTTCTTATAAAATAATCAACAAATAATGAAGTATCAGTTGTTGGTGGAATTGGGCCAGATTGTAAAGGTGTTTCTGATTTTGGTTGTTCAGTAGTTTGTGTTAATTTAGTTGGAGTTTGTTCAACTTCCTGTGGTGATTTATCTTTTTTTGATGCATCTGCATTATAATAATTTTCAATTTCTTTAGGTCTATCTTTCCAAGTTAAATTATATGCAGCTCCCAATTTAACAGACGCTGCTTTTTCAGAATTTGTTTTTTTATTTGCTACAGATTGTAATTCAGCATTACTAATAGCTTGATACATTTCATCCAACACTTTAAGATACTTTGGATATATTTTTTGAAAATCAACTGTTGTTAATCCTTTTAAATAAGGTAATTCTACATCTCTTATGGTTTTATTAGTTCTAACATTTGTTCTGTATTGAGATGTTTCGTTTTTTGCAGCTTGCAGTAAACCAGCAATCCATCTAAATAAATCACCAGAAGCGTTTGAATCTGCATTGTACATAAATGAATATATTTGCATTCTAAATACAGGTGGTATTTTTGCCCATACATCAAATCCTAATACATTTTTTATTCTTTCTTTTATAATTCCTTCTTGAGCATCTTGCCCTGGCTTATATCCAATACTACAACCAGCTTGCTTCCAATCGGTAATTGCCAATCCTGTTTTTCCACTTATTAAACTAACACAACCTTTGGTATCTTCATATTTTTTTATAGCTGCATATCCAGCATCATCCAACATTTTTCTTAAATTATAATCATCAGCTGGTTTTGGGTTTTCTTTTGGTGGTATGGTAATTACGTTTGTTTGATTAGGTGTAGAGGGCGTTGGTAATGGTTTTAACCAATCACCTACATATTCTACTCTGTTTTCAACAATATTTATATTAGATACAGCCCCCTCAGGAAGTTGTATTGGTATTGGTAATTTGTCAAGTGTAGCATTAGTCCAATATGCTTTAACACCAGCTCCCATTTCTGCAACTAAGTCATAAGGTCCGTGGGTTCTAACACCTTTTTCTAATGCATCTAAAAAGCGTTGCCTCATACTTTCAACATTACCATTAATTAAACGAGTTTTATTTATAGAATCACCACCAGTTTTTATAGCATTATGATATGCATTTGCATATAACTTTGCAACAGTATTTCTATCAGGTATACTCGCTGGATTATCAGCAAATAGTAATATAGTTTGTCTAAAATCCTTCCAAGACATATTACGATGTTTTATTTAATCCACTTAATATTGTTTCTAATGTAGATTGTAGTGATAAAAATTCAGGTTTATTCACAGGTCCTTCTGCGCTTGGACCGGATGGAGTTAAATATTGCTGTTGTACAATTAAATTTATTAAATCTTTTAAAAGGTTTACCAATTTATTACCCATAACCAATGGTTCTAAATTATTACTACCTAAATTTATACGACCATTTCCTGACCTAAGATTTATATCTTGATTGTTTGTTTTTATTACTACTCTATTACCAACATTTACATTTATACCACCCAAATTATCAATGTGAAGTGTACCTTCTGATATAAATCCGTAATCTTTTTTTGAATAAAAAATCATTTCGGATGTTTTAGATGATATTATAATTCTACCAGAATTTATTAATATTTGGTCACCTATTAATTTTGATGGAAAAGATGATTTACCATTTGCATCTTTCCAAGTAATTGGTGTTGCATTTGTATTCCAATCCGTATTTCCCTTATCATCCAATGTACCAGGTTGAAATGGAAGTTGATACTCACCAGATGTCATAGATATTGTACTACCATCTCTGTTTATATCTTCTTCAACAGAAGTATTTGGACCATTTTGTTCATTTAATGTAGTTTCTCTATTTCTAATAATAATGGTTGGTGAAAAAACACGATTTTGATTATTATATCCACTAAAACGAATAGATTGTCCATGTCTACTTTGTATTAAATTATCACCTTCATATAATTTTAATTGATGTATTCCTCGTCTACCTTTATAATATTTACCAAATCCATTTGTTTTTGTAGAAGTATCTTCATTTGTTTTTGGAGTTCCAGTTACGGCTACGGTTGTATCAATTTTTGCTGGTACTTGGTTTTTATCAGCAGCTCCACCACTAGCTCCCTCTATCTGAGTCTCTGCGGCAGTTACAGATGGATTTGATGTATTTTCTATTAAAGTATAATATATACTTCCACCAAAGTGGTGTATTTGAACCCTTTCATTTCTTACAGGTAAATTCTTTATGTTTCTATCAAGAGGAAATACTGCGGGTAATTGAGTATTTTCCGTAACATTCATACCTTGTGTTTTGTATAAAATAGCACCAATATATGCAGGATTTCCTTCAGCTTTTGGATGATTTTCATCTAAAATTATATCATGCACAATACCAACGCTAACCAAATCAGCTCCTTTTGATAGTAAATCTTTATCTAATTGTGCAAGTGAATCTATTCTATCCGACATTTATTTTACTTTTAGTTTAAGTTCTTCTATTTCATTTTCCAACTCATCAACTCTTTCCAATTCCAATTGAGTATCTTCTATATCTTTTAGTAATTGCTCTTTTTCAAATGCTGATAGGAATCCATCATCTCCTTCCGATTTCTTTTCCGATGCTATTAGTTTTTGAGCAAGGTTTGCTAACTTAACCAATTGGTCATCATTTTTAACCGATGTATCTATTAAATCCCTAATCAAAGGACCTATAACAGCCATATCACCTGCGTGTCTAACCATCTTTTTTAATTCAATGATTAGTTCGGATATTTTGGCTTTCTTTTGTGTTTGGTTATTATAGATGTCCTCAAAAAGTGAACCTAATGTTTTACCTTTGAATAACTCGAATTCGGTTGACATAGTAATTTTATTTATATATTGCTTGTATATAAATATCTAAACTACAAAAAGTTGGGATTAAAGTTGCTTTACTCTGATTTGGATTTTGGGTTCGTATCCTTTTGGTAATTCGTTTTTCACACCAACAAACTCTTCAACTTTATCTCTAAAATATTCTATCTCCAATATTCTATCAGTAAGGTTCATTACCGTTTGCGATGATGTAAACATATCCTTTGCTTGTCTTCTCATATTCAATTGAGATTCTTTTGGAAAGAATTCTTTTCTCATTGCTGCAGCAATTTCAGTCCAATCAGTTACTTTATCAATTGATTTTTCTGCTGATATCTTTCTCATTTTAGATGAAAGGTATTTTTCACCATGTGTATATCCAGCATCAGTAAACATATGTCCGTGATTTGTACGAACTACTGGATGCTCTAAATTGTGTAGTTTTAATATAGGTTTGTGTTTTGATGTTTTTTCAACACTAACCATTTTCTTTGGAGATGATATGAATGTATGTCCGTTCACACCACCATCAAATGATATTGCAGTTTTTACTGCTTCTTTAAGAGTCTTTTGTGATATTGCCTCTCTAATCTTCTTTCCATCTTTAGATGGTTTACCACCCTTCTTTACAATCTTATGTTCTGCCTCATCGTGTCCAACTAATAGTGCTGAATTCACTAATCCGATTCCATATTCATTCATACCCTCACTCCAATCGGTAATCATATCGTGAAGATACGCAACCTCAACACCATTTATCATAGTGTGAATAATTTCCAATTTAGGTTTGTAAGCTCTATCTCTATTCTTTGCTAGAACAAATCTATCGTTTACTTCTTTGGATACAATGATACACTCTTTGAGCATTTTATTTTTTAATTCTAATTTTCCAACCAACTGAAACTCCAAAGTACTTATTTCCATGTCCATCTACAAGTACACTTGTTCCATACATATTATCTTTTTTAGTTTTAAGTGTTAGTTGAGGTCCTACTAATGCATTTGAGTTTCCAACCAATCCTTGAACTCCAATATAAACCTGATTTTTTGGTAATTCTTTTACAATTTTAGTATCAACAATAGTTTTTTCTTTAATTATTGCGTTCCACTTTCTTCCTAGTATTTTATTTTGGTAAAGTGTATCTGTCAATTCAATTGTACCTAAATCATCTTTTAAGACCAATTTATCTTTATACAAAACTTTTGAATTGTATGCTTCTACAATTCTTATTGTATCACCTTTTGTATAAACAGGTACCTCTACCCTTTTTTCTTTTTCAATTATAGTTTCGTGATAAATATCACTACCTTTTACATACTTTATAGTTGGCTTTTCAACTATAAAAGTATCTATTTTATGTTTTACTAATTCATACTTTTTACCATCCACATTCACAGTTTCACCCGGCGTATCCGATGAAGAACATTCACGGAATATAAATATCCCAACTGCGATTGCTATAACGATTACACCTAATTTAAGAAACGTGTTCATAATGTATATTTTTTTACTCCTATAAATATCAAAATCTAAATATTAAATAAAATTGTACTTTTTTTTGTACTATATAAAGAACCTTTTTCAACTTATTGGGAAAATCCTATTTTTCTTTGTTTTTTAATATATTTTTCGTATATTTACATTTAAATAGTACAATAACAATATAAACAATATAAAAAAAATGATAAATTTATTAATAGGATTAGTCTTAATGTGTAGTTCTTTCGGAGCAGTAATTTCTAAAGTTACAAAAGATTATGGATTTAGAAAACAAAGAGAACATACTGAACCTTTAAAATTAGATTAAAGCATTAATCTTGAACCAATTAAAAAGTTACTTAATATCGGCGCTCCAGCCGCAGTAGACGTATTGATTTTGTAATTAAAACTAAATCCAAAGCGTTTACTGATTTTGTAATCTATCGAAGTACCCACCAATAATCCAACATCAGAACCATAAGTGAATCCACCGGTAGTTGTATCCCAACTTCCACCAGGTAGCATTGTAAACACTTGCGGTGAAAGGGTTAATTTCTTTGTAGTTTGATATGGTTTAGTCCAAAATAAAACACCAGAACTACTCATACTATACCCATATCCTCCATCTCCTTTTGGTGAAAATAGATTAACTAAACCAACATTGTATCCATATACTCCGTACTTTGCGTTTGGAATGATTACAGTTAATCCAACTAAACTCATATAGGTTCTATCTAAATATGCACCAGTTAATGAATATGAGTTCATAGAATGTAATGCTCCATCTTTAAAGTTCATCTTTGTATAACCACCACTCAATGCAAATTGTTTTAAGTTACTCCATATCATAGAACTAGCTGAATAACTTTCATCTCCAGCCATTGATGATTGTGATACACCAGTTGTTAGGATTGCTTGCCAACTACCCGGCTCCGATTCTACTACACTTAAATCCGATGCTAATAGTAATGGATTTATTGGTGCTGCTTTTTGTTTCTTTTCCTCTTTTTTCTCTTCCTTTTTTTCTTCTTTTTTAGATTCAGATTTAGATTCTTCTTTCTTTTCCTCACTCTTACTTTCAGATTTACTTTCCTCTTTAGATTCTGATTTTGATTCAGATTTTGATTCACTCTTACTTTCCGATTTAGCCTCTGCTTTTGCTTCCGTTTTAGTTTCGGTTTTAGTTTCCGATGATGAACTGCTTGATGATGAACTACCACCTCCAGAACTTCCACCAGAAGAACTATTTGATGCAGGTGCGGATGAATTATTAGCCGCAGGTGCTGGAGCCGATGCAGCAGGTGCGGATGGTGTTGGTGGAGGAGGAGGAACTGCCGCCCCAGCTGCCGAAGCTGCTGCTCCACTTGCAGCTGAACCAGCTGCAGATGAAGCCGCTCCACTTGCAGCTGAACTTGCTGCCGCAGATGCGGCTGAACTTGCTGCCGAACTTGCAGCAGATGATGCAGCTGAACTTGCCGCCGAACTTGCTGCCGCTGAAGCTGCTTGTGATGCGGCTTGAGATGCAGCCTGTTGAGCCGCTTGCGTTGCTGCTGCCGATGCAGCTTGTTGTACTGCCTGATTTACAGTTTGTTGTACAGTTTGTTGAACTACTTGATTTGTAGCACAACCTTTTGTTGAGTATGCAATATATACTGATTGTAACCACATCTGCATTGTACCATTGGTAACTTCATCAGGTGTGAATACTTTCATCTGGTCATAAAATGATACAAATGCCTGTCCGTTGACATAGGTAGTGGTAGCGATTTTTACCTCACCACTACACTTATCTATAAATGTTTGTGTAAATGTTTGTGCGTTAGCTTTGGAAGCTAGACATAATATGAATAATACACTTAATAAAACTCTTAACTTTTTCAACCATATCCGATTTAATATTTAAAAGTGTAACCGGATATAAATATCAATTAAAAATTGTATCGTACTCCCAACTGAATTTGCCACTTCGAATCTATCTGGTCTACCGAATATGGTTTTTGTGTTGGTTTAGTAAATGAGAATGTTTCACCACTTACTTTTGCCAATCCAACTGATGATGTAGAGTTGAATGAATTAGATACAAAATACATTTCTCCCCATTCATTATTTAATAGATTTGTTAAGTTGAAGATATCCGCAGTTAATTGGAAACTCTTACCTACATTTTGTACTATCTTTGCATCTAATGTTGTACTCCAAGGTGTTCTCCCCCCATTTCTTTCAGTAAAGTTTCCTTTTCTACTACTCAAATATTCATTACTATTTACAAAATCAGTAAATGCTTGTGCTTGAGTTGTGTTTGGAATATACTTTGCTACCTCATCATCTCTAAAGATATACACTAACCCCGCTGCCTGCGGATTATTTTGTAAAGTTCCATTAACCAATCCCCAAGTAAATGGTGTTCCACTTTGTGAATTTAACACCAAAGATACTTGTGTTGTCTTAAATGATTTTGTAATTTGAGATATGATACGATGTCTAATATCAA
>Ga0222712_10006065_pt1 | contig 12025 bp, 5 predicted proteins | sample C33_657DmetaG_FD_165043 | JGI IMG/M metagenome (GOLD analysis project Ga0222712, IMG submission 165043) | Estuarine water microbial communities from San Francisco Bay, California, United States - C33_657D | ecosystem: Environmental > Aquatic > Marine > Unclassified | place: USA: California... | reverse complement strand
CGTGAATGGCGTCAGGGTCCACGACCAGCATCTGATCTCCGATAAAGGCCTCGGAGGGCAGCAGCACGGTTTCCGCGATGAAGGCCGCATCGAGCGCATTGTTCGTCAGCGTGTTGCGGACAGCTGCAATTACGGGGCCATGCTCCGCCTTACCGGTCGAAACGCCAGCCACCAGCGTGTCGAGCATCAACTGCTGCATCGCTTCATATCGACCGAACGGATCGTCATCATGCGCGGACAGGAAAGCGAGGTCGCCCGACGTCCGGTCGGTTTCAACAATCACCGGAGCCGAGAAGCCACGATTGATCGAGAGAACGGGCGTCTGGCCTGCCAGCGCAATCTCGGTCCGGCGTTCGGTCAACAGTTCCAGCCGCTCACCCGCATGCGTGCCGGTCGCGCGGTCAAACAACGCAAGCTTGAGCGGGATGGCCATGGCCGGCTTGTCCGTCTGGCCGGGCGTATCGGGGACGGACTGTTCCAGAACCAGTTTGTCGCCCTCAATCGTCGCCTTAATCTTGGGCGTGCCGGCCACCGAATACCAGTTGCGGAACTGGGACAGATCCGTGCCGCTCGCCTCTTCCATCGCGCGGACGAAATCCTCGCAGGTCGCCGCCGTTCCGTCATGCCGGTCGAAATAAAGGTCGCTACCTTTGCGGAAGGTCTCGGCACCCAGCATCGTGTGGAGCATGCGGATGATCTCCGCGCCCTTGTTGTAGATGGTCGCCGTGTAGAAGTTCGAGATTTCCATATAGCTGTCGGGCCGGATCGGGTGCGCGAGCGGCCCTGCATCCTCCGGGAATTGCGCGGCGCGTAGGATGCGGACATCCTCAATCCGCTTGACCGCTTCTGATCCCTGATCGGCGGAGAAGCATTGATCGCGGAACACCGTGAAGCCTTCCTTCAGGCTCAGCTGGAACCAATCTCGACAGGTGACGCGGTTGCCCGACCAATTGTGGAAATATTCATGCGCGATAACGCCGGCCACATTGTCATAATCGATGTCGGTCGCCGTCTCCGGATCAGCCAGCACATAGCGGGAGTTGAAGACGTTGAGGCTTTTGTTCTCCATCGCGCCGAAGTTGAAATCGGCAACGGCGACGATGTTGAACTGGCCTAGATCATATTCGCGGCCATAGACATCCTCGTCCCACTTCATGCTCGCCTTCAGCGCATCCATCGCATGGTGCGTGCGCGGCAGATCGCTTTCGGCCACCCAGATGGCGAGGTCGACGGTCTTGCCCGACAGGGTGGTGAAGCTGTCGCGGTTGGCCGCAAGATCCCCCGCGACAAGCGCGAACAAATAGCTCGGCTTGAAGAACGGATCGGTCCATTCGGCCCAATGGCGCCCACCGTCGAGGTCACCTGACGCCGTCATATCGCCATTGCTGAGCAGAACCGGATAGGCCGCCTTGTCCGCCGCCATCCGCACCGTGTAGCGCGACAGGACATCCGGCCGGTCGGGGAAGAAGGTGATCCGGCGAAAGCCTTCCGCCTCACACTGGGTGCACAGCAGCCCGCCCGAGGCATAGAGGCCCATCAGCTGGGTATTGGCGGCAGGCGCAATCTCAACTTCCGTTTCGATCACGGCCTTGGCCTGGAAGAGCGAGAGGACGAGCACGCCGCCGTCCAATGTCCATTCCGCTGTCTCTTCACCGTCAATGCGGACGACCAGCGGCGTCAGCCCGTCGCCATCCAGCCGCAGAGGCCGGTCATGCGCGCCGTTGCGTTCGACCGTCAGCGTCGCGCGGACGCGGGTCTTTGCCGGGTCCAGATCAAAATCCAGCGCAATGTCGGGCACCAGCCAATCAGGCGCAGCATAGTCGGCACGGTGGATGACAGTCGGGGCGGCGGGGGCGTTTTGAGCATCGAGCATAAACCCGATTTAGGGGCGCGGACTGCGATGGCAACCGGAACCAGCGCAAAAGCCTGCGCTAAACAAAACTATAGGGATCAATGTCCACGCTGACCCGGACATGACGCGACCATTCCAGACCGCCGAGCCAGTCCCGCAGCACATCCTGCACATCCAGCGCGCGGCGGGCGTGGACGAGGAGGCGCTGGCGGTGGCGGCCGCGCAGCATGGCGAGCGGCGCGGGCGCGGGGCCATAGACGTTCATGCCCTCCACCTCCGGCGCGGATTGGGCGATACGGCGCGCAACCTCCTGCGCATCGCCAAGGCTTTCAGAGGCAACGATGATCGCGGCAAAACGGCCAAAGGGTGGGGCGTTGGCAAAGCGGCGGGCCTCGGTCTCCGCCTCGTAGAAACTCTCGGTATCGCCAGAGACGAGCGCCTCCATGACGGGGGCGGTGGGCTCGTGCGTCTGGAGATAGACATGGCCGGGCTTGGCACCGCGACCGGCGCGCCCGGCCACCTGCATGATCTGCTGGAAGCTGCGTTCTGCCGCGCGCAGATCGCCGCCCTGAAGACCCAAATCTGCATCGACCACGCCAACCAAGGTTAGTTCGGGGAAGTGATAGCCTTTGGTGATGAGCTGCGTGCCGATGACGATGTCGATTTCGCCCGCTTCCATCCGCCCGACAAACTCGGCGGCCTTGGCGGGCGACCAGAGCGTGTCCGATGTCACAATCGCGCGGCGCGCTTCGGGAAAGAGGAGGCCAACCTCGTCCGATATGCGCTCCACACCGGGGCCACAGGCGACCAAGGAATCCTCGGTCTTGCACTCCGGACAGGCACTGGGCGGCGGTTCGATATGCCCGCAATGATGGCATTGCAGCCGGTTGGTCAGCCGGTGTTCAACCATCCACGCGGTGCAATTGGGGCATTGGAACCGGTGCCCACAATGACGGCACAAGGTGAGCGGCGCATAGCCCCTGCGGTTGAGGAACAGGAGCACCTGCTCCTTGCGGGCCAGCGTCTGCGTGATCGCGTTGACGAGTGGCGGGGCGAGCCAGCGACCGCGTTCGGGCGGAGTTTCGATGAGGTTGATCGCCTCGATCGTCGGCATTTGGGCGGCGCCATAGCGGCCCGGAAGCTTGATCTCCGCATAACGCCCCTGAGCCACCTGCTGGCGGGTTTCGATGGCAGGGGTGGCCGTTGCCAGCACGACCGGAATTTTCTCAAAATGCCCGCGCATCACGGCGGCATCGCGGGCGTGATATTGGACGCCGTCTTCCTGCTTGAAGCTCGTCTCATGCGCTTCATCGACCACGATGAGCCCAAGGTTGCGATAGGGCAGATAAAGCGACGACCGTGCGCCGACCGTGACCAGCGCCTCGCCGCTCGCAATGGCGCGGTAGGTGCGCCTGCGCTGCGATTGGCGGAGATCGGAATGCCAAGCGACGGGCGCATGGCCGAATCGATCCGTGAAGCGGCGCAGGAACGGCTCAGTCAGCGCGATTTCTGGCAGCAAGACCAGCGTCTGCTTGCCCATGCGGATCGCCTCGGCAATCGCCTCAAAATAGACCTCGGTCTTGCCGGACCCAGTGACGCCATCAAGCAGGACCGGCGCGAACGCCTCTGCCGTCACCATCGCGACCAGCGTGGCCGCCGCGTCCGTCTGTTCCGATGAGAGCGCAGGCGGAGCGAAAGCGGGATCAGGCGCGATGAACGGCGTATCAAGCGCCACCTCAACGCCTTCAATCACGCCTTGCTTCACCAGCCCGCGAACGACCGCTTCGGACACGTCGGCGATGGTCGCCAGTTCCCGGATCAGGCCCTGACGCTCCCCGATGCGTTCAATCGCCTGTGCGCGCTGCGACGTCATTTTGTCCGGCTGTTTGCCTGACAGGCGATACTCAATCACCGTCCGCCCGCCCTCAAGCGCGGCGGCAGAGGAGAGTGCCATGCGCACCACCGACGTCGGTGGGGCGAGGTAATAGTCCGCGGTCCACTCGATCAGGCGACGCAGCGGCGCCCCGATGGGTGGGATGTCATAGACCTCTAAGATATTGCGCAGCCGGTTGTCGCCCACCGTCTCCGTCGGGAGTGATTCTAATTCCCAAACCACACCCGTCATCTCGCGCGGGCCGAGCGGCACGCGCACGACGCTGCCATATTCGACCTCCATGCCATAAGGCACGCGATAGTCGAGCGGACCGAGCGCCGGGTTGGTGTGAAGGATGCGAACACGCGACATTGCATCGCCGATAGCGCGCCATCGGCTTGCAGGCCAGCGGGGGCACTGCTAGGCGCGCATCCATGTCAGTCGATCACGCAACCGTCCGCAAGATCGCCTCGCTCGCCCGCATCGCCGTTACGGATGATCAGGTCGAAGCGATGGTGCCCGAACTCAACAATATTCTCGGCTGGATCGAGCAGCTGGGCGAAGTGGATACGTCCGCTGTCCAGCCGATGACCGCCGTCATCCCCAATGTCCTGCGCCTGCGCGAGGATGTGGTGACCGATGGCGACGTCCGCGATGCCGTGCTGAAGAACGCCCCGCAGGCCGAACAGGGCTTCTTCACCGTGCCGAAGGTGATCGAATAATGACCAACCTAACTGACCTTGGCATTGCCGCCATCCGCGACGGCTTCAAAGCGGGGGACTTTACCGCGCGTGACGTTGCGTCCGCGTTCAACGATGCTGTTGCCGGCGCAAAGGCGCTCAATGCCTTCATCGTTGAAACCCCCGAAATCGCGCTGGCCGCTGCCGATCAGGCGGACAAGGACCGCGCTTCGGGCAGCCTCAAGCCGCTGTCCGGTGTGCCGATTGGCATGAAGGATTTGTTTGCGACCAAGGACGTCCAGACGACGGCGGCAAGCCACATCCTCGAAGGCTTTGTGCCGCAGTACGAATCGACTGTGTCGGGCAAGCTGTGGAATGCGGGCGCAGGCATGCTCGGCAAGCTCAACCTTGACCAGTTCGCCATGGGCTCCTCCAACGAGACGAGCTTTTTCGGCAATGTGATTTCGCCCTGGCGGCGCAACAATGGCGATACCGCGGCACTTGCGCCGGGTGGATCTTCGGGCGGCACATCCTCCGCCATCGCCGCGCGCCTCGTTCCGGGTGCGACAGGCACAGACACCGGCGGATCGATCCGCCAGCCTGCGGCGTTCACCGGCATTTCGGGCATCAAGCCGACCTATGGCCGCTGCTCACGCTGGGGCATTGTCGCCTTCGCCTCCTCGCTCGATCAGGCCGGACCAATGGCGCGCGATGTCCGCGACTGCGCGATCCTGCTGGAAAACATGGCAGGCTTTGACCCCAAGGATTCGACCTCGCTCGACTTGCCCGTCCCCAATTGGGAAGCCGCCCTGTCGGCTGACCTCAAGGGCAAGCGCGTCGGCATTCCCAAGGAATATCGTGTGGACGGCATGCCGGCCGAAATCGATGCCTTGTGGGAACAGGGCATTGCCTGGCTGAAGGACGCAGGCGCGGAGATCGTCAACGTCTCGCTGCCGCACACGCAATATGCACTTCCGGCCTATTACATCATCGCGCCTGCCGAAGCGTCTTCCAACCTCGCCCGCTATGATGGCGTGCGCTATGGCCTGCGCGATTTGCCCGATGGCGCGAATCTGCAGGACATGTACGCCGCGACCCGCGCTGCAGGCTTCGGGGATGAGGTTAAGCGCCGCATCCTCATTGGCACCTATGTGCTGTCGGCTGGTTTCTACGACGCCTATTATACGCAGGCGCAAAAGGTCCGCACGCTGATCGCGCGCGACTTTGATCAGGCTTGGGAAAAGTGCGATCTGCTGCTGACCCCGACCGCGCCAAGTGCGGCCTTCGGCCTTAGCGAAAAGTCGGACGATCCGCTGGCCATGTATCTGAACGACGTCTTCACCGTGCCGACCTCGCTGGCGGGCCTGCCTGCCATGTCGGTGCCGGGTGGATTGGACGCGCTTGGCCTGCCGCTGGGTCTTCAGATCATCGGCAAGGCATTGGATGAACAGACCGTGCTGAATGCGGGCCTCGCTATTGAGGAACGCGCAGGCTTTACGGCACGCGCGGACAAGTGGTGGTAACATGAGCAGCTATCGTATTCAGGGCACAACGGGTGAATGGGAGGTCGTGATCGGCCTTGAAGTCCACGCGCAGGTCACGTCCAACTCCAAGCTGTTTTCGGGTGCCGCCGCCTCCTTTGGCGCCGAACCGAACACACAGGTCTCGCTGGTGGACGCCGCCATGCCCGGCATGCTGCCCGTGCCCAATGCCGAGTGCATTCGTCAGGCCGTGCGCACAGGCCTTGCCATCGACGCACAGATCAACCGCTGGAGCCGGTTTGACCGGAAGAACTATTTCTATGCGGATTTGCCGCAGGGCTACCAGATTTCCCAGCTCTACCACCCGCTGGTCGGCGAAGGGCATCTGGAGATCGACGCCGACGAAAAGGCGGGCATCCTTGAAGCCAAGCGCATCGGCGTGGAGCGCATTCACGTGGAACAGGACGCGGGTAAGCTGATGCACGACCAGCACCCGACGCGGTCTTATGTCGACCTGAACCGCTCCGGCGTCGCGCTGATGGAAATTGTGTCGCGCCCTGACATGACCTCGCCGGCCGAAGCCGGGGCCTATCTGCGCAAGCTGCGCGCCATCCTGCGCTATGTCGGCTCGTGCGACGGCAATATGGAAGAAGGCTCGATGCGCGCCGACGTCAACGTCTCGGTCCGCCGTGCGGGCGAAGAGCTGGGCACGCGCACCGAAACCAAGAACGTGAACTCCGTTCGCTTTGTCATGCAGGCGATCGAGCATGAGGCGAACCGTCAGGTCGATGTGCTCGAAGCCGGCGGCAAGATCGTGCAGGAAACCCGCCTGTTCAACCCGGACACCGGCACAACGCGGTCAATGCGGTCCAAGGAAGACGCGCATGATTACCGCTATTTCCCCGACCCTGATCTACTGCCGCTCGAACTGACCGAAGCCTTTGTCGAAGAATGCCGCGCCTCATTGCCCGAACTGCCGGACGCCAAGCGCGCGCGCTATGTCGATGTCCTTGGCATCAGTGCCTATAACGCCGCTGTTCTGACCGCCGAAGTCGAAACCGCCCGCTGGTTCGAAGCCCTTCTGGATGAAGGCGCCGAAGCCAAGCAGGCCGCCAACTGGGTGATGTCCGAACTGTTCGGCGCGCTGAACCGCCTTGGCAAGGCGATTGAAGACAGCCCCGTCTCGCCTGCACAGGCAGCCGAACTGCTGACGCTCGTCACTGATGGCACGCTGTCTGGCAGCCTTGCCAAGCAGGTGTTCGAAAAGATGCTGGAGACCGGCGACAGCGCGGGAATCATCGTTGAACGCGACGGCCTGAAGCAGACGAGCGACACCGGCGCCATCGAAGCTGTCATCGCGGACGTTCTCGCCAAGAACCCCGGCCAGCTCGAACAATATCGCAGCGGCAAGGAGGCCCTGTTCGGCTTCTTCGTCGGCCAGACGATGAAAGCCATGGCCGGAAAGGCCAATCCGGCGGTGGTGAATGAGCTTCTAAAGAAGGCGCTGGGTTAAGCGGAACTTGGCGTCGGGCGGGCCATCACCCTTGCCCTTCGCGTTCCCCGTGCTATAGCGCCGCCCCACCAGCCTCATGCGGGCGTGGCGAAACTGGTAGACGCGCCAGATTTAGGTTCTGGTATCGTAAGATGTGGGGGTTCGAGTCCCTTCGCCCGCACCAGGTTTGCCAAGCCCCGTTTTCCTGTTGCCAGGAATGACGGGCCTAGCAGATTTCCTGAAGGATTGAGTGACCAATGCAGACTGTCGAAACGTTGAACGAAGGCCTGAAGCGCGCCTACACGCTGACGATTACCGCTAAGGAAATCGCCGCGCGCGTCGAACAGGAAGTCACGCGACTCGCACCAACCGTGCGCATGCCCGGCTTCCGCCCCGGCAAGGTGCCTGCCAACCTCGTCAAGAAGATGCACGGTGAAGCGCTTCAGGGCGATGCGCTGAATTCTTCGGTGCAGGAAGCTGTCCAGTCGCTGATCGGCAAGGAAAAGCTCCGTCCCGCCATGTCGCCGTCCGTTGAACTGGGCGAAGGCTATGAGCACGGCAAGGATGCCGAAGTGAAGGTTGCACTCGAAGTGCTGCCCGAAATCGCCACACCGAGCCTTGATGGCCTGAAGCTGGAGCGCCTGACGGTCGAAGCCAGCGCAGAAGCGGTCGACGAAGCTGTCCTCCGCATCGCGCAGCAGCAGAAGAATTTCAAAGACGCGCCCAAGGGCCACAAGGCTGCCACGGGCGACCTCGTTGTCATGGACTTTGTCGGTAAGGTCGACGGCACTCCGTTTGACGGCGGCACCGGCGAAGGCATGTCGGTTGAAATCGGCACTGGCCGTCTGATCCCGGGCTTTGAAGATCAGCTCATCGGCGTAAAGGCCAATGACGAAAAGACGATCACCGTCACTTTCCCCGCCGACTACAATGTCGATTATCTCAAGGGCAAGGAAGCAACCTTTGACCTCGTCATCAGCGACGTTCGCGTGGCCGACGAAGCCAAGGCAGATGACGACTTCGCCAAGTCACTCGGCCTCGAGGGCATTGATCAGCTGCGGGACCTGATGAAGGGTCAGCTGGAGCAGGAATTCAACCAGCTCACGCGCACGCACATGAAGCGCCGCCTGCTCGACCAGCTGGCCGCCTCGCATGATTTTGACGTGCCGCCGTCGATGGTGGACGCTGAGTTCAACCAGATCTGGGCGCAGCTGGAGCATGAAGCCGGCCAAGAAGCCGATCCGGAAGCCGCACGTGCGGAAATGGAAAAGGATCGCGTGGAATATCTCGCCATCGCCGTCCGCCGCGTCCGTCTGGGCCTGCTCCTGTCCGAAATCGGCCAGGCGAACAACGTCCAGATCTCCGCTCAGGAAATGAACCGCCTGATCCAGCAGGCTGCGATGCAATATCCGCAGCAGGATCGTGAACGCTTCGTCCAGTACGTCCAGCAGGACCCGATGGCCGCCGCGCAGATCCGTGCGCCGCTTTATGAAGACAAGGTCGTCGACTTCCTGTTCTCGACAGCGGATATCACCGATCGCGCCGTGACCCGCGAAGAGCTAGAAGCTGCGATTGAAGCCGATAGCGATGACGGCCATGTCCATGGCCCGGGCTGTGGCCACGATCATGGCGACGAAAAGCCCAAGGCAGCCAAGAAGCCAGCCGCCAAAAAGGCCGCCGCGCCCAAGGCAGAAGCCGCTGAAAAGCCCGCCAAGGCTGCAAAGCCGGCAGCCGACGCAGCTGAAAAGCCTGCCAAAAAGGCTCCGGCTAAGAAAAAAGCCTGATTTTTCAGAGTCTTTAGCGAAAAAGAGGGGCCCTCTGCGCAAGCAGGGGGCCTTTTCTTTGGGGCAAGACCGCCAGCGATTCGGACAAATAGCCACCGTCGGGACCGCGCGGCCCTGCCAACCTGACCTCAGAGACATTTGACGCGTAACAAACTTCCATATTAAGGGGCCCCGAAGCAGTGAAAGCTGCGCTAAACGCCGACATACGTTTTCATGGCTTCACACACTCACCGCCGCCCCTATAGCGACGGTGAGAATCGCTATGGCTGCGGCCAATGTTGGAGGTTTTTTTGGGCGAATTTGGGTTTCCAGCGAATCAGGGTCTTTATGACGCGCGCAACGAACATGATGCGTGCGGTGTCGGCTTTGTTGCCAATATTAAAGGCGTGAAATCGCACGAAACCGTCAAACGCGGCCTCGAAATTCTCGTCAACATCGACCATCGCGGCGCCGTTGGCGCCGACCCATTGTTGGGCGACGGCGCGGGCATCCTCATTCAGATCCCCGATGCGCTGTTCCGCGACTGGGCGGCAGGCGCCAAGGTCACGCTTCCCGCACCCGGTGACTATGCCATCGCCATGTGCTTCCTCCCTCAGGATGAAGCTGCGCGCGACTTTGGCGTGAAGAACTTTGAAGATTTCTGCATCAAGGAAGGCCAGACCATAATCGGCTGGCGTGATGTGCCGACGGACCCGACAGGCCTCGGCAAAGCAGTGATCGAGCAGATGCCGGTCATCCGCCAGCTCATCATCGGTCGCGGGGAAAACTGCGCGGACCAAGACGCGTTTGAGCGCAAGCTCCTTGCCATTCGTAAGCAGGCGCAGAACCCGCTGGTCGCGCTTGCTGAAAAGCATAACCTGCCCGGCCTGTCGAGCTTCTACATGCCGTCGCTGTCGACGCGCACGATCGTCTATAAGGGCCTTCTGCTCTGCGATCAGGTGGGCAGCTTCTACAAGGATTTGCGGAACCCGCTCTGCACGTCGGCGCTCGCGCTCGTCCACCAGCGGTTCTCGACCAACACCTTCCCGTCGTGGAAGCTGGCCCACCCCTATCGCTTCATCGCGCATAACGGGGAAATCAATACGGTTCGCGGCAATGTGAACTGGATGAACGCGCGCCGTCGCACGATGGAATCAGACCTGCTGGGTGCGGACCTCGATAAGATGTGGCCGCTCATCCCGCACGGCCAGTCGGACACGGCGTGCCTCGACAATGCGCTCGAGTTGCTGCTCGCAGGCGGCTATTCGCTGGCCCACGCCGTCATGATGCTGGTGCCCGAAGCCTGGGCCGGCAACCCGATGATGGATGCCGAGCGTCGCGCCTTCTACGAATATCACGCAGCGTTGATGGAACCATGGGACGGCCCCGCCGCCATCGCCTTCACCGATGGCCGCCAGATCGGTGCCACGCTGGACCGCAATGGCCTGCGCCCCGCGCGTTTCCTCGTGACCGATGATGATCATGTCATCATGGCATCGGAATCGGGCGTGCTGCCGGTCAAGGAAGACAATATCGTCCGCAAATGGCGGCTCCAGCCCGGCAAGATGCTGCTGATCGATCTGGAAGAAGGTCGCATCATCGAGGATGAGGAAATCAAGGCGCAGCTGTCTGCCGCCCAGCCCTACCATGAATGGTTGACCGCCGCGCAGTATAAGCTGAAAGATCTCAGCGACGTCGAAGTCGCAGAGCCAACTTTGCCCAATGACAAGGCGGTCCTGCTCGATCGACAGCAGGCCTTTGGCTATACGCAGGAAGACATTAGCCGCTTCCTCGAACCGATGGCTGCCAATGGCGACGACCCCTTGGGGTCGATGGGCACAGATACCCCAATCGCGGTGCTGTCGTCCAAGTCACGCCTGCTTTACGACTATTTCAAGCAGAACTTCGCGCAGGTCACCAACCCGCCGATCGATCCGATCCGCGAAGAGCTGGTCATGAGCCTCGTCTCGATGATCGGCCCGCGCCCGAACCTGCTCGGCCGCGTCGCCGGGACGCACAAGCGCTTGGAAGTCGACCAGCCGGTCCTCACCAATGCAGACCTCGCCAAGATCCGTTCGGTCGAAGTCTCGCTTGATGGCGCTTTCCGTACCGAAACCATCGACATGACGTGGGATGCCAAGACAGGCGCCGCCGGTCTGGAATTGGCGCTGAAGGAAATGTGCTGGGCCGCCACCGAAGCGGTGCTGGCGGACAAGAACATCCTCATCCTGTCTGACCGCGCCGAAGGGCCGGACCGGATTGCGATGCCGGCCTTGCTGGCCACGGCCGCCGTCCACCATCACCTCGTCCGCCAAGGTCTGCGCATGCAGACCGGGCTGGTCGTGGAAACCGGCGAAGCGCGTGAAGTGCATCACTTCTGCGCGCTGGCAGGTTATGGCGCCGAAGCGGTCAATCCGTATGTCGCGTTCGAAACGCTGGAAGACATCCGCGTCCGTCAGAACCTACCCCTGACCAGCTATGAGGTTCAGAAGAACTTCATCAAGGCGGTCGGCAAGGGCATCCTGAAGGTCATGTCCAAGATGGGCATCTCCACCTATCAATCTTATTGCGGCGCGCAGATCTTTGATGCGGTGGGCCTCTCCTCCGCCTTCATTGAGAAGTATTTCACCGGCACCGCAACTACCATTGAAGGCATTGGTCTGAATGAAGTCGCTGAGGAAACAGTGCGCCGTCACGCGGCAGCCTATTCCGACAACCCGATTTACCGCAACATGCTCGATGTCGGCGGCATCTATGGTTACCGGGTGCGTGGTGAAGACCATGCCTGGACGCCGACCAGCGTTGCCAAGCTCCAACATGCCGTGCGCGGGAAGAACCCGAAGGATTACGAAGAGTTCGCCCGTTCGATCAACGAACAGAGCGA
>Ga0222712_10006062_pt1 | contig 12030 bp, 11 predicted proteins | sample C33_657DmetaG_FD_165043 | JGI IMG/M metagenome (GOLD analysis project Ga0222712, IMG submission 165043) | Estuarine water microbial communities from San Francisco Bay, California, United States - C33_657D | ecosystem: Environmental > Aquatic > Marine > Unclassified | place: USA: California... | reverse complement strand
TTCTCCACCGGAATCCCAGTCGTGAAGTTGACTGAAGAAGAGACGGCCCGCTTGATCAAGATGGAGGATGAGCTCCACAAGCGCGTCATCGGTCAAGAACAAGCGATCAAGGCGCTCTCACAGGCGATTCGTCGTTCGCGAGCAGGGCTTAAGGATCCAAAACGTCCTGGTGGCTCATTTATCTTCGCTGGCCCATCTGGCGTTGGCAAGACTGAGCTCTCACGCACGCTCGCACAATTCCTCTTTGGTGATGAGAGCGCGCTCATTCAACTTGATATGAGCGAGTATGCCGAGCGCCATACCGTCTCACGTCTCTTTGGTTCACCTCCCGGTTATGTTGGTTATGACGAGGGTGGTCAACTCACCGAGAAGGTGCGTCGTCGCCCATTCTCAGTAGTTCTTTTCGATGAAATCGAAAAGGCACACCCCGATATCTTCAACTCACTTCTCCAAGTGCTTGAAGATGGTCGCCTTACCGACGCTCAAGGTCGCGTAGTCGATTTCAAGAACACTGTGATTATCATGACGACCAACCTTGGAACTCGTGATGCATCGAAGCCGGTGAACTTGGGCTTTGCTAATAGCGGCGATGCGCTCTCCTCATACGATCGGATGCGCGCGAAGGTGACTGATGAATTGAAGTCACACTTCCGACCAGAGTTCCTCAACCGTATCGATGACATCATCGTCTTCCATCAGTTGTCGCAGGCAGAGATCATCCAAATCGTCGATTTGATGATTACTGGTGTCGATTCCCGCTTGAAGGATAAGGATATGGGCATCGAACTCACCCCAGCTGCTAAGCAATTATTGGCAACTAAAGGTTACGACGCTGCGATGGGCGCACGTCCACTTCGCCGCACTATCCAACGTGAGATCGAAGATGTCCTCTCGGAGAAGATTCTCTTTGGTGAGATTGGCGCCGGTGAGCTGGTGCTAATTGATGCTGAAGGCGAAGGCACAGATGCCAAATTCACCTTCAAATCAACGCCGATTGCAACCACTCCGGATACCCCAGAAGATCTCCAAGAGGCGCCAACCAGTTAACGCGCCAACCTGTAGCTTTTGCCTCGTTTCTCGATGAGTCCATCATCAAGGAGCGAGGCAATTGCTTTTTCATATTGAGATGAATCGCTCCATAGCGCTGCCAACTTTGCGCTACTCACCAGTTCAGATTCGCGAAGCGCATTCATAATTACGCCACGACATTGGCGGTCGCTTCCATGCCACTTAGCAACTTTTCTTGGCTCATCTGAAGAGAGTGGATAGTCAGCCGCCCGCCATAAACAGATCTCTGAGAGTGGACATTGATCACATAAGGGTTTCCGTGCTTTGCAGATAAGCGCACCCAATTCCATGGTGGCTGCCGCCCATGTGCCATCGTCACCTACTGGTATCAATGCTCGTGCCAACGTTCGTTCGGAATTATTTGGCGACCCCTTTGGTTCGCTCACGCCAGACCAACATCGGGCGTAGAGCCGGCGGATATTGATATCCAAGACCAGTTCCGATTGGTGGAAGGCAAATGCGCCAATGGCAGCGGCGGTGTATTCGCCGATTCCAGGAAGTTTTCGTAATTGCTCGATGCTCTGAGGCACTACACCGCCATGCTCGGCAACAATTACTTGGGCACACTCATGTAAACGCTTAGCTCGACGCGGATAGCCAAGTCGCCCCCACTCGCGAAGTGCATCGCTCAATGAAGCCGCTGCGAGATCTGCCGGAGTCGGCCAGAGCTCTAACCATCGCTGCCATTGCGGTAAGACTCTGTGCACTGGCGTTTGTTGGAGCATAAATTCGCTGACGAGAACGCCCCATGGGCTCGTCGCCCGCCAGGGAAGATCGCGCCGGTGCTCTCGATACCAGGTGAGAATCGGTTCCATAATCGGTAACGCAAATCACTTAGTGGCGGTCGGAAGGAGCCTGACTTTTTCGAGCGCTTGCGAGAGTCGATGGACCTCGAGGATATCCATGCCAGGGACTTTGACATCGCTTCCTGCGGGGAGAATCGCCTTCTTGAAACCGAGGCGGAACGCCTCTTGAGCCCGCTGTTGCAGGCCATTGACGCGCCTGATCTCACCAGCGAGACCGACTTCACCGATAGCAATCAGATCTGGAGGGAGCGCAAGATTAACTGCGGCTGATGCAACGGCGAGTGCAAGTGCGAGATCTACAGATGGCTCGACGAGTTTCATTCCACCCACTGTTGCCACATAGATGTCGCGCCCTGCGAGATTAACACCGCTGCGCAATTCGAGAACAGCAAGAGTCATTGCACAGCGCGCAGAATCTAAACCGCTAGTAACTCGGCGAGCATTGCCGTAATCGCGATCTTTTTCATTACCGACCAACGCTTGAATTTCAGCGACGAGCGCGCGCCGCCCTTCAAGAGCCACGGTAAGACAGGTGCCAGGAACAGGTTGCGCATGGCGAGTTGTGAAGAGCCCAGTGGGATCGGCAACTCCGGTGATACCGCCATCGTGGAGATCAAAGCAACCCACCTCATCGGTAGCGCCAAATCGATTCTTGACTGCGCGAATCAAGCGAAGGCGAGAGTGGCGATCGCCTTCGAAGTTAAGTACGACATCAACGAGATGTTCGAGTAAACGTGGCCCAGCGATAGAACCATCTTTTGTAACGTGGCCAACGAGGATTACCGTGATGCCACGTTCTTTTGCGATCCGAATCGCAGTGTTTGCAACTTCGCGAACTTGCGTCATGCTGCCAGGCGCGCTATCGAGTGCGCTACTTGCAATCGTTTGGATTGAATCAATAATTAGAAGATCTGGTTTTACTCGATCGACATGCGAGATGAGCGCAGCAAGATCTGTTTCGGCAGCCAGCCAGAGTGAAGGATCAATTGCCTTCAACCGCTCTGCACGTAAACGCACTTGGGCCGCAGACTCTTCACCGGTGAGATAGAGGCTGGTCAAACCATTTCGCGCGCTCTCAGCAGCGACGGTGAGTAGGAGCGTGGATTTACCGACCCCTGGTTCGCCAGCGAGCAAGAGGACGCCACCGGGAACTAAGCCACCTCCGAGGGTGCGATCGAGTTCGGCAACGCCGCTCGAACGCGATTGCGCAGCGGCAAGATTGATCTCACCAATAGGGGTAGCAGGGGCTGCGACTGCACCGGGCAAGAGCGTGATCTTTCGTGGTGTGAGGCTAGCGCTCTCTTCGACGCTGCCCCATGCTTGGCACTCACCACATCGACCAACCCATTTGGTCGTGCTCCAGCCACACTCAGAACAGCGAAAGGGATCGCGCGCCGGTGCCTTAGCCATAGCCACCAGCCTAGAGTGAACTACCGACTCTTGCTCTCCTGCGCCGCCAATGTGGCGGGGTGGATCTGGAGCAGCGGCAAGAGTTTGGGGGAGGCTTCGCGCCGCGCCTGCATCCGCGCATCACAGATCTCTTTGAGCACGGTGTATCCCTTCGTGCCCATCAGTTTTATCAACTCATATGCATTGGAGATGTAGACCGGTTCCTTGCCCACATGCGCTTCAGAATTGCTCGTGCAGTACCAATCGAACTCCACGCCACCAGGGCCCCAGCCGCGCCGTTCATATTCGCCTATGACAGTGACGCTATGTACTTCATCGTCGCCAAGATCAACTTTCTCAAACGACCGACGAATCGGAAGCTGCCAACAGACATCTGGTTTGGTTTCAACAAAATGCACTTCTTCGCGAATGGCAAGATGATGTAATACGCATCCCATTTGACCTGAGAAACCAGGAGCTTCATATCCTTTTCGATTGAGGAAGATACATCCATTTTCGATGTTACGAGTCTTGCGCTCGTTATCTTCATCAACCTCGCTGATATTGAGCTTGCCACCTTTTCGCTTCGGTTGTGCTTGATCGTAAAATTGCCACTCACTCCGTTTTAACTTCGATGCATATTTAAGGACACGCTTCTCATCATCTTTATCGGAATACATCGCGCCTTCAGAGCAACATCCATCGTGGGGAGTTTGTGCGTAAATGCCTTGACACCCGTTGCCGTAGATGCAACTCCAGCTAGAGGTTAGCCAGGTGATATCGCAGCGGAAGAAATCACTGCCATCAGGGTCGGCAGGGTCGACGAACTCAACCCATTCACGTGGGAAATCAGGCTTTACCTCAGGCATAAGAAAGAACAATAGAGGTATCTGGCGATAGGATTTAACACATGGCAACTTTGGCAATCATCGGTGCAGGTGCGATGGGAGAAGCGATCATCGCTGGCCTGGTCAAAGCTGGTCATTCCCCTGCCAGTATCGGCATCATCGAAAAACGTGCCGAACGTGCGCTTGAGCTAGAGCAGCGCTACGGCGTGGTGAAACTCGCTGATTTAGCGGGGCTCTCGACCTGTTTTCTCGTGGTCAAGCCAAATGACCTAGCCAACACACTTGCTACATATGGTGCACAACTACCCGACGAGGCCCTCGTCATATCCATCATCGCTGGCAAGACGACCGCCTTCATCGAATCGCTCATCCCGCATCGAGTGGTCCGAGTGATGCCAAATACTCCAGCGCTGGTCGGTTCTGGGATGGCTGCAATCTCAGCAGGGGCCCGGTCGACCGATGAGGATCTCGCTGCTGTTGAAGAACTTCTTGTTGGAACTGGCGCGGTGATCCGCGTTGATGAATCGCTGCAAGATGCTGTCACCGCTGTGAGTGGTTCTGGTCCGGCCTATTTCTTCTTGATAGTCGAGGCAATGGTCGAAGCTGGAGTAAAACTCGGGCTCACCGCTGAGGTTGCTACCCAATTAGCAGTCCAAACGTTGATCGGCGCTGGAAAGATGCTCGCAGAAAGTGGTTTATCGGCAGAGCAGCTACGTGCCAATGTCACGAGTCCTAATGGGACCACTGCTGCGGCGATAAAAGTTATGCAAGATAGTGGCTTGGTAGAAATTTTCAATAAAGCCTTAACAGCAGCTCGTGATAGATCCCGTGAACTTGCATCAGGATGAAGCATTCGTTTCATAAGGTTGCCGCTTTAACTTGCACCTTATTTTTTGCTGGGTCGATGCTTGCCCATGCGGCAGAAAAAATTCCAATAATCAATGAAGCAAATGGTTTTGTGATCTCCGAAGCAAGCGACGCCGTAGCTCTCGCGCGAGTAGAAGAGAAGTGGGTAGTCGCTGGTAGTAATAACGAAGATGCGAGTTGGTTAGCGCTCTTTGATCAAAAAGGTAATGAAATCTGGCGAATCTTCCCGGTTAGCGCTGGTCAAGGTGGCGAGGGATTTGTCACCACTGCTGAGGTCGATACTCGCGGAATTATCATTGCAGGTCTATCGCAGAACCCCTTGATCTTGCCAACAGCGCAAAGCGCTGATGCACCACAGCCAAGCGCACCTACACCGGTGCCAAGTACTACGAATACTCCAAGTAGAAGCGTGCCGCTGGTCAATCCAGATAATGTCACGCCAGTTACGAATAATCCATTTCGGAAAGATATTGCAAATATTTTCCTGGCTCGAGTTAATTTAAATGGCAAGCTCGAGAATATCTTCAATAGCGCAAATACCCGAGGATTTCTTCCAAACTCGATTGCGACTATTGGCGAGAATATTTTTCTTTCCGGAAATGAATTGGGCGAAGCTGGGCTAAGTCGTGGCGGTCTACTTAAGTTTGCTTCTGATGGAACGACGACTTCTTACACGTATGGAGCAAGCCAAACCACCTTTAATCGACTGATATCAAGAACGAGCAAAACTCTGAGCATCATTGGTAGTAGCGCCGAAACGCTTGCAGATCGAAAAGTAGTAGGCAAGCGCGATGGCATCATTCTCGATGTTTCATCTGCGACAGGAGCGATTACGAAAGTGCTTCGAAGTAGTGGCAAAGGCGCTTCCCGCTCGTGGGATAGCGCAAATGGAAATTTATTAGTCGCGGGGACGTCCCAGGTAGGTGCGCAGAAAGAAGGTGTCGTCACCTCTTTCACCGCAAAGGGCGCAGTCTCATGGACGCTCCGATTTCCAAAGAGCGGAAAGGCCCTTGCGCGCGGGAATTGCATTGCTACTGGGTCGCTGAGCTCAGAATCGTTCCTCTATATCGTCGATACGAAAGGCAAGCAGATAAAGGGAGCGCGACTGCCGAATCAGGAATTATTGGCAGTGGCGACAACTCCCGCAAAGGGCTGTGCAGTCCTCACCGCGGCTACTGTGGGTGGGATTCGGCTGTCATACCTCTAGCAAATTCTGGGGTACCCTTCCACCAGCAGATTTTCCAAAGTAATGACCACTATTCATAGGAGCGTGACGTGGGTTCAGTAGTAAAGAAGCGCCGTAAGCGTATGGCGAAGAAGAAGCATAAGAAACTTCTCAAAAAGACCCGCATTCAGCGACGTAACGCCAAGTAATCGAGGTTCGAGCTACTGCCTTAAATCTCAGGTTGTTTGAGTAGCGAAAGTTTCCCTGAGATGTTTGCCAGTAAGTAGGAAGCGCGCTTCCAAGTAATCCAGGAAATTGATGATGTCTTTGTTGAAGGCTCTTCACTCACGAGCTTACTCTTGCGCGAAGTGAAATCGAAGTTACAGAGCCGATCCTCGCATCCATAAACTACTGATTTTTCAGTTACAGCTAACGGGCCTTTAGGAGCCACAGTTAACTTTTCCTCAAGCAAGGATTGTGGATCGTTGAGATCCATCCATCTAATGCGATCAGCTTTTAGTGGAGAGGCGCTCGAAGTTCCCAACCAAGTGGCAATAAGTTTTTCGCCCGTTGCAGCTAACGCAACATCAAATCCTGCAATTGGTGACTCACGTCGCCCAAGGTCGAGAGTAGTAAATTGCCAATCATTAGGAGACGTTGAACTTCTGGTTGCATATCGAACATCACCCTGCGCTACAACTTTATTCGGTGCGGCAATCACCGAGTCATAGAGAAGATGTACTTTCTTTCCGACCGACACCGCTGCTAAGTGAAAAGCAACATCTCCTTCGGTACGTCCACCGAGAAGTGAATCGCCATCGACAATCTCATATTGCCATTTCTTACCCACGAGCGTCGCACCTAAGAGGATCCCTTGGCTTTCGTCACGGTAGAAAACCTGAAGCCCTAACGGAGTTGAGACGCATGCATTTGAGACCGAAACGTTGCTTGCCGTTCGGACTCGGATCTCTTCCCGATAATCCTGGATATATTCGCCATTTCCGTCGACAGTCTCATAGGAGAATTTGCTGCCATCGAAGACTGCTCGTAGCAAATCCTTTTCGACGGTATCGGTATAGAAGATATTTAATCGCTCATTTTTTCCAGTTCCACTAGAGCAGAGCGAGATTGCACCGTTGAGGTTATTAACGCGACGTCCACCCTTAGCGGAGTTACCATCGACAGTCGTTCGCGCCCATTTCTTTCCATTCCACAGTGAAAGGTAGATGTCACCGGAGCTGCTATCGGAATATGCCACTACTGGGTTACCTTTATATGAGCCCTCCGATAGATGTTCTCCATCACCGCTCTTATCGAGGGCTGTTGCCGCCCAAACGCTCTCGGGCACGATGATTGAGGTTTTTTCCTCTGCGCCCGACCCTGTCGCCATATTTGGAATCACGCCAAAGTAATAGGGCAGACCAGCATCTAACTTATCGATTGTAAATGGCGAACTCTTAGCGCTGACAACGCGCGTTCCTGGGTAGATCTTGATAGTGAAGTCTGTGATCTCTTGTCGGATGGATTGTTCCGGAGGATCAAAGAACAACGTAACTGATTTGTTTCCGGCCACGCCGCGGAGATTTTGAACGCTTGAAAGTGGCGAATTTGGAGTTTTCCCGCGCATATCTTCAAACATCGCGAGAGTAATTGGTCCTGGGTCATGCACCGCCTGTTGAGTACTAATTGATGAGCTCATCAACCCATCAGCCATACTTTTTGGATAAGTGTCGTCATCTAAATGACTAACTGATGATCCTGATTTGTATTCGTCAGGAGTGAAGAGTTTTATCTTCGAATTTTGATTGGCAATTTTGCCTTTTTCGCCAACCCAATAAAGATCTCCAGTCACATACGATGAAAAGTTGCTATCTGTGCTTGGGATATCAGAGAGGCGTCGTCCAGCATCATTTGCGACAAATCCTGAGAAGATTGTCGGGTTGTTGTTGCTAAAGGTTTTCAATCTTTCATTGAAATTCTCTTGAGAAATCAACCCAAGCCCGTGTCCTAATTCATGAAGTACCGCAGTGACAAAGTCGTATTGTCTTACTCCAGGTTTTGCATCTAATCCGAAGTACCACGTCACATAGAGCGAATTAGAGTTGAACCGCGCTGTTATTTCAGGATTGACATCATCCAAATCCTTCTTATCGGTGTTAATCGCATTAGCGAGAGCGGCGGGATACCAAAGTTTTTTCTCAGGAGCACCCTTGAAGTCTTGAAAGTAACCGCCACCGCGAGCGCCGCCCGGGCGCGCGCTCCCCAAAATTCCAGGTTCTAACGGAGACCAATACGCTTCGACATCAATGGGTACTGGAGATGCGAAAAGATAAGACCAGATCTTTGTCGCCCGCATGAACGCCTTCTTTGCATCTTCGGGCCACTGTTGCCGTGACTCAGAGATAAAGGTGACGTTAAAGGACGAGACCACATCGCGACCACTCTCATCGAATGTAAATGAGGAGGCGCCAAGGCGTGCACCTACACCTGCGTTTGGCCCACTTGTGGCGTAGGTACTTTCCCAGTGTGCAGGGATTGATTTAACGGTGAGGGCTTGAGCGGGCGCTGGCGTTATCCAGCCCGATATGACTAAAAGGAGAGTAACGCCTAGGCTTTTTAACCTCACAGGCTGACGGTATCAGGAGGTGGCAGATGGTGAATGGACGCGAAGCATTTCTCAGAGCTGAGCGCGAGTTCTCAGAATCTGCTCCCGAGCCGACGTTAGATGATTTACGGAGCGACCTTGCTCGGGCTATCGGTGATTTTGCCAACCAAAATTTTGCCGATCGTTACGGTCCACTTGTTGGGTCAGTGGTCGAGAACACTGCGGAACAGATTTTGCGCGATCTTGAAAGCAATGGCATGAAGGCGCGAGAAGAACTTACCTTCGTTGCTCGAGAATTAATGAATCGGATACTCCGTGCCAGCAACAGCTAACTTGCTACTCGTGTTAGTGGCTGCAATTGTCATCATCATTACGATGAGTCGACTTTAATCTATTAATAAACTAAGGCTTGAGTATCAGCTCGCATTATCTCTTCGACAAATGTACTTGCGCCAGCAATCTCTACCCCTGGGATAAGTTGTTCTTGAGTAATTCCTCGTCGCTTGGCACATTGCGTGCAGACTTTAATTCGACCCAGTTCAATTATTTGATTGCGTAGCTCTGCCAGAGGTGCAGCATGTTCCAAATGGAATTCTTCAGCTTTCCCTGGGACACCAAAGAGCGTGGCATCGCCAGTCAACCAGAGAGTCACATCGGCTCCTGATGCCGCAGCTGTAGCTGCGACAGTAAATCCTTGCGAGCAACGCTCGGCGGAATCTTGCCCAACGGTTACTTTGACGACTAAAGCTTTAGATGCCATAGCGAGAATCTACACGGATTGCCTTGATTTCCCCGTACTCTTTTCCTTGTGCTGATCCTCGATCTGGTCTTTGCCGCGATACTTGTCCTTGCTTCGCTTCTTGTCTCGCTCTTCTTAATCGGACGATCTAGTCGCGCGCTCCGCAAATTCCAGCAAGAGAAATCTGGGGACACGATGCGGCGTAAACTTATCTCGCGAAACCAAGTACGAAAGTTGGGCGATTAAGATGGCATTTACTATTCCCGAGGGTCTTCATCAGGACCTTTACCCGCTCGCCTGGTTGGTCGGAACTTGGCGCGGCAAGGGGCAGGGGGAGTACCCGAGCACTCAGCCGTTCACCTTCGAACAAGAGGTCACCTTCAATCATGACGGTCGCCCATTCCTCACCTATTTCTCTCGTTCCTGGTTGGTCCAGGAGGGCAGCGATGAATTGATTCCGGCGGCGCAGGAAACCGGTTTTTGGCGAGTCAAACCCAATAATGTTCTTGAGGTGATCTTGGCGCACAACACTGGTATCGCTGAAGGTTGGGTGGGTCGCTTCGATGTTGCCAAGATCCAGTTGGTAATGGATCAGGGGTATAGCGCGCCTTCTGCAAAGCTTGTTACTGGTGGCACTCGCCTCTACGGATTAGTGGAGGGCGAGCTCTTCTTCGCATACGACATGGAAGCGCAAGGGCATCAACTCCAAGCACACATCTGGTCAACCATGGAACGAGTAGTGGTGTGAGCGCGCCAGAAGCGTTAGCGCAAGTAATTCGAAATGAGATGGTGGAATCAGCGCACTACGGCCATCTGATAGCGATTGATGGATCTGGAAATGAGATTTTCTCGCGTGGAGATATCCAAACGCCGATATTCCCACGCTCATCGATTAAACCGATTCAAGCTCGAGCGATGGTTAATCTCGGACTGAAGATTGAACCACGATTACTCGCTTTAGTTATCGCCAGCCATTCAGGTGCCATCGAACACATCGCAGGCGTGCGTGAGATCCTTAGTAGCTTTGGATTGAAAGAGTTAGCGCTCCAATGTGCATTTGATTTACCACTTGGTGAGATTGAACGAAAATTGTGGGGCGAGAAACCGCCAGCAAGGATTTCGATGAATTGCAGCGGCAAACATGCTGGAATGTTAGCTACGTGCGTGATTAACAATTGGGATACTTCGAATTATCTAGATATGAATCACCCGCTGCAGATAGCGATCAAAGAAGAAATTGAATCAGCCGCTCAGGAAAAGAGCGCAAATGAGACTTTTGATGGATGCGGCGCGCCCCTCTTTGCAATCTCAACCGCAGGCTTGGCGCGCGCTATTTACAACCTTCTCAATAGCGACGATGGATCTTCGCAAGCAATCATCGAAGCGATGAGAGATTTTCCTGAGATGGTGGCGGGAAGCCAGAGGCTGTCAGCGATCTGGATGCGAGCGATACCAGGCCTGATTATGAAAGAGGGGGCCGAAGGCGTGCTCATCGCGGGTGCGCGCGCTCATGGCGTAGTTGCATTTAAAGTTATTGATGGTTCGATGCGTGCGCACGAGGTCATTACTCGCGCCGCGTTGCAACGGATTGGATTGGATGGCGGTTCAGCGGTGCCAGCTGCGACAACAGTCTTCGGTGGGCCGCCCCCCAAAGTGGCAATTCGCGCGGCATTTTAAGTTCAGTAGACTAAGGCTTGTGTCGCTAACCAATCCTTTGGAATCACTCTCTGGCCTTGTGCTTACCGTGGTGAGCCTTGCTCAACTAGCTGGGCTCCTTTTTAGTTTGGGCCATGCGCTTCGAGTTCGCAGTGATGCCTTTACGGCAGCTGGAAAGCAGAGCAAGGTGTTCTGGGGTGCGCTACTTGGGGTCTCATTGATCCTCCGCCTTACGATTTCAAGTCCCTTAGATCTCTTCGGAGTGATTGCGTCGATTGCTGCGATTGTGTACATCGTCGATGTCCGACCAGCGCTTAACGACATCCTGCGCGGACCTCGTTGGTAGGAGAAAGAATCTCATGAAGCAAGCCGGTCGCATCGCACAATTGATGATGCACACATCACCTCTCGAGCAAACTGGAGCGCGTGATGCCGGCGGTATGAATGTCTACGTTGTCGAAACCGCAAAACGGTTGGCAAAATCTGGAATCGCAGTGGATATCTTCACTCGAGCAACCTCAGGCTCTTTACCGCCGGTCGTTGAGCTCGCTCCCGGTGTCGAAGTCCATCACATCACTGCTGGACCATATGAAGGACTTACAAAAGAAGATTTACCATCACAAATGTGCACGATGGCATCTGAGTTACTTCGAGTGGAGTCTAATCACCCGCGCGGTTATTACGACCTAATTCATTCGCACTATTGGATATCTGGTCAAGTTGGTCTACTTGCTTCACAACGTTGGAATGTTCCACTTATACATACGATGCACACGATGGCAAAGGTGAAGAACCTTGCGCTCGCCGATCATGATCAGCCCGAACCAATTGCGCGCGCGATAGGTGAAGAGCAAATTGTTGCCGGTGCCAAAGCGCTAATTGCCAAT
>Ga0222712_10006060_pt1 | contig 12031 bp, 15 predicted proteins | sample C33_657DmetaG_FD_165043 | JGI IMG/M metagenome (GOLD analysis project Ga0222712, IMG submission 165043) | Estuarine water microbial communities from San Francisco Bay, California, United States - C33_657D | ecosystem: Environmental > Aquatic > Marine > Unclassified | place: USA: California... | reverse complement strand
AAAAGCTAAGTCCAAAGCACAACAAAAATTTATGGGTATGGTTTATGCTGCTAAGAAGGGTGAGCCTGCTGCAAGTCCAGAAGTAGCTAAAGCTGCTAAAGGCATGAGCAAGAAGGCTGCACATGATTATGCTGCTACTAAGCACAAGGGCAAACCAGAACACGTTAAGAAGGACTAATCATGGATTACCATGCTCTGCAACGCAAACTATTTGAAATGGATCCTAGTGATCCAAGAGAAGATTTAAAAAAGTTGCAGCAGGCAGCTAGAGGTCCTGTTGATATTGCTCCAACCAAAGATTACTTAAACGAATCTGTTTCTGTGTCTAAAGGTTCTTTACCATTAGAACTTGACAGTATAGCAGACTTTGCTAAACTAGCTGGTGTTACAGTCAATGAAGGTAAACAAAAGGCTGCTGACAAGGTTAGAGGGAATGAACCAAAACCAGAAGCAGAACCAGGTAGAACCGAGCATCCGTTTAAAGATAGACTAGTAGGCGAAGGCCCGTTAGATCAAATACAAAAGGGTGTAAGAGATTATGATCCTAGTGCTCTAGAAAAAGGCATTAAAAAAGTCTTTACAGGTGACCCCAGTAAAGACAAAGAAAAAGAAAAAACTGTTAAGACTACTACTAGTTCAACAGCATCAAGCACACTACATCCTAAACTTATTTCAAAATTAGAACCTTTTAAGTATGCTCTAGAAAAAATATTTACTAGTGAAAGAGAGCTTAAAAGAGAGTTCATAGAACTAATGAAAAAGGCAGATCCAAGCATATATGTTAAACAAGAAGGCATAGAAGAGGCAGATAAAATGAAAGTGCAAGCACCTAAACAGAGAGACCCTAACTGGCGCACTATGCTGGCAAAGCGTACCAGTGGTGCTGGCGGTATGCACAAAGATAAGAAACATGACATGAAGATGGGCAAGGAAAAGCATAAAAAAGATTATGCTACCGAATCCATTAAAGATAGATTGTGGGCAGCGTTAAATAAAGACGATGTTTGATCTTGTTATTAACGAATTCACAAAAGATATAACCTGTACCAAAACTGCAAATCTAATTGCAGAAGATTTCCGTTGGTATGACAAAGACGGTTTTGAACTATGTGCAGCAGAAAAAAAATTATATGCTGCAATGAATTTTCCCCTTACTGAATGTTTGTATCACCTGTGTTGGCAAGACACATGGATGAACGTACAGCATCCTAAATTTATTTTAGATCACTGTATGCTATTACATCGTTGCGACTTTGCTGATGATGCTAGAAACGAAATTACAAATCTCACAACTCAAAATCCAAAAGCTCAAATGCTTTTAAAATCAAAAAAGAAATGGGGTTTTGATTTTGCTCTTGACTATATAGACGACACAGGAAATATTTGGGAAATAGTTCATATTGAATGGGACAGTTATCATTTTAACGAAATAGTTGAAATGAAAGAATCTATACAAGAAAAAATTCTCAGCACCGACTGGGAAAGCATAAGTAAACACATTATAGCAAAAGAAAGTGAATGGTCCAATCTTGAAGGTTTCAAACAAAACGATTGGAAAGCCAAAGAGATATTTGGCTGGACATTTGCTGAGAGAACCCTCAAGTCTCTCTAAAATATCTCTTGCTCTAAAAACAAAATCACTATATAATTATTACTATTAACGGAGGATAACCGAATGAGCGATCGTACCTATGGTGCAGAAGAAAAGGCAAAGCTAGAGCGTCTAGTAAGAGAAGGCATTACTGTGCTTCAGGAGATTGAAGACCTACAAGAAGGTCTCAAGGAAACTGTAAAGGCAGTAGCAGAAGAACTAGATGTTAAGCCAGCACTGATTAACAAGGCAATTAAGATTGCCCAAAAGCGTGACTGGGAAAAGTATGCTGATAGCTTCGAAGATCTAGAAACACTAGTTTCAACACTTGGCTATGATAAGTAATATTAGTGCCGTGTAACAGCGGCATTAGTATAGAGTCGCTCACTTTACGAGCATGTAGCACGGCAGCGTTGGCCACAAGCAACGGGAGATAGATTTGAGTTACGTAGATGCAATTTTTGACAGAGATTCTGACATCATCAGAATCGTAGAGCGTAAAGACGGAAAAAGACGCTTTACAGAACACCCGGTAAAATATACCTTTTACTATGAAGACCCCAAGGGCAAGTACAAGAGTGTTTATGGCACTCAGTTAAGTCGTATTGTTTGTAAGAATACAAAAGACTTCCGCAAAGAACTAGCTATCAACAACAGTAAGAAGTTGTACGAAAGCGATATCAATCCTATATTCCAATGTCTCAGTGAAAACTATCTCAATCAGGATGCACCAAAACTAAACATTGCATTCTGGGATATTGAGACGGACTTTGATCCTGAGCGAGGGTTCGCCGATCCGTCAGATCCATTTATGCCCATCACTGCTATCACTGTATGCTTACAGTGGCTCAATGCACTGATCACACTAGCAGTTCCTCCCAAAGGACTGACTATGGAACAGGCTAAGGAAATGTGTAGTGAATGGGGTGACAATGTTATCCTATTTGAAAATGACAAGGACGGAAATGGTGAGCGCGAAATGCTCAAGACCTTTCTTGACTTAATTGAAGATGCTGACATTGTGAGTGGTTGGAACTCAGAGGGCTATGACGTTCCTTATACTGTAAATCGTGTAGCACGTATTCTCAGCAAAGATGACACTCGTAGATTCTGTTTATGGGGTCAATTGCCCAAGAAGCGTGAATACGAAAAGTATGGCAAGGCTGCTGAAACATATGACTTTGTAGGTCGTGTACACCTAGACAGTCTTGAACTTTATCGCAAGTATACATATGAAGAACGCCACAGCTATCGATTAGATGCTATTGGTGAAATGGAAATTGGCGAGAATAAGACAGTATACGAAGGTACACTGGATCAGTTGTACAATAATGACTTTAGAACATTTATTGAATACAACAGACAGGACGTTGCACTTCTAGACAAACTAGATAAGAAACTAAAGTTTATTGACTTATCAAATGAACTAGCACATGCTAATACAGTTCTACTACAAACAACTATGGGTGCTGTAGCTGTTACTGAGCAGGCTATTATTAACGAAGCACACAACAGAGGACTACAGGTACCTAATCGCCCTAAACAGGATGACGAGAACACACAGGCAGCAGGTGCGTATGTTGCATATCCTAAAGTAGGTTTACACAAGTGGATCGCATCAATGGACTTAAACAGCCTATATCCATCTGTAATTCGTGCGCTGAATATGGCGCCAGAAACTATTATAGGACAGCTACGTCCAACTATCACCGATGCGCGAGTTCACGAAGATACTAATCTTAAGAAGATGAGCTTTGCAGGTTCATGGGAAGGTAGATTTGGATCTGAAGAATACGAAGCAGTAATGGATCGTCGCAAAGACGTTGCTATTACAGTTGATTGGGAAGATGGTCGCAGCGATGTGCTCAGCGGTGCTGAAATATTCAAATTAATCTTTGACAGTCACATGCCTTGGATGCTCAGTGCTAACGGAACTATCTTTACAACAGAATACGAAGGTGTTATTCCTGGACTACTCAAGCGTTGGTATGCCGAACGTAAAGAACTCCAGGCTATGAAGAAAAAGGCACAGGAGGCCGGTAATGATACAGAAATTGCTTTTTGGGACAAACGTCAGCTTGTTAAAAAGATTAATCTTAATAGTTTGTATGGTGCTATTCTCAACCCTGGTTGCCGTTTCTTTGACAAGCGCATTGGTCAGTCTACCACACTTACTGGAAGGCAAATTGCCAAGCACATGGCTGGTAAGGTAAATGAGATTATTACAGGTGAGTATGATCACATAGGTAAATCAGTTATCTACGGTGATACTGACTCTGTATACTTTAGTGCCTACACAACACTTAAAGAAGATATTGATGCAGGACGTATACCGTGGACAAAGGAAACAATCGTAACACTTTACGATCAAGTCTGCGAAGAAGCCAATAAAACGTTCCCAGATTTTATGGGTAAAGCATTTCATTGTCCTAAGAGTCGTTCAGAAGTTATTGCGGCTGGTAGAGAAATCGTTGCTGAGAGCGGACTTTACATTACAAAGAAACGCTATGCAGCTCTAGTGTATGATCAGGAAGGTGTGCGCAAGGACGAAGGCGGCAAGCCAGGCAAAGTAAAAGCTATGGGCTTAGATCTGCGTCGTTCAGATACCCCTGTGTTTATGCAGGAGTTTTTGAGTGAAGTGCTTCTGATGGTACTTACAGGCAAGGAAGAAAAAGAAGTTATTGAACGTATCACACAGTTTAGACAGGAATTCAAAGAGCGTCCAGGCTGGGAGAAGGGTTCGCCTAAGAGAGCTAACAAGATTGGCTTCTATCAAAAAGAAGAGCAGAAGAAGGGCAAAGCAAACATGCCCGGACATGTCCGTGCTAGTATCAACTGGAATTCTTTAAAGAGAATGAACGGTGACAGATACTCAATGGAGATTGTTGATGGTATGAAAGTTATTGTTTGCAAACTCAAGGACAATCCGTTAGGCTATACATCGGTAGCTTATCCAGTTGATGAACTAAGATTGCCTGAGTGGTTTAAAGATCTTCCATTCGATGACAGTGCTATGGAAGAAACAATTATTGACAATAAGTTAGATAACTTGATCGGTGTTCTAAACTATAGTTTAGAAGACACAAAACAGCACAACACCTTCTCAAGTTTATTTGACTTTGGAGAATAAAATGAAAATTAAAATTGAAATCGAAATAGACACAGACCAAGATCGTGACCTCGATGTTATTGAGGAAATTATTGCAGCCCTGAGAAGTCTAGCAGATAAAATGAAACTATGAAAGTAGGATTTACTTGTTCAACATTTGACCTGTTTCATGCAGGTCACATTATCATGCTCAAAGAAGCAAAACAACAGTGCGAATATTTGATAGTAGGACTACAAACAGATCCTACAATCGATCGCAAAGAAAAGAATAAGCCAGTACAAAGTATTTTTGAGCGGTTTGTTCAACTACAGGCCTGTAAGTATGTTGATGAAATTGTAGTGTATGCTACTGAAAAGGACCTTGTTGATATATTGCTTAGTTATCCTATCAATATTAGAATCCTAGGCGATGAATATGAGCACAGGGAATTTACTGGTCGACAGGAATGTATATCAAGAGGTATAAAGTTTTATTTTAATAAACGCGAACATACTTTTTCTACTACTGAACTTAGGCAGCGTGTAGTTGATGCTGAAGCAGAAAAATTTATAATTAAGAATCAATTATGAACATTACAATAGCAGGGTACGGTTTTGTAGGCAAGGCACATGCAGAACTATTAAAACAATATTATTCAGTTAACATAGTAGACCCTAAACTAGGTCCGGAAAAGGTACATCACACTGTCTGCGATGCTGTCATTATTTGTGTAAACACACCCCAACATAAATCAGGTGCTTGTAATATTAATAATGTCTATGAAGTTATCACAGACACTCCTAAAGAAATTCCTATTCTAATACGTAGTACTATTAGTTTAGAAGGCTGGCTTTATCTAAAAGAAACTTTTCCTGAGCGTAGTCTAACATACAGTCCAGAATTTTTAAGAGCAGAAACAGCTGAACAAGATTTTAGAAATACAGAGTACATGTATTTCGGAGGCGATGGTGTAGCTTTATGGGAAGATATATTTAGAAAATTATTTCCCAAAGTAACCTCAGTTCATATGCAACCAGAAGAACTAGTACTAGTAAAATATTTTAGAAATGCATTTCTTGCTACTAAAGTAAGTTTCTTCAATCAAGTATATGACATGTGCGAAGCATTTGGTGTTAACTATAACAACGTCGCTGCTGGCGTAGGAAATGATCCTAGAATTGGTCGTAGTCATACAGAAGTAACTGCTGCCAGAGGTTGGGGTGGACACTGTTTCCCCAAAGACGTTGCTGCTCTAATGCATACCGCAGAATTAGAAGGCGTATCACTGAGCCTTATACAAGAAGCAGACAACTATAATCGTAGAGTAAGAAAATAATATGCGTATTCTGTTAACAGGACATAAAGGATTTGTTGGTTCAAGATTGAAAGAGGTCTTGGAGAAAGATCATGTTGTGTATGGTATTGATCTTGTAGACGGCAAAGACATTAATACCTGTAGCTTGGACTATGAAGTTGATCTAGTAATCCACTTGGCAGGAAAGAGCGGTGTTCGTCAAAGCCTTAAGACACCTAGTGCATATTGGTATAACAATGTAGAAGGCAGCAGAAGAATATTTGAAGTATTTCGAAATACTAGAATTATCTATGCCAGTTCCAGCTCTGCATATGAGCCCGAACGCAATCCCTATGCCGCTACAAAACTATTAACTGAGTTTTTGGGTGCTAAACATCCCGACTCGTTGGGTATCAGATTGCATACTGTGTACAGTGACACACCCCGCAAAGACATGTTCTTTGATAAGCTACTAAACGGAGGACTAGAATATGCGACTAAGCATTATAGAGATTTTATTCATTTGGAAGATGTTTGTTCTGCTTTCCTACACCTTATTGAAGATACTACCTTAAAGGGTGTAGTTGATGTTGGAACTGGCACTAGTGTTTACATTCCTAGCATCGCTCCCAATCTAAAGATAAAAGAATATACACCCCACGAAAGAACACACACCCAGGCAGATATAAAAATTTTAACAAGTTTAGGCTTCAAACCTAAATACACCGTAGAAAACTTCTTGACAAATAAAGGCCTTGACGTTAAACTACAATATATTACAGGAGAAAACCCATGAAAGACATTTTACAAGACATCGTAGCCCATACCCATTCGCTGGGCTTCTTATCCTTAGTTAAGGTAACTAGCGAAAACGGTTCAACTACGATTGACTCAATGGCAGAAGACCGTTCTGTTATTCTTACTTCAGCAACACACAAGGCTGTAAGTGAGTTTACTGGAACATTTGGTATGCCTAACCTAGATAAGTTAGCTCTACACTTAAAGAATCCTGAATACAAGGATAACGCTAAGATCGAAGTAGTCAGTGCTGATAGAAACGGTGAGACGATTCCAACACACATACACTTTGAAAATGCAGCTGGCGACTTTGAAAACGATTATCGTTTTATGAACAAGGCCATTATTGAAGAAAAGCTCAAGACTGTTAAGTTCAAAGGTGCGAGCTGGGATGTTCAGTTTAAGCCATCAATGGCGGCTATTCAGCGTATGAAGCTAATGAGCACTGCACACTCCGAAGAACCAATCTTTACTGTTAAGACAGAAGTTACAGGCGGAGTTACCGACCTAGTGTTTTACTTTGGTGATGCCAGCACACACGCAGGTAAGTTTGTTTTCCAAAACAATGTTACCGGTTCGCTAAAGCATGCATGGAGTTGGCCTGTTGCACAAGTGCAGTCAATTCTAAACTTAGACGGCGAAGCAACTGTAAGCATTTCAGATCAAGGTGCTATGATGATTTCCGTTGATAGTGGCTTAGCCAAGTACGATTACATCCTACCTGCACAAAGCAAGTAATGAATAGTACACAGATATTTTCTGCATGTCTTGCATTCTTAGTCCTGTGCGGCATTGTTTATAGTCGCACAGGATGGAAGAACATACGAGAATGTTATGGCATGTGGTTTACAAAGGAATACTGGACCAACTATAACACTGTAGAGTTTTTAAGTTGGGCGGCAAAGGCTGTTATCATTATTCCTGGCTTGATATTTGGTATTCAAATTTGGTGGCTTTATTTTTTAACGTTGTTAACTAGTCTTACACTAATATGGGCAAGTAATAAAAAATTGTTACCGACACTAGTAGGATTTAATACTATATGGGTTTGGATAAGCTGTATGGTATTGGCACAACATTTGGTAAATTAATGAACAGAGATTTAACAGCAACACAAAGCGATTATGCACACTTCTTGCCCGCACTGAGTGGTTTCTATGCCACTTATGTGGGCAAACAGCGTTACGATAATTATGTAGATCCTGCTCGTATTCCTTCAAACTTCACTAATGGTGTTGAAAGCCTCAATTACTTAGATCCAAGCAAAGGGCTTTTCAACTATCATTGGACTCTTTATTCCGCAGGACACGCAGAACTTGATGTTAACAAGTTTAGTCCTAAAGAAGACATGGTGCGAAATCGTAACAGGAATACAAGTTGGATCTTAGGAGACTCAGGCGGCTTCCAGATCGGTAAAGGCGTTTGGGAAGGAGACTGGAAAGATCCTAACTGTCCTAAGGCACAAAAGAAACGTGAACAAGTGCTCACGTGGATGGATGCTTACATGGACTATGGAATGATCCTTGATATTCCTGCGTGGGTTGCTCGTTCACCTGCTGGACAGAAAGCAACAGGCATTACTTCTTATACAGAAGCAGTTCAAGGTACTTATATCAACAACGATTGGTTCATTAACAATCGCAATGGCAACTGTAAGTTTCTAAACGTACTACAGGGTGAGAATCATGCAGACGCTGAAGATTGGTATCAGCGTATGAAAAAGTATTCTGATCCTAAACAATATCCAGGCGTTCACTTTAACGGATGGGCCATGGGTGGTCAGAACATGTGTGACGTTCATCTAGTACTAAAGCGTATCATTGCACTGCGCTATGACGGATTGCTAGAAAAGGGTGTACAGGATTGTATGCACTTCCTAGGCACAAGTAAACTAGAATGGGCTTGTTTGCTAACAGACATTCAACGTGCTGTACGCAAACATCACAATGAACAGTTCATGGTTACGTTTGACTGTGCTAGTCCATTCTTAGCAACTGCTAATGGACAGATCTATATTCAAAATGAAACAGTAGATCGTTCAAAGTGGACTTATCGAATGGTGCCATCAGTAGACAATAAGAAGTATGCAAGTGATCAACGTCTGTTCCGTGATGCTGTACTACAAGATGGTATCTTTAAAAACTTTGAAGATTCGCCAATCACTGAACAACTAAAGGTTTCAGATGTTTGCGTATATGCACCGGGCGACCTAAATAAGATCGGTAAGGAAGGCAAGACTAGTTGGGATTCATTTAGTTATGCTATCCAGATGGGGCATAATGTTTGGAGTCACATCAATGCTGTTCAAGAAGCGAATAGGCAGTATGATGCAGGCATTGTTCCAAACATGCTTGTACAAGAAAAGTTTGACAGGGTGTTCTTTAAAGATATCGTTGAAGAAATCTTTGCAACTGACGATCGTGATAAAGCATTAAAATTAGTTGATGAACATAGTCGTTTCTATATGGCTATTCCTGGTACTAGAGGTGCAGTTGGTAAAAAGACTGTAAATGCCAGTACTTTCTTTGGTTCTCTTTTTGAAGTTGAAGAAACTGTAGAAGAAGACACTGAAGACAATCTTGATGAAACAAAATTGGAGGAGTTGGAGGATGAGCAACTTTGAAGAAGACCACGATAAACTTGTGGCACACCTACAAGAGCTGTACAAAAAGCATAGAGAGCTTGACGACGAAATAGATCTATTGTATAGTAAGTATGCTCCTGATGCAAAAGTTACTAGGCTAAAAACCAAGAAACTTTGGCTTAAAGACGAAATCAATTTATACGAAACCAAACTAAGAACCTTAGACTTATGAATAGAGATTATACAGAAGGCGTGTTAGACGATGTTATCTTCTTCGTTGGGAACGAAGTTGAGCATACTCCGGCATATGGAATGAAAACCCTGTTTGTTACAGGAGTACAACCTACTGATGCTATTGACAGTATCCTCAACGATCAAAACTCCTATTCAGATACTAGCAAGCATATTCGCCATATTTTCTTTGGTGCCAATCACAGTTTCAATCCTAAACATAATGATTATGACGATTGGAAGGCTTGGGAAGATATGATCACGTACTATCTTGACAAGAACTATCTATGCAGTTTAGACATTCCAATTAACTGTGTTGAAGAATTTAACGACGGTGGATTAAACGACAGAGATAATTTTATTCCACAGATCCGTGTACCAATTCCATATATTAGATTATGGAACTACAACACCATGCTCAAAATTGACGACAAGGATTTCCGTGCAACCAATCCAGGCGTATGGAGTCACAGTTTGCACGATCTAATGAACAGAGAAAAATTTACTGATTGGTCCAAGTATACACTTGACAAGGCCATTAAGTGAACATATACTTAAAGTATAACAAAAATAAAGGTAACACATGAGTCAAGCTAATACAAAAAGTATTTGGGTAACCTTTCGTAAAGAAGGTATCCACTGCTATCCAGCAGCCGCTACTGAACCCAATCTAGCTACTGGGGATGAATATGATGTAAGTTTTCTAGCTACATCCCACAGACACATCTTTCATTTCAAGGTTCGTATTGAAGTCTTCCATGATGACAGAGATATTGAATTCATTCAATTCAAGCGTTGGCTTGAAAATCTTTATAACCAAGGCACACTAGAACTCAATCACAAGTCATGCGAAATGATTTCAGATGACTTGTATGGGGAAATTTCTGCAAGATATCCGGGCCGCTTTGTAGAAATTGAAGTCTCCGAAGACGGAGAAAATGGCTCACTTGTCTATTATCCTTACAACTTGATCTAAAGGAAGAAATAAAAATGTCTATCAGTAATCCCGTTATCAACAAGGTATTCAATGATCTCGATGCATATCGCGACTATTGCCGCTTTGAAGGTAAGGTGTTCAACGAGAAGGCCCTGTATAACAAGCAGGATCCCAATTGGCAGGCATACGAACGTTATCGTGGATGGCAACGTTCAAAGTTTAAAAACACAAAGAGATTTGAGAAGAATCCACAGCAATGACAATATACATCGTAGACATTGAAGCAGTAGATACACGCTACACAAAGCAATGGAAGGAATACCTTCCACAACAGCTTCGCCATGCTACGAATGAAAAAGTCGTTGTAATTAGTGGCGGTGAAACGCCTCAGGCTACTACGCCTGGGGCTTTTCTCAATTTCGGCGGTACTAATGTGTACAAGAGTAAACAGCTTGAACAAATTGGTGAAATGTTCTGCAAAGGAGAAATTAAAGATGGCGACTATTTTCTTTACACGGATGCTTGGAACCCCACAGTTATACAGCTTCGGTACATGGCTGAGCTTTTGGGCATCAACATTCGAATTGGCGGTTTATGGCATGCTGGTTCTTATGATGAAGCAGACTTCTTAGGAAGACTGATCGGACCAGCTCGTTGGGTTAGACATGCTGAAAAGAGCATGTTCCACTGTTATGATCAAAACTTCTTTGCAACAGAATTCCACATAAAGATGTTCTTTGATGAACTACTTCATGATGGTGTTCCGTTAGACAATCCTTGGTACGACGAAGACTGGAATGATCGTTACGATGACGGTAAGATTGTACGTGCTGGTTGGCCTATGGAATATCTAGCAAACAGTCTAAGTCAATACAAGGGTATGGAGAAGAAAGATTTAATTCTTTTCCCGCATCGCATTGCTCCCGAGAAACAGGTTGATATCTTTAGAGATCTAGCAGAGCAACTTCCTCAGTATGAGTTTGTTGTTTGTCAAGAACGTACTCTAACTAAGAATGAATATCATAACTTGTTAGGACAATCTAAACTAGTGTTTAGTGCTAATCTACAAGAAACACTAGGTATTAGTTGGTATGAAGGTGCTCTTGTTGACGCTATTCCAATGGTGCCAGACAGACTAAGCTACAGTGAAATGGCGCTGCCTGAATTTAAGTATCCGTCAGAGTGGACCACTGACTTCTTTGCTTACAAAGATAATAGAACTAAAATAGTTTCCCAAATAGTTGAATATATGGAAAATTATGAAGATTTCTTAGTAAGTTTAGATAAGCAGGTCGCTAAGTTAAAGAAGGAATTCTTTAACGGAAAAGATATCTATGGGTCTATAAAGAATGGAAAATAAAGGCGATACGTTCGTTTATCAATCTTCAAATGACGTTACTATAACTGTTGGTAACGATTATGCCGCAGGAGATGTTATTACAATATCTAACATGGCAGGTGGCATAGAAACTATTACACTCGGCCCAATAACGAGTTCTGGAACTGA
>Ga0222712_10006059_pt1 | contig 12034 bp, 16 predicted proteins | sample C33_657DmetaG_FD_165043 | JGI IMG/M metagenome (GOLD analysis project Ga0222712, IMG submission 165043) | Estuarine water microbial communities from San Francisco Bay, California, United States - C33_657D | ecosystem: Environmental > Aquatic > Marine > Unclassified | place: USA: California... | reverse complement strand
TGCCGTCGTGGGGGGCGTTGCCGTCGTGGTGGGCGCTGCCGTCGTGGTGGGCGCTGCCGTCGTGGTAGGCGCTGCCGTCGTGGTAGGCGCTGCCGTCGTGGTAGGCGCTGCCGTCGTGGTAGGCGCTGCCGTCGTGGTAGGCGCTGCCGTTGTCGTGGGTGTTGACTCGCTCTCAATGCACGAGTTGGTGTCATGGTCATAGCACCCGCCGCGCCCGTAGCATTCAGACATTTGTTTTCTGGCAGCGTTGACCTCAACGTGTCTCGCAGTATCAGTATACACGGCTCCCATAACATCAGATACGTCTCTGCATGCACCGCTTGGGAGCACGTAGACCCCTTTCACTCCCTGGAGGGTCTGTGTAAACGTTTTGACATCCTGGTCAAATGCTTCAACAACAATGCCATTGGCCCTGTCCCAGCAACAGTCGTTCCTGTTGTAGATAACGATCTTCTTCACTTTCTGCCTAGACGACCACTGCAATTTGATCCAATGTGGCCCCCCCCGAGTGTGGACCATACTCGGGTTGGAGTTGCTCCTGTGAGAGGAGAACCATCCGTCGTTTGCGGCCGGGGCCCCAAAACGCGTCCCGTTCGGGTCCTCCCAACTATTGCTCATACTCACGCGAGCAGTCGTTGAGATTCTGGTATCATTCGTGTCGTATACTTCGATCTCGCTCAAGTTGATATAGTTCAAGGGGTGTGTGATCACGAGTTCGAATGCGGTAAACCATTTGGCAGCCGCGGTGAAGAACACTTGTTGACTCTCCACGGACATGTTGTACCCCGTATACTTGAAACGATCGAAGAAAAAAAAGTCAAAGTGTTTTGACGCCGCAAACCGTCTTGATGACTCCCTTCGTCTCCCGCGTCACGGTGTTTTCAGAAACTCTGTGCAGAGCCTCGAGGAGACATTTCGCAAGTACCGTGTTGATAGATACCGACCGCCCAGAGTGCACGTTCTGCCACCGGTTCCGGTATATCTCTCGCATACATTGCTCAATCTTTGCAGTGGATATCTTTCCACGGTCCCGCGATGCAAACCTGGACACGATTCTTGGGAGCATCTCATTCACACATTCCACTCCTTCGGGAGACTGCTTCAGTGTACGGAGTAATCTGGAAATGGCGCGTCCCAATGCCTTTCCAGAGACCTTCGTTTCTACTTCAAACTCGTGTTGTGTTCTATAGAGGCGAACGTTCTTGCATGCGAGGTATACACACGCCGCGACCGACGGTTGGAGTCCCCGATGTAGACCCGACGCGTGCGCGAGTCGGAGGGCCTCCACCGTAACCGTGTCGCAGAGATGCATGGTCGAACAAATCTCTGCGATGCCGCGCACAACACCTCCAGGGAGCAGGTCTTCGAGTCCATGTCTCGTCATGCACGGACCGCTGGGCACGTCCCATTCTGGCGGGAGTTGGTCCTCCGTGAGCACGAGTCCACACGTCCTGCATATTACGTCGTCAGCACTTGTATCGCGAACCAATGTGTCGTGTGAACACGCCATGAATATTATGTTGTGAATTGAAAAGCCGACCTCCCCGTCCATGAACGAGTTTTTCGCCAACGCGATTTGGCTCCTCCACATTGCCTTCATTCTCTTCTACACTCTCACCCCATTCACCGATATCCACAAGTTCCCTGAACTGCATATCCTCATGCTCTTCACGGGCCCTTTGCTATGGGTTCATTGGTTATGCAATAGCGATGAATGCAGTCTTACAAGGATGGAACTGATGCTCCGTGGGGACATTGAGAAAAGGGAGAGCTTCTTCTACAATCTGGTCTCCCCCATTTATCAACCGACCGACGACCAACAAGTGCGCCAGATCATGTGGGTGGTGAGCATTGGACTTTGGCTCATCACACTGAGCAAGTTTATCAAAAACCCATGCATCTTCAAAGACTTCTTCAACAGGGCTCTGGGGAGGGCACCTGCAGTCGGCAGCCAACCCACAGTCGTCGGGGTCGTCACGACTTCTTCTGGCGTTTCGGAGGATGGTCAGACGGTTCTATCAAAGCAGCGTGTCGTGACGAGGTATATTTCTCAGCCCGAGCGCTTCGCGACCACAATCGTGTGATGTCCCACAAGGCCTTTTCCCCATACATATCCGCTAGCCGGGGGGCCTGTGCGCCCGGATCAGTGTAGAGCATCTCTCTTATATAGGGGAGATCTTCCGGGGTTGCTCCGGATAGGTCCACTCTCCGCACGAGTGCCTTTTTGCTGTGGCGGTGGTTCTCCCTCGCCCAAAAGGTCCCAAACGTCGCTATTGGTTTTTGGAGTCTCAGGCCCGAAAATCCCAAGCCTGCAAGTGTCCCGTAAACTTCCGGCTGCATGTCGTCGCATGTGCTCGCATACCGCCGCGCGGCAAAGATCTCGGCCGCACAGATGGTATCCATCACATTGGATGCGGCATGAATATCCGCCGTGGCGTTGATATAGTTTTCGTATAACCCGTCCAGCATGATGGTCGGGTCATGCTCAATAATGCGTACCATGTCTGCGTACGATCTCCCCTCCCCTCCCTCAAGAATCGCACGCAAGCCTTCAATCCCGTCCGGGAGTTGCTCTTTGAGGTGTGAGGCGCGGAGCGATAAGACGGCGTGCCGCATGTCATGCCCGCTCTGTGTCCACGTGGTTGCTGGGTCCTGGCACCCCAGTGACTCAATGTACTTGACAGCCGCCTCGTCGGTGATCGCGCGCATACAGAGTCGCGTGACTGGTGCTGATTTGCATTTTTTGAGCATATCGTCCAATTTTGAGATGGTGATGCGTCTTTTAAACCCGGCGATAAGGATGGGAATCCTTGGGTTGGCGATCAGGTCCGGGATCTTCTTACCCACCGTCTGGTCCATGATGATACTCTCGAACGGGTCCAGGACAATCACCTTTTTTTGGCCGAGGACGGACATTCTGCTCGTGCCTGCATCCACAACGTCAATGGCGTGAACCCTGTCCTGCAGCTTGTCCAGAAGCAGGGAGAGCATGGTGCTTACGCCGCACCCGGTCTGCTCCTGTGTGAGTACCAGGATCCCCGACCCATTGAGAACCCACTCACTTACCTGCTCGATTTGATCGCGATCTAAGAGGAGTGTGTCAAGGGTCGCCGTCACCATGTAAAAACTGTTCAAAAAGTTATGCGCGAGGTTTACAGGAGCTCATGATAATCTGCAGGTGCTCATGATAAATGACTTGATCGACCAGGCAATTGAAAAAGCCCTTGAACGGGCAGGGGTCCTGTGCACGGACGAAGACCGTATGAACAAGATTTACGAGGGGATCTTGACACCCATCACGAGGTACATAGGAATGCGGGCGAGTTGGTTGGTTTACACGGTTGAGTGCCTCGCGTCCTTGATCGTCCTACAGACCATTCTTCTTGTCGTCATCATTCAGCTTCTTCGTTAACATGATCGAAATACGAGCGTGGAAGGCGTCAATGGACTCGTTCTCCCCCTGGACACATCGTACGACGGGGACATCGGCGAGATGTGTCTCGAACATCTTGCCGTACATGTAATCGATGCACTTCAACTCTTCGTAAGTGATGCTCTCTTCACCGGGCCTCGACCTGGCTTCAATCCGTTCGAGGCAGGTTGCGGGCGGCACGTCAACATAGACAATCAAGTCCGGTTTCCACCCGAACAGGGTCATATACTCATCAATCACTTGCATATGTTGTTGAATGTAGCCTTCATTCTGCAGGATCTCAGTGAAGACGTAACGGCACGCATAAGGCGACCGCTCGACAATCTGATGTCTCCCAGCCTTCTTGGCGGCTTCTGGAATACCGAATCCGCGAAGGATGTCGAGGGTAAGCGGGACCGCCCACGCCTTCTTATCCTGGAGGTACCGTTCGAGCGTTTCACCCCATTCGTGAATTGGTTCGGGAAACAAGTCGGCATGTTCGGCTATCCATGGCGACCTTTTGGGCAGTGCATCAAGTAGCGAACTTTTACCCACACCAATATTGCCCTCGATTGAAATCCTCATTTTTAGAGAATTAGATATGCTTCTCGAGGAGCAGGAACAGGAGTCCAAATACCAGTCCGTGGAGGAGGAGTCCGAACCGGGTTGGGCACCCGTACCGCTGGGTTGGGACGATTGCGGAGGTGAGTTTGTATGCGACGGAGGAGGACAGGATAACAAAGAGGGAGGCGCCAATGAGTGCGGCGAGGTGTTCGTGATTCATAGTTGACTGTGCGGGTAACAGGGGGCAGAAAAAAAATGCAAACAACGCCGGTCAAAACCTCCACTACCCCCATCCCAATCGTTCGCGGCCGGACTAATGTCGAGACCCGCCGAATGATTCGCAAGCAAATCGCGATGCTTGTTGATCGCGTGGATGAAGCCATGGATGTGCAACTCGGGTACCCAATCACCAGGTCTCGCGGTGCGGACCAGTCTCTCATTTCACCAATGCTCGGTTTCCAGGTGAACAACGTGGGTGACCCTGCATCCACGGCTATCCTCGGTCTGAATACGCACGGATTCGAACTCGGGGTCTTGGACTTTTTTGCGGACATGTGGACGATCCGCTCGGCGGACGCGTGGGGGTACTTGACCACTGGCAGTTCGGAGAGCATCATGCAGAGTCTGTTTGTCGCCCGGGAGCACCACCCAGACGGTGTTCTCTACTGTTCCAGTGCGTGTCACTATAGCGTTTTCAAAGCGGCAAAGATCCTCGGTCTGGAAACGGTGACACTCCCCGTGGATTTCATAGGACGCATGTCCTGTGCGTCATTCGAGAAGGAGGTTGCTGTGCGGGCGGACAGGCCAGCTATCTGCGTGCTGACGGCAGGAACGACAATGACGGGCGCCATTGACAATCCGGGGGCGGTCCAAGAGATTCTGGACCGGTGTGGAGTGTTGGAAAGGTATATCCACATTGACGCGGCGCTGATGGGGTGCGTCCTGCCATTTGTCCCCGGCTTTCAGGAGGTGGTCTCCTTTGAGCACCCTGCGGTGTCGGCCGTATCCGTCTCGGGTCACAAGTTCCTGGGGAACCAGACGCCGTGTGGCGTTCTCCTGATGCGGCGCGCGTATACGGATATCTTCGACGCGGAGGTGGAGTACGTCCACATGCGAGACATGACGCTCTTATGCTCGAGGAATGGGCACAGTGCCGTCTCGCTCTGGTCGATTCTGTCCCAAGTGGGAACTGAGGGGATTCGAGAGTCAGTCTCGTTGTGTCTCGAGAATGCAAACTGGTTCGTGAAGCAGTTGGTCGATATGGGCATTCACTGCTATTTGTTGAATGGGAGCATCACTGTCGTGTTTGAGCGCCCGAACGAGCACATTGTCCGCAGGTGGCAGTTGGCTGTCCAGGGCGACTTTGCCCACGTTGTGGTCATGCCGGGGGTGGAGAAGGAGACGCTCCAGTGTTTTCTGGATGAATTGGGCACGCGTACGTGAAAACACTCATTTTTTAAATCACTTGGTACAAGAACATAACTGTAAACATGGCTGATGAGTTCGCAACGCCAGTGAGTAAACTTGGTCAGATCATGACGCGTGATACTGATGGCGATAAGCCGAAGAGCGGAGGGCTCTCATACGAAGACGTCCTCCGTCATCAGGGACCTAGTGGAGGGGGTGATGATGGGTTTACGCCGCGCCAGCCATCTTTTCAGGACCAACGAGACCAACGAGACCAACGAGACCAACGAGACCAACGAGACCAAGGGGACCGCCACCCCTACCCAGACCAACGAGACCAACAGAGCTATCCACGTCAGCAACTCCCCCCACAACACGAGGCGCAGTACGCGGACTACCCCATCTCCTCTGACATGTTTCAGAGGCAGCCTATGTACGGTGGCGGGATGTCTTTCCCACAACAACCGGTCCAATTGCCCCTAGCACCACTCGAACCCGAGAAACCAAGGCGATGGTGGAAGACGTGGATCACGCAGAACAAGATTGGGGTAATCACAGCGCTCGTCATGTTCGCTGTCATCGCATTCATTCTGCCGAAACTCCAGGGTATCTCGCGGTTCGCCGAGACGGGGGAACTTCCTAGATACATCCTCGGCCTGGTATCCGTTGCCGGGGGGTCAATTGTATCAGCTATTGACTTTGCAGTGTAAAAAACAGTTTAAGAAGTATCAGTCAATCGGTTTTCCGTCGATATAGATGCGCGGCGCTCTCTCCACGCGTTTAAACTCGTAAACTTTGACTTCGTCCACTTCGAACGTGAGACCCCTCGACACAATGTCACCGTTCTCTCCGGGCTTGCACCACCCACCGGTGAGAGCGATGAGACATGCTACCTTGCAAGCGTCCCCTGGTTGCAACGTATCAGTTTCGCCATACACAACAGTATCTCCCGTGACGGTGAGGTAATCGATGTGACCACGAGCCATCGTTTGGGAGTGTGTGCGTTGATACCCCATAAAGTCATCAAACGTCATCACGATCCCCTCGAGGAACTCTGCGAAGGGTTGGAGGTCGTCGACAGTCGATGCCTTCTGGAGTGTGATGGCATCAGGCAAGAACTTGTGTTGCAATACGTTCACGCTCAAGGGCGGAGTCTGGAAGACGATTCGTTTTTCAGAGCCGTAGCGGACGACAGACTTCCACGTCGCCCTTGATTTGTTCGGCGAATCAAACTGGACTCGTTCGAGTTGTATCGTTCTGAAATCCATAAGTTGGTTTTGTTTTGATTATCATCGTTGCGAGTTCGCGACGTAAATACGGCGTGTCGAAGAGTCTGGAGGAGACCGGGATAATGGTTGCCGAGGGGCCAGCGGCCCGCTTCACGTCAGCCATGTACTCTGCAACCTGGCTCGTGGTGGTAGAGCCTGCAGCCAGGTCTTCTAAGAGGATCTCGAAGGCGTAGGCCGTATCGATATCCAGGATGACGGCATGGTGCTCTATTTTTGACTCGAGGCCGTAGGCGCGAATCAAACTCTCGACATGCCGCATCAGAAAGTTGGATATAAAAGGCCTTTCTTTTCTGTTGATTTGGATCGGGACGTCGAACCAGTGCGTACAAACTATGGTATCTTCTGCGTTCTCACAACGCGAGATGTGCGAGATGCGGTGGATTGCGTTCTGGAGACATTCGAGCAAGGCGTCTTTTGTTGTCGAATGGTTCGTTTCCGAGGTGGAGGTAGGGAGCATGATCACCTGATGCTTTGAGATGTCCGTCACGAGATCTCGCAACGTGCCCGGTGGGGCGTCGATTGAAATGACCCGTGGCATTTGTTTGATCCATGGTTTGGTCCTAGATTCCCCGGACAAAAAAGAGTCAAGAGAAATTACGAGGCCAGAGGCTGCGCATTTCTTGAGTATTTAAAATCTCAAACATACGGTATATATGCGAACCATGTCCACGACCCTGCAAACCTTTAACCACACGCTGTGCGAGTTCATCGACGAGTTGAGCCTCACCTTCGATGAAGTTCCCCAGATCAAACTCTACAAGGCGGGTCTCCCCGCGCTCCTCCAACAGGATGAGCGGGCGGCGCTCAAATACTTCGTGAACGCCACGAAGCATGTCGGTGATAGGATCGTGCAAAAGGACGCGACCATTTTCGACGAGGATGCAATTGATCTCGGAATGGGGCTTCGAGTCTCGGACCTCTGGCACGCAGAGGGACTGGATGATGATACGAGGGACGCGATCTGGAATTACTTGACCTCGCTCTTCATCCTCGGCACAACGATCGATTCCCTTGACGAGAAGATGCTCGGAGCGATCGAGACGCTGGCGAATGAGACGGCGCAGAAATTGAAGAACCAGGGTGACGGGTTGGACCTCGCGTCTGTGCTGCCGGGTCTTATGCAATCAGTGGGCGGCATCCTTGGCTCTGATCTGGGCGGTGGCGCGGGTGACCCCGGGCTTCAAGACGTGCTGCAGAGCGTGATGGGAAGCATGAACTTTAGCGGAATGCGCGATATGCTTCCTGCACCGGACGAGGACGATGATATGGACTGTAATATGTAAGGTTGTTACCCAAGAATGATATTGGTCGTTTTGCCCGTCTTCGGGTCGAAGAGGACCCTAATGCGGTCGCGCCGCTTGACGGGTGGGATTCCCCACGAGTTCGGTACGGTTTCAACCAGCGCGTGCGGGTAGTTGAAGCGCAAACTATCAGTGGCATCCATCAAGTTTTTGCCGACCAGTTTGGTCTGCCACTCTGGATGCGCGAGTCGTGGAGCTCCCAAGCATCGCATCCCCTTCTCCTCTGGTAGCATGAAGCAATGCCCTTTGACCCCATCCATGGGCTGCATGGATGAGATCTGGGGTTCCGGCAGGACGACCTTGTTACTCTTCGCGTCATAGCTGATCACCACCGTCTCCTTTTCAGGGTGGAGATCGTACGTTCCCGCCTGGTGGAGCATATCCCACGGCCTGGTTACAATGTGCATGTCAGGGTAGGCCCTGCGGAACATGTCCACTGCATCGTCCACGTCTCGACCCAGGAGTTCTTCAAAGGTCCAGCGTCTTCCGTCTTGAGCGTCCGTGCCGCACCGCTTCTCATTGTACCACTTCGTCTGTACCAACCCATACTCTTTAATATCGTCGCAGCTGAGGTCAACTTTCAGCCCCATCCCCTCTGCAGCCTCGAGGGCTTTGCGCATCTGCTGGGCACAGGCCGACACCTGTATCGTCTCCTTGACCAGGACCATAATACACCGGCCCAGAAGGCGCGGGAGCACGTCCTTCGACCCGTTCGAGTCCAGTCCAATTGACATGCACCCAGTCTCCTTAGCGTAGGACGGAACGTTCACCATGTTCCCGAGGAAGACGCGGCCTCGCCACTGCTGTTCCAGGAGGACCCAGGTCGGCTCATAGGGGTCGGACGAGCAGAGGTGCGCGACGAGGCGCTTGAGATGGCGCTCCAACCCGTCAAGCGTCTGCTGCTGGACGGGCGTGACGCGTGTATTCCGTTCGCATTCCATGATGTCTAGCGTGTACCAAGATAAAGTTTGAGTCATTCGAAGCCCAGTGCTTCGAATGAGTTGATTGGACCAATTGATACCTGTTGCACCCCTAATACTCGCACTTAGTTACGAGTTGGTTGCCTTGACGCGTGTCGGCACCGTGCCACCATTGCCCTTCCCACGCCAGTGGGACGCCCTTGACGCAATGGAACCTATTGTAGTTGGTTTCCGACAAGTGACGATCACACTCTTGAGAAAACTTGGTATCTGGTTCCCACGCAGCACTCCAGCCATCAGGGTTGTGTTTCAAACCATCACCTCCATGCATCCCGCGGAACGGACCGCCAAACATTTCAATGTTCCTGGTGCGCTCGCGTGTGAACGAGTCGATGGTGATCGGGGCCACTTTTTCGTAGTTCAGAACAGCAAATGTGCTTGGGTTCCACTGCATGCATCCGGGCTCGACCTCGCACCGCTGCTTGAAGGATTCCGGTGGGGGGTAGTTGACCTGGTGGTTGAACACCTGGTCATTGATCCGACTGTGCTCATCGTCGAATGTCTTGGTTTGTTGACTCATTGAAGATGATGGTTATAATCAACTAAACTAAAATAAAACTGGGCGCTCACTGTTTGGGTGTCGGGGAGAACAGGATCTTTTGGGTCCGGTTGGCCAGTCTGGCAATCTCCGCCTGTTCCTCCATTCGCTGTGGGAGACAAACCCGTTGGAAGGACGCGGATTCCACCTCGTTCCGCTCCGCGGTCCAATGATTCTCCGGCTGGTCAGTTTTAAATGTTCGCTTCACGCGCGTATCCTGACGAAACATGTTGCTGTCTCTGTGTGTGTAGGACAGATTATAATACTCGTGAACTTTATCATCGATGAGAATCAGTTCGCCGAAATGTTCGGTACCAAGAAACCCAAGAACGCCAACAGTGACCCGCCGGAAATGCATCACCGTGTGCGCCTGAACGCGCAACAATCAAACGTAACGGGTGTTGACATGGAGGTCCCGATGTATACACTCAAGACATCACAATCTGCCGGGACGCTTTCCTCAACGAGGAGTTCCCTTGATTTCGAGACAGTGGTCTCGGACTTCCTCAATCCATTTGATTAGACCATATTTACATACGTTCCGTGAAAAAGTAGTTTAAAGCTGCCTCGTTGTAAATGATTTAGCCATCGATCGTAAAACTGAACACTGCTCGAGGTCCGTCTGGAGGTCGCGGACCTCGAGCAGTTTGTCTACAACCCAGTCCACATCCGCTTGCACCGCGTCATCTTGGCAGTCCAAGCGTGCGAGGGTTTGGCGCAACAGCAGCAATGCCTCGTCGCAGGGCATGAGACTCGTCGCGTTATTCGTCGCGTTACCCCGCACCCGTGGGACAATTTCCCCAGGGGCCAGGTGGGGGGCCCGTGTTCTCGGCGGACGATTCGAAACGGGGACATCACTACTGTTCTCGAGCGACATGGCCGCGGCGAGCAGCGTCGACACAATCAGCATGGCAAGTTCGCGGTACTGCTCCGGCGATCCTGCAGCGGGAAACTCAAGCAATAACCATTCCGGAATCCACGACATGACTGGATGCACGACACTCGAGTCCACGAATGATGAGATCCCCGATTCATTTGTTCGCAGGATCGTTACTGCGGGGGACCAATCGAAGCGATCAACCTTGCGAACGTTTTGAACCATTGGTTCGATTGCCGAGACAGACACAAACGAAAAAGATAGATCTGTTTCTGATGGACGAGTCCGTTGCATCGCCTAGACAGAAATATTATATTAGATACATCATCAAATTGATTGATTGAAATGCAGAAGAGATCGCCGATCCGGGGCATTGCGAATATTAGACAAACTGGGCTACCAGAGCGCTTGCACGACTTGGTGCAAGAAATAGTTCAGGGAAACCTGTCATATGTATCTCACAGCAAGACCCCTAAATCATGGTTCAATTACGCTATCGACAGTTCCGGTAACAAACTCGTGGCATTCGCCGCCAAGATTGCACTTCAGAAGGGTGTCGTGAATAGTCTGAGCACGCCAAATCGGCCCGTCTATACACCATGGGGAAGCATCTTTCTACACTTGGTGGTAAAATCCCGCGATCATGATGTGCCCGTCTTCACACAGGCGGCAGGGTCTCGGAATAGCCCTACCAGGAAGAACTATACCGTTCTCCACGTCATTGCGGATCATGCCGAGAGGGCGCGAGATGTGGAGGCATTGCTGAACATTTTGGTAACGCATTCCGGCAAAAACCGCGCAGTGATTTCGAAGGAGATGAAGAAGAGGCAGGGAGGTGCTGGTTCCATTTATTCGCCGGGGGCCATCGCAAACCGACGGGGCGTGCTTCCCAATGGGACGCATACCGGTGCGTTTGCGCCGTTATTCAGGCGGCTCAAGATTCCCAACAAGGTTAATAGCCATGAGTACATGGGGATAATGAGTAAAATGACGGAACAGATGGAACAATTGACACTAGAGAAAGAGGAAGAGAAGAAGAAACGACGGAACGCGGAGAGGAGGGCGCTCAATTTGGAGGCGAAGTTGAAGCAGACAGCTGACCGGTATAAACATTCGAAAGCACCGAAAACGACTGCGCGGGCTGCTCCGTCACAGGCTGGTCCGTCACAGGCTGGTCCGTCACTTGTGAATAACTATATCAAAAGAACTTATAACACTCGGGCGAGCATGCAAGAATAACTTTATCCAAAAAACTTATAACACTCGGGCGAGCATGCAAGAATAGGCGATAGTCGGGTACATTTATCTTGCGACTCCTTAATCAAACCTGATGATCCTTCACGATATCACTCCACGGGATCGTCGAACGGGGTGCGTTTCTAAAGAAAACACACCTCGCCCTCAGACCCCGCACGACGCGATCCGGATCGTTCGCAGAACGGCTGCACCCAGCCGGTGTCTCTAGGCCTCCTAGCAGACGAAATGAATGTGATTTTCCGAATGGTCCAAGACGAGCAATGAAGACCAATTTCACATAACGTTTATGCGACTATCGCCTTCGCATAAACGTTATGTGAAATTGGTCTGGTAAGACCAACGTCTTCATTGGAGAAGACGTTGTTTGTCTCTAATCTGCGAGGCTTTTTAGCCTTCCAGATGTTTTGTT